>Ga0209515_10008492_pt1 | contig 11975 bp, 7 predicted proteins | sample Subgroupgradi54m_FD_187454 | JGI IMG/M metagenome (GOLD analysis project Ga0209515, IMG submission 187454) | Subsurface groundwater microbial communities from S. Glens Falls, New York, USA - GMW60B uncontaminated upgradient, 5.4 m (SPAdes)... ... | reverse complement strand
CGCGTCCGCGCGGCGGCAGCGGAACAGCACGCGCTTGCTGAGGGCCAAATGCAGAAAGAGGTTCTGGGCCATGCACCGCCGGAAAATATACGCCGAGGTGTAGATCTGCAGGGGATGATCCTCGTCAGTGATGCCCGCGACTTCGCGTACCAATCCTTTATCGATATCCACCCAGAAGCGGGATTGGGTCCGCCCGGTTAACACCCAGGTTACCTGGCGGCCGCGGAACATCCGCCGCACGGAGGCGGGGAGCGCGGCGATGAATTCCAGGAAATAGCCTTCGGCCTGCGCCAGGGTGGTTTCCGTCCGGCCTTCCAGGGCGTAGAACTTCTCCAGGGCCGGGGCCTGCGCCTCCGCGTATTCCCGCAGGCTGCGCTCGCGTTCCACGTGGGTGGGAGCGGCAGCCAGATCGAATCCCGTTTCCCGGGACCAGGAATCCCCGGCCAGCATGGCCGTAACCTTGGAAACCTTGCGTTCTTTAGAGACATCGGGGCCATCGGAACCGTCGGAATCCTCGGGACCTTCCGGGTTCTCCGCGCGGCAATGGGCCTCCACCTGATGGGGCGTGATCACGGCATGGTTGAGGTGGAAGGTTTCGCGGTGCAGATGGCAATGGTTGCCCGTGAAGGGAATGGTGTGGCGCGCGCCCACCTTGCGGGCGAATTCCGCGAAGCCGCGGAGCTGCGGACCCGCATGGTCCCGCGCGCGCATGGGCGCGTCCATGAAATCGAAACAGGTGCGCGCATCGGCCCGGCCCAGGCCGCGGAAGGCGAAGTCGATGCGGGGATGCCGAGCCAGCATCTGCTCCAGGGGGCCGTCCGTGATGCGCGCGTCGTTGGCGTTGAAGAGGACCGTTCCGCCGCATTCCACCACCGCGGCGCTGTCGTTGCAGACATGGAACTGATAGGACGTGATCTTCAGGCCCGGCGCCAACTCCAGGCTCCGGCCATGCCGCAACTCGATGATGTTGGCGAATCCCATCTCGCGCAAATCCTTCCGCATGCGCAGGAACGGGATGCGGGGAATGAGGATGGGGGTCTCCCGCGGGAACTTGCGCAGGGACGGGCCGTGGAAATGATCCCAATGGATATGCGTCAGGCAGATGAAATCCGGACGCAGGGACTCCACCAGGTCCCGGGGGACGGGCGGATAGTTCCACCATGAGCGCCAGTAGGAACTGCCGACCAGCCAGGGATCGAATACCAGGTTCTTGCCTGCGCCTTGCACCAGCAGGCCGGCATGGGAAAGGATGCGGAACGAAAGGGAGGATGGGGTTTGGGGAAACATGGGGACCTCGGATGCCATGCTGGTTGGAAAAGCAAAAGCGATACCGGATTTTCCGGAAATCCAAAACGCCCCAAATCAGCAAGGAACCGGGAGTTTTTGACCTGCTTCCTGTCCCGTTGGAAGGAATGCCGTATCGGCGGGGCCCGGGCCGCCGCTCAAAACCTGCCGCCGTGGTTCGGATTTGATCGCCCGCGGGTGCAGCATCCTCCGGCCCCGTCCCGTGGACGCGCATTGCGTGAAGCAGGAAACCGACGGCAGCTTCATTCCCAAGGAAAAGCTGGAGGAAGCGGGCTACGGCGAGTTCGCCAGGCTGTTCGAAGAACGCGAATCACGCTGAACCCCCGCGTCCGGGGCTCCGGCCCCGGGCCCAGGTCCGCGGCCCTTCGGCGGCGGCAGATAATCGGACACGGAGAATCCCTTGCCCATGGCCTTGCGAACGAGAATGGTCGCATAGAGGAGCGCCTCTCGCCAGCGGGGAATCCAGGCCGCCACAAAACGCGGACGCAGCATCCGGCGTAGCGGCAGCATGTGGCATTCATAGAGGTTGAAACAAAACTCCAGCAGCCAGAGATATTTGGCGTCGGCCTGGCGGCAGCGGAACACTACGCGCTTGCTGATGCCCAGGTACAGGAACAGATCCAGGGCCATGCATTGCTTGAAGATGTGGCTGGAGGTCCGGATCTGCAGGGGATGCGCGGCGTCATCCAGGCCCTGGGCCTCCTGGACCGTTCCCCGGTACAGATCGACCACGAAGAAGCGCAGCTGCTTGCCGGTGAGGGCATAGCCGATGGGACGGCCCTTGAAGAGCCGGCGGATGGGCCACGCCAGGGTCGCGCGGAAGCGTTGGAAATATTTCTCCACCTGGGGCAGGGTCACGTCCGCGCGGGCCTCCAGCGCGTAGAACTTTTCCAGTACCGGACCCTTGGCTTGGGCGTACTTGAGCAGGCGCGCGTCGCGATCGGAAAACCAATCCACGGCCGATTGCTTGAACCCGTCCCGGGACGACCAGGAATCCCCGGCCACCATCACCTTGATTTCCGGATCGACGATACCGTGCTTGCGGAAATACGCTTCCACCTGGGAAGGCGTGGTGACGGTGTTGTTGAAGCGGAAGACCTCCTTGTGCAGGAAGCAATGGTTGCTGGCGAAGGGAATGGCGTAGCGCGTGCCCGTGCTTTGCGCGAACGCGGCGAAGTCCCGCAGATAGTCGCCGTTGTCCTGGCGAGCCTGATTGGGCGCATCGGTGAAATCGAAGCACACCCGCGGATTGGCCGAGCTGTGGCTGCGGAACACGAAGTCGATGCGGGGATGGCGGCGGCGGATCTGGTCCAGGGGCCGGCCCATGAACTTCGCGTCGTTGGTGTTGAACAGGACCGTGCCTTCGCATTCGACCACCGCCGCGCTGTCCGTGAACGGATAGAAATGCCAACTGGTGACGCGGAAGCCGGGCGCCAAATCGATGGACTCGCCGTGGCGCAGTTCGGTCACGTTGCGATAGCCCATCTTGACCAGATCCACCTTAAGGCGGGGATTATGATCTCTCGGGATCAGGATGCGGGTTTCCTTGGGGAACAGACGCAGGGAGGGACCCTGGAAATGATCCCAATGGATATGCGTCAGATAGATGAAGTCGGGCTTGAGGGTATCGGTCAACCCCGCGGGCACGGGAGGGAAGTTCCACCAGGAGCGCCAGTAGGTGCTGCCCACCAGCCACGGATCGAAAACGAGCTCGAGGCCCGCCCCCTTGATCCGGAGGCCCGCATGGGAAAGCACTTGGAATTCCATCGTTTTCGCTTTCAGGAATGTAGGAAGATTGGGTCGGAAAGCCACCGTCACAGCCGGGTTTCCTCCGCGGACCGCTTCTGGCGCTGAAGCCGGCCGGGCCCCAACGGGCAAACGCGCGCCCGACGCAGCTTCGAGCGTAAGCCAATTGCCCACGGCCTTTCCGGCCTCAAATGACCCCAGCGTCGATTTCGGCCCTGCCGGCAGGCCTCTGTAATCCTCCCCGCCATTCCACCTCAAACAACCCTGCCCCCTGCCGCGGAAAACGCCATTTTTGCATACGGTGGTTCTAAACGGTGGATCACATCCCACAGGAGCAGTACATGGAAATCAAGTCCGGCAATCGGCATCACAAGCTACCCGAGGACATCCTGGGCGAAATCACCAATCCCCACATGCAGCCGGGCGACATCATTGGCGAGATGCGCGCCAATCATATCGAGGCCGGCGACATGCTGCCCCTGCTGTATAAGAAGCACCTGCAACCCGGGGACGTCCTGGGCGAAATCCACCAAGCCCGCAAGAAGAACGGCGAACCGGAATACAACCCCGCCGACAATGCGCTGATCACCGCATTATACGGTTCCACAAAGGGCAAGCCCGAGGCAAGCATTGCCGTCGAACCTGCGAACATTTACGCCAGGAAGCCCGTAGAACCCGCAAACATTTACGCGAGGAAGTCCGTCGGACCCAAGGAGAATGGCGGGGCGCCTCCGGATGTTACAATCGGTGCGCCAAACGGTACCCCCAAGAGCTATACCGAAATCTGTTTTGAAAAAAACCATCAGCCCTACCACAGCACCTACGTCCCTCCCGTTGAGAAGCCCGCCGAGGTCGCGCCCGCGGATCGGCAGTACGGCGTTGCCGACTTTAAAAAGGGATTGGCGGATTACTTGTCGGGGGTTCCCGGTCCCTTTTCGGATCTGTTTGCGCAGAGCAAACAGCCAAAGAGTTATTGGGTGAACATGCTCGTCACCTTGAGCGGCACCAATGCCCCAACGGATCAGAACCCGCCCACTCAATCTATTGCATACTTCGGCGGCGAGGAAAATCGGCCCGTTACATCCGGCCGGCCCAATTCCTCCACGCTGGAGATTTTCAAGGACCAGGGTCGGTGACCGCCACGGGTCAGGGATTGCCCCTCCTGTTGGGCATTTCCTGATCCGCGTCCGGCTTTCCCCATTCGGCCCGCCAACACCTTGTCCCGGGTATTTTTACATTTAATACCCCTTGAGCAACCGGACTTCGAAGCCCAGCAACGCGCCTTTTCCCCTTGAGCAACTGCTCCACGAAGAAGCGTTCCCGGCTTTGGCCGGACTGGCCTTCCGCAAACAGGATCCGCTCTACGTGGCCGGCTTGGCGGGCTCGGCCGTATCCGCCCTGCTCGCGCGCCAGTTCCTGGACTCCAAGGGCAACCTCTTGTTCCTGGCCCCGGACGCCAAGACCGCGGAGATGGTCGCGGAGGATCTGGAATCCTGGATCGGCGAAGAGCAGGTGCTCCTCTTCCCCGGTCTCGATCTCAAGCCCTACGAATGGCGCAAGCCCTTTGGACACGTGCTGGAACAGCGTCTCGCCTGCTTCGAGGCCCTGTACAAGAAGAAACGCTCGGTGCTCGTCACCGCCCTGCCCACCTTTCTGACGCGCCTGTCCAGCCCCGACTCACTCCACCTCGAGATCCTCAACCTGGCCAAGGGCCAGGCCCTGAACCTGGAGGATTTCAGGGACGCGGTTTTGCACATGGGTTTCACGGAGGAATCCGTGGTGCAGGATATCGGCGAGTTCTCCGTGCGCGGCGAAATCATCGACATCTATCCCTACCTGCTCGAAAACCCGGTCCGCATCGTCCTGTTCGGCGACGAAATCGAATCGGTCAAGGAATTCGACATCTTCACCCAGCGCTCGGTGAAGGACATCCCCTCCGTCGACGTATTCCCGTTGGACGAGTGCTGCTTCAGCCACAAGGATCTGGAAGCGGGGATGGAAAAGCATTTCGACCGTTTCATCGGCGAAGGAGCCTTCGAGGCGGAGAACCATCGCCTGTTGGTGAAGCGGAACCTGGAAGGTATCCATTGGCAAAAGGCGTTCTTCAAGGATCTGAATTATTCCCTGCTGGATTTCCTCGGTCCGGACGCCCGCGTGGTGGTCGGGGACGAGGACGGCCTGCAGGCCGGCGTGGAGCGCTTGCGGAGCGCGGCGCAGGAAGGTTTCGACGAGGCGATTGGGAAGGAGAAATGGATCGCGCGGCCGGATGAATTGTTCTTCTCGAAGGCGGACCTGGACCGCATCCTGTCCGGTCGCGACACCTTGCGCCTGGGGCGCCTGAGCTGGGAAGGCGCGGGCTGTCGCACCTTGCACATGCAGGAACAGGCGCGCGGCGGCGGCGGACTGGGCCAGGTGGAGCATGTGTTCCGGGAGCTGGAAGGCGAGGGCATCCGCGTTTATCTGCTCTCCCCCAACGAAGGCCAGGCCGAGCGCCTGCGCAAGCTGACTTCGGATTACGGCCTTTCGGGCGTGGCGGTGGGCCATCTCTCCGCCGGCTTCATCTCCCGGGACGACGGCGTGGCGGTCTTCACCGACCACCAGATCTTCAACCGCTTCAGCCGGAAGATCAAGCGCAAGAAGCAAAAGGGCGGCGGCGTCTCCATCCAGAACTTCGAGGCCTTGGCGCGCGGCGACTACGTGGTCCACGAGGACTACGGCATCGGCCGCTTCGTCGGCGTCAAGCGCATCAAGACCCGGCCCCCGGCCAGCGGCAACCCGGATGCGCCCACCCCGCCGGAGATCCAGGTCGACTGCATCCTGCTGGATTTCCACGGCTCCGACAAGCTGGCCCTGCCGGTCACCGACTTGAGCAAGCTGGAGAAATATTCCTCCGAGGAAGGCCACGTGCCCGTGCTGTCCAAGCTGGGCGGCAAGACGTGGGACAACCAGAAGGAGAAGGCCAAGAAGTCCATCGTCAAGCTGGCGCAGGATCTCATCGAACTGTACGCCAAGCGCTCGGTGATGGAAGGCTTCGCATTCAGCAAGGACCAGCCCCTGCAGGCCGAGTTCGAAGAGGCCTTCGAGTTCGATCTCACCCCCGATCAGGCCAAGGCGGTGGCGGACGAGAAGGCGGACATGGAGCGGCCCAAGCCCATGGACCGGCTCATCTGCGGCGACGTGGGTTTCGGCAAGACGGAAGTGGCCATGCGCGCGGCCTTCAAGGCCGTCTTGGACAAGAAGCAGGTCTGCATCCTGGCGCCCACCACCATCCTGGCCGCGCAGCATTACGCCAGCTTCATGGACCGCTTCGGCAATTGGCCGGTGCGCATCGACTACCTGAACCGTTTCAAGGGCCCCAAGGAGCAGAAAGAGACCATCGCGGCGTTGGAACGCGGAGAGGTGGATCTCATCATCGGCACCCACCGCCTGATCAGCAAGGACATCCGCTTCAAGGATCTGGGCCTGATGATCATCGACGAGGAGCAGAAGTTCGGCGTCAAGCAGAAGGAACGGCTGAAGGAGATGCGCACCCACGTGGACGTGCTTTCCATGTCGGCCACGCCCATCCCGCGCACGCTCAACATGTCCCTGGTGGGCGCCCGCGATCTCTCCATCATCGCCACGCCCCCGCGCAACCGCCTGCCCATCGACACCCGCGTGATCTTCCACGACCCCAAGGCCATCCGCGACGCCATCGAAATGGAACTGGCCCGCGGCGGCCAGGCGTTCTACGTACACAATCGGGTGATGGACCTGCCGGAGGTGACCACCTTCGTGGAAGGCCTGGTGCCCCACGCCCGCGTGGGCATGGCCCACGGGCAGATGGACGAGGTGGCCCTGGAACAGGTGATGGCCGCCTTCGTCAACCGCGAATACGACGTACTGGTCGCGACCGGCATCATCGAGTCCGGCTTGGACATCCCCAACGCCAACACCATCATCATCAACCGCGCGGATCTGTTCGGGCTCTCCCAACTCTACCAGCTGCGCGGCCGCGTGGGCCGTTCCGCTACCAAGGCCTATTGCTTCCTCATCTCCCCGGACGCCAACAAGTTTTCGGACGACGCCAAGAAGCGCCTGTATTCCCTGGAGAAGTTCACGGACCTGGGCTCCGGTTTCCAGATCGCCATGCGCGATCTGGAGATCCGCGGCGCGGGCAACATCCTGGGCCTGGAGCAGAGCGGGCATATCGCCGCCGTCGGCTTCGAGACCTACCACCGCATGCTGCGCGAGGCCGTGAAGGAGATGCAGGGCGCCAAGGTCATCCCCCCGCTTAACTCCGTGATCGAGTTCCCGGAGGACGCGTTCATCCCGGAGGAATACGTCGAAGACGGCCTGCAGCGGGTGGCCCTGTACCAGAAGCTGGCCCGTTGCACGGAAGTCGGCCAGATCGACGAGGTGGGCAAGGAACTGCTCGATCGGTTCGGGCAACTTCCGCCTTCGGTCCAAGTCCTGTTGGACAGCATGGTGGCGCGCGTGGCCGCCCAGGCGCTGGGCTTCCAGAAGGTGGCCCTCAACGGCAATCTGCTGAATCTGCAATACGCGGAGATGCACGTGCCCGAGAAGGAAGAGCTCGGCGCACTGATGAAGAAGTTCAAGCGGCCCATGCGCGTCCTCTACGCCAAGCCCCTGCAAATGCTGGTGGAACTGAACCCGCAGCGGTCCGGCGACACCCACGCCATCATCGCCCAGGCGGCGCAGATCCTGCGCGATCTGCTCGCACCCGGCTGATTTTCCGCCCTCCCTTTACCAGGTATATTTAAACTCAACTTTAAATTTGCCTGGCTTATTTAAAGTTCCCTTGCGAATGTGCTTGGATGAATGCCACCACAATAAGGGCCTGGGTTGCCATGGACCGGATTTGGAAGTGATTCCATGGAATCGCTTGCGAACCTCTCCGGATTAATTCCGCCAAAGAAAAGGGGAAGCCGATTCCCGCTTCACACGGATTCCACGTGCATCGAAAAGACTCCCATTTTTGCTTTTGGGGGGCTTTTTTTCCGGCATGAATTAAGAGGCCCGTGGAAACTGGTGAGTACCGGTAAAAGAGTTGAGCTACGTATGTCTCGTTGACGATACTATCAACCGATCCAGCCCGGATAAGGACATCGTAACCGTACTCAATTTCCTTTAAAGGAGGTCTGATGGGGCTGGCTGTGTCCCTGGCACTCCTTAGGTCATACTTGGAAAAGAGATCTTCGGAATAAACCTTCACTTGCGCCAAGTGTGCCGAATCCATCTCATTCCCCGGAGAACGTTTTAAAGATATGGCGAAAATCATGCGGTCGTCCGGCCTTCTCGCGTTGATTGAATCACAAACCGTGCCTTGAATCTGGTCGTCGGCTCGAAGTTTAGGAGAACAGTCCGCCATGGCGGAAAAGGCGAAGGCGAGTAGCAGGATTAATGCATTCCGGACCATGACGATCTGCTTCCCCGCGGCTGTTTTGGTAAACATCAACAAGAATGGGATAACCCTGGTACGAGTATTTGACATTCTGAAATCGCTCCATGGGATGAAGATCCACTCGATGATTTTGTCTCGCACTCATTAAACGTATCCTGATTTTTGGATTGATGAGGTGGGTAAGCCCAACGCTAAGACGTACAGATCGTACATACGGGTATTTCGAATCAAAAAACAACCGGACAAGTGAATAGACCAAAAGGGCAATTGCCTCATTGGGACTAGGTATGCGAACAATTTCCGGCAGACCTCGGATCCGTTCCGGACCTGAATTTTTGTATTTTTACCCAGATTCCGAGGGCCAAAGTCCCAAAATCCTTCAAAAAAGGGCTTGGAGAGTGCATTGCAGCGGTTGAGATCCATTCTAAAGGGCTATAGCTTTGCTTTTGGCTGCTGCGCCTTTTTGATCATGGCCTGCAAAAAGGAACCCGAGAAGGCCACGGTACTGGCCCAAGTCGGCAACTCAACCCTGACCCTGGACGAATTGCGGGAAAGCTTCCCGGCCGATTTCGAACAGCTTATCCGCCGCGAACAATATCTCGACTTCATCAAACGCTGGATGGACGACGAAGTGGTCTACCAGCAGGCCCTGAATTCCAAGCTGGAATCCGATCCGGTGGTGGGCCGCAAACTTGCGAAGCTGAAGCGCAAGCTGCTCATCGAGGAATTCCTGGCGCGGGAAAACGCCTCCGAGGTTTTCGAGCCCGACGAGATGGCCATGAACCAGTACTACGAGATGCACAAAGAGGATTTCCGGCGCAAGGTGCCGGAAGTCAAGTTCGCCCAGATGCGGGTGCAGACCGTGAAGCAGGCCTCGGAGCTGCGCAGCAAGGCCAACCGCGCGGATTTCCTGGCGGTGGCCGCGGCCAATTCCCTGGATCCGGTTCCGGAATCCTATTCCTCCATCGCCTTCAAGAAGCAGTCCGACTTCCCCCCTTGCCTTTCCCAGGACATCGCCGGCGCGGGTATCGGCGCGGTTACCCTCCCGGTGGCCTGCCCCGACGGGTATTACCTGGTCAAGGTGATCGAACGGCAGGATGCCGGAAGCCTCATCCCCTTCACCGAGGCCAAAGAGGAGATCAGCGGCATCCTGGTGATGGAGCGCAAGGACAAGCTGATGGAAGGCAAGATCGCCAAGCTCAAGGAAGGCCTGCCTTTCAGCTACAACCTGGACCAGATCCCGGGGCTTGCCGATACGGCCAAGAGCGCGGAAGCCGCAGCAGCGGGCGCCGCCCCGAAAGCCGCCTCCGCGAGCCCGGCCAGGCCCGCCGCCCAACCCGCATCCCCGGCCGCGGATCCCCGCCTGCCCCGCGAACCCGCCAACATCGGCGCGTCTTCCATGGCTGGAGCCCCTTCCGCGGCCCCGTCGGCTTCCGGCAAGTCCCGCTATTATCCGCGCAAGCGCGCGTACAAATCCGCGCACGCCGCGGACAGCACCGAATCCAAAGCCGCGGTGGCGAAACCCGCGGCGGAAACGCCCCCCGAGACCCCGGGCCAGAAGCCCGAGGCGGAAGAGAACAGCAATGCGCAAACTCCCGTTGAAACCCCGTAATCCGCGCCTGGCGCACCTCTACGCGGGCCTGGCCCTGGGAGCGTTCCTGGCCCTGACTCCGAATTCCGCCCACGCGGCGCGCCAATCCTATGACGGCGTGGTCGCCCTGGTCGACGATCAGATCATCCTGCTCTCCGAGCTCGAGGAACTGCGCATGGTCTCCGCGGAACAGCAGCCCGGCATGCTGCACATGCCCGTGGACATGCAGCGCAAGGAACTGCTCAACCGCCTCATCGACGACAAGGTGGTGCTGGTCAAGGCCAAGCAGGATACCACCATCAAGGTTTCGGAACGGGACATCGCGCCCCGCGTCGAGGACGCCATCTCCCGCTACGTGGAACAACAGGGCGGGGAGAAGAAATTCGAGACCCTGCTGAAGCAGACCAACGGCATGTCCCTGGCGCAATTCCGCTCGCGCCTGTCCCAGCAATACCTGGATCAGTCCTACCGCCAGAAGCTCCAGTTCAAATACGTGGGCGAACATGACCCGTCCAACCAGCAGATCCGCGAGTTCTACGAGCGCTATAAGGACAGCCTGCCCATGCAACAGAACAGCCTGCGCCTGTCGCACATCCAGATGAAGGTCAAGCCCGGCGCGGCCCTGGAGAAAGCGGCCTACCTGAAGGCGGATTCCCTGATCAAGCGCCTGGACAAGGGCGAACTGTTCGTCGACCTGGCCAAGAAATATTCCGACGACTTTTCCGGCAAGGAAGGCGGCGACATCGGTTACACCAAGCGCGGCACCTTGGATCCCGACTATGAGCGCGCGGCCTTTTCCCTGGACGCCGGCGACTACATCAAGGTCCCCGTCCGTTCCCGCTTCGGCTACCACGTCATCAAGGTCACGGGCAAAAAGGACAACGAGATCCGCACCTCGCATATCCTGATCCGCCTGACCCCGGAATCCGCCGACACGGTGCGCGCCATCGCGTTCCTGGATTCCCTGCGCGCCGCATCCATCAAGGACAAGAACTTCGCGGCCCTGGCCGCCAAGTATTCGGAAGACAAGAAGACCAAGGACAACGGCGGCAGCCTCGGCTGGTTCACCCGCGACAAACTGGATCCCCGCTACCTGTCGGCCGTGGACAGCCTCAAGGAAGGCGGCGTATCCACCGCCATCGTGGCGGGAGACAGCTACCATATCTTCCGCCTGGACGGACAGGCGCCGGAACGCAAGATGACCGTGGACGAGGACTGGACCGAAATCAGCCAGATCGCCCGTAACTATTTCATGAACCAGAAACTCTCCACCTTCATCAAGAAGTGGCGCGAAACCGTCCACATCGAGAACCGCTTGGCGCAGTTCAAGAACCTGCCCGACGCCGCCGAAGGCATGAACGATGCGGTCGGCACCGGCGAAGGCGATTCCTCCCCCAACTGAATCCGGCCCGGTGACCCTCCAAAACCCCAGCCCACAAAACGGGCGGAAGCACCGGATATGAGGGACGAAACCTCCTATCGGATCATCGCTCCCTACTATGACTGGATCATGGCCCACGTGGACTACGACGCGTGGGGCCGCTACCTGGTCCGCCTGTGGAAAAAGCACGGCCTCGATCCCAAGACCATCCTCGAGCTGGGCGCGGGCACCTGCCCCTTCGCGCGCCGGGACGTATATCCCGCCTCGGCCAAGGTCGCCTACTCCGATCTCTCCCCCTTCATGCTGTCCCAGGGCCCGGTGCTCTCGCCGGATTGCCGCGTGGCGGCCAACGCCCTGTCGCTCCCGTTCAAAGGCCCCTTCGACCTGTGCCTGATGGTGTACGACGCCATCAACTACCTGATGGAGGATGAGGACGTGGCGCGCTGTTTCCACGAGGCCTTGCGCGTGCTCGCCCCCGGAGGCCTGTTCATCTTCGACGTCACCACGGAAGCCAATTCCCGCAAGCATTTCCACCAGGCCGTGGACTA
>Ga0209515_10008488_pt1 | contig 11978 bp, 13 predicted proteins | sample Subgroupgradi54m_FD_187454 | JGI IMG/M metagenome (GOLD analysis project Ga0209515, IMG submission 187454) | Subsurface groundwater microbial communities from S. Glens Falls, New York, USA - GMW60B uncontaminated upgradient, 5.4 m (SPAdes)... ... | reverse complement strand
AATTGAGAGGCGCTGGCGCTCTCCGCCGGAGAGCAAATCGCCGCGCTCGCCGATGACGGTGTCGTAGCCTTTGGGCAGCCGGCTGATGAACGCATGCGCGCTGGCCATTTTCGCCGCCTCGACGATTTCCGGCAGCTCCGCGCTCGGTTTGCCCAGCGCGATGTTCGCCCGCACGGTGTCGTTGAACAAAAACGTCTCCTGCGTCACCAGTCCGACCTGGCTTCGGAGTGAGGCAAGTGTGACATGCTTGATATCGAACCCATCGACCTTCACCCGCCCGGCCCTCGGATCGTAGAAGCGGGGCACAAGGTTCACGAACGTCGTCTTCCCTCCGCCGCTTGGCCCGACGAGTGCAATCATCTCCCCGAAGGGGATGGTGAGCGAGATCTCACGCAGGGCCGGCTGCGAGTTGTAGTGGAACGAGACGTGCTCGTAGGCGATCTCACGGTGAAACGTCGGCAGGATTCTCGCCTTGGCGTGCTCAAGAATCGTGGGCGGCGTATCGATCACCGAGAAGATCCGTTCGGCCGCAGCGAGCGCCTGCTGATTAACACCGTGCAACCGCGCCAAGCGCTTAAACGGACGGATGAGCGACAGCATCGCCAAGAGGAACGCCAGGAACGTCCCCAGCGTCACTTGATTGTCGAGCACCGCTCGGCCACCGTACCAAAAGACAAACGCGCCGCCGCAAGCCCCGACGATCTCCGTCAGTGGGGCGAGCGCGTTGATCCGCTTAAGAATTTTCAGGGTGATGCGGAAGGCTTGTTCGTTGGCGACGGCGAACTTGGCTTTCGTCGCCTGCTCCAGGAGAAACGCCTGGATCACCTGGATGCCGGAGATGGACTCAAGGATCGTGGAGTTGAGGTGGCCCATGACGACCTGGCTTTGGTGCGACAGTTTCTTGAGGAGTTTGCCGACTTGGTTGATGGGAAGCGCAATGAGCGGGACGATGATGCAGATGATCAGCGACAGCTTCCAGTTGATCGTCAGGGCGATGGCCAGGTAGACGAGCACTTGGAAGCTCTGGAACACGATGTCGGTGAGCCCTTCGGTGATCGAATTCTGGATGATGCCGGTGTCAAAGAGGATGCGGGACATCGACGCACCCGTCGAGGAGTTGTGGTGGTAGTCGAGCGACAGGTCGACGAACCGGTCAAAGAGTGCTTGGCGCAGGTCGCGGACGACCCGTTGCGCAACATCGTTCATGTAGAAGAGCTGCCAAAAATCAAAAAACCCTTTCACTAAAAACAGAATCGGGATCGCGATGGCAAACGCTGTGAGCATCGTGCGTGGCTCAATGGTATTGAGCCACTGGACCACGCCAACCAACCACGCAGGCAGCCACCCCGGGATCGGGATCGTTTTATTGGTCACGATCCGGTCCGCCAAGGGAAAGATCGCCCCCAGCTGAATCCCGCCCAGCATACTGGTGACCACCATGCAGCTCATGGCCAACCAGAAGGTCCGCAGGTGCGGTCGCAAATAGCGTAACAGTCTCAGGTACGTGGACATAAGCGGGGCATTGTACCACGCTGGTTGACGGTGGACAAGCCCTTCTGCTAGACTCAAAGGCTAGTCAACCCCCCCAGAACGAGGCGACAGACACATGCGTCATTCGCTCCGAGTTGGCGTCATCGGGGTCGGTCATCTTGGCACCCGACACGCCCAGATTTACGCCGCGATGCCGCAGGTACGGCTCGTGGGTATCTGCGACATCGATCCGGCGCGCGCCACCGCGCTCGCCAAGACCCTGCACTGCCTGGCCTTCAGAGACTACCGCGCCCTCCTAGGCACGGTCGATGCGGTAAGTTTGGCTGTCCCAACGAGCTGGCACGGGGAGATCGGGCTCACACTTTTGCGCAATGGCATCCATGTCCTCATCGAAAAGCCGATCGCCACGAACCTCCGGGAAGCTGATGCCCTGATTCGTATGGCTCGGCGTCAGCGGGTGATCGTGCAGGTTGGCCATGTGGAACGGTTCAACGCCGCCATTCACACCGCCATGAACTATTTGACGCACCCGCGGTTCATCGAGGTCCACCGGCTCTCCCCCTACCCCTTCCGCGGGACGGACGTCAGCGTCGTGCTGGACGTGATGATCCATGATCTGGACCTTATCCTGGCCCTCGTGCATTCCCCCATTCGACGGATCGCCGCACTCGGCGTCCCGGTGCTCTCAACGAGCGAAGACATCGCCAACGCCCGGCTGGAGTTCTCGTCAGGCTGCGTGGCAAATCTGACCGCGAGTCGTATCAGTGATGAGTCCATCCGCCGCATCCGCGTCTTCCAAGAAGACAGCTATCTCTCAATCGACTACAAGGCACAGACGGTCGAGCTGGCTCGCAAAACCGGCCACAGCGTCCATCGGGTCAACCTGCCCGTCAACCAGCGTCCTCCGCTTCAAGACGAACTGGCCGCGTTCGTCCACTCGGTCATTTCGAAGCGCCCACCTGCCGTCTCTGGCGAAGATGGCCGCGCGGCCCTCGCCCTCGCCTTGCGCATTGAACAGACGATGCGCAGAAACGCAGCGCACAGCCATCAGCCATCAGCACACAAAAAGGGCCGGAGCAGATGACGAGAATCCTGGTCTGCTCTGTGTGCTGTCGGCTGTCTGCTGTGTGCTAGCCAATGCCGTCTATTTGCTTCGTCGCCGGCGATCCATCTGGCGACGCCCACGCCGCACGACTCATCCAAGTCTTGAAGACCAAACACCCTGCGCTCACCTTTTCTGGTTTGGGCGGGCCGGCCATGCAGCAAGCCGGCGCTTCCCTGCTCGCTGACCTGACGGCAACCGCCACGATCGGTCCCTTTGATGCCTCGCGGCATCTGGGCAAGTTCCTCCACGCCAAGCAACTTCTCCGCCATCACCTGGAGACGCAACGGCCGGACCTTGTGATCCTCGTCGACTTCGGCGACTTCAACTTGCCGGTGATCGCACCCCTCGTGAAACGCTATCGTCTGCCTGTGCTCTACTACATCAGCCCGCAGGTGTGGGCGTGGGGGAAGTTTCGGTTACACTACATTCGTCGCTACGTCGACCGGATGATCGTCTTCTTTCCGTTTGAAGAAACGTTCTATCAGCGCGCGCGTATCCCAGTCACGTGGGTGGGTCACCCCCTTATCGACGTGGCGCGTCCATCGATGGCGCGAGATGAAGCCCTGCAGCGATACGGCCTGAATCCGTGGCGGCGAACGGTGGGACTGTTACCAGGCTCACGCGAGCGAGAAATTACGCGTCACTTACCGCTTATGCTCAAGGCTGCAGCGCGCATCGCCTGGCACATGCCCGGCGTGCAGTTTCTCCTGCCGAGAGCACCGAGCCTGCCGAGAGCGACACTGGATCGCTTCCTCGCACGCGCAACGGTGGATGTCCGCATCGCAGAAGACGGCAGTGTGTACGATGCGTTGCAGCTCATGGAGGCGGCCATCGTGGCCTCCGGAACCGCGACGCTGGAGGCGGCGCTGTGCGAGGTCCCGATGGCCGTGGTCTATCGCACGTCGTGGCCGACGTACCTCGCCGCACGTGCCGTCGTGCGCGTACCTGATATTGCGCTCGTCAACGTGATCGCGGGACGACGGCTAGTCCCAGAGTTCGTTCAACATCACGCAACCCCTCGACGCATCGCTGATGACATCGTCGAGCTCCTACGCGATGAGGAGCGACAGGAGACGATGAAGGCGGGATTGCGTGAGGTGAGATCGCGCCTCGGCTCGTCCGGTGCTGTTGACCGCGCCTCGGCCGTCGTCCTGGAGACATTGAAATTGACACGGCCAACTGAACTGAAACGGGTCGGTTCCGAATAGAGCCGACACCCTCCGTGTTGCTAGAGAAGTGGCAGGTACGTTTTGAGTTCGTAGTCGGTGAGGGCGCGGCGGAACTGGTTGTGCTCGATTTTCTTGTTCTGTAAAAATGATTCGAAGACGTGCTCACCGAGCGTGCGACGCAACAGTTTGCTCCCTTCCGCCAAGACAATCGCCTCACCAAGACTCCCCGGCAACGTTTTAATCCCTCGTTTCGCACGCTCCGCATCGCTGAGATTGAACACGTTTTCTTCCGTTGGTAGCGGCAGTTCGTATTTCTTCTCCATGCCCTCCAGCCCCGCCGCCAGCACGACGCTAAACGCCAGATACGGATTGCACGCCGGATCCGGTGAGCGTAACTCAATGCGCGCGGCCGTCTCTTTGCCCGGCTTGTACATCGGGATGCGGACCATATCAGAGCGGTTGCGCTGCGCCCAGGTCACGTACACCGGCGCTTCGTAGCCCGGGACGAGCCGCTTGTAGGAGTTGACCCACTGGTTCAACACCAGCGTTATCTCCGGGGCGTGGGTCAGGATGCCCGCCATGAAGTGCTTGGCGAGCTTTGAAAGATGCAGCCGATCTTTCGCTTCGAAGAACGCGTTGCGCTCGCCCTTGAACAGCGACATGTTGACGTGCATCCCGGAGCCGTTTGCATTCGCCAGCGGCTTGGGCATGAAGCTGGCGTAGTAGCCGTGCTTAAACGCGATCTCTTTGACGACGAGCCGGTACGTCATGACGTTGTCGGCCATTGTCAGTGCATCGGTGTAGCGAAAGTCGATCTCATGCTGGGAGGGCGCAGCCTCATGGTGCGAGTACTCGATGCCAATCCCCATCTCCTCCATCGCCAGGATGATGTCGCGGCGCAAGTCTGACGCGGCATCCAGCGGGGTGAGATCAAAGTAGCCCCCGACATCGATCGGCACGGGGGGCACATCCGCGTTCTTAAAGACGAAGAACTCCAGTTCCGGTCCGACGTAGAAGGTGTACCCGAGCTTGGCCGCCTGGGCGAGGTTACGCTTGAGCACCTGCCGCGGGTCGCCCTCAAACAATTTTCCGCCCGGATACGTCACATCGCAGAACATCCGCGCGACCGCATTTTCCCTCGGCCGCCAGGGCAGAATGCAAAACGTGTTCGGATCGGGCAGAGCGAGCATGTCCGACTCATCAATGCGGGCGAAGCCTTCAATGGCCGAGCCGTCGAAGCCCATGCCCTCCTCAAGCGCTTTCTCGAGCTCATCGATCGTAATCGCGAAACTCTTGAGGAATCCGAGGATATCGGTGAACCAAAGCCGGATGAACCGGACGTCGTGCTCCTTGGCGAGACGCAACACGTACGCTTTATCTTTCCTAAGCGACGAATGTTTAGCGCTGACGGGCATGGATGGGCCTCCGTGATGGGGATTCCAACGATGACACGAGACGACAGAACGTGGCGGCCACGTGGCGGGAGAGCTCGTGGAGCCGCGCGATGTGGTGTGGACTGTGTCGACGGATGGTCATCGGATCAATCACCCCACGTAGTGCGGCCAGTTCTTGCTTGTTGCCTGGCGTTTGCATCCACGCTCGGATGATCGCTTCGGTGACCTCGACGTGGAATTGGAGGCCGTAGACGTTGTCCCGATACCGAAAGGCCTGCTCCCGGCACAAGGGTGAGCTGGCTAAGCGCACCGCGCCTTTGGGAAGCGCAAGCGTGTCCCCGTGCCACTGAAACACCGTCTCAGTCTGGCCGAAGGCTTCAAACATCGGATCATCCTCCGCCGCTGGCTCACGCATGAGCGGGTACCAGCCAATCTCTTTCTGCGGATTCTTCGTCACGGAAGCACCGAGTGCATGGGCCAACACTTGCGCACCCAAACAGACGCCAAGAATCGGACGCTTGGCCTTCAGCGCCTCTTTGAGGAACGCGATCTCCTTGGCCAAAAATGGGTATCGGACCCGCTCATACACACTCTGCGGCCCACCCATTGAGACAATCCCATCCACGTCGCTTAACTGTGGCCAGCGAGCCGACTCGTCGTACACGTGTAACGGGCGCAACGTGCAACCCGCAACTTTGAAACCCTCCTCAAAGGTGCCGAGCCGCTCGTGCGGAACGTGCTGAATCACCAGTAGTGTGCTCATCGTCTCATAAGAGCAACGGGGCGCTCGCGGCGCCCCGTTGCTTCCCTACATCACCGTGTGCGCCAAACGGCGCAGCCTCATTAGGCGTCAAAGTAGAGATAGAACTCGTACGGATGCGGGCGCAGACGAACCTTGTCGATCTCCTGCCGCTTGTACTCGAGCCACACCTCGATGACGTCCTTCGTGAAGACATCGCCCTTGAGCAGATACGCGTGGTCCTTCTCGAGCGCGTCCAGTGCCTCGGTTAATGACCCCGGCACCTGTTTCGGCGCCTTGTCCGCCGCCATCTCATAGATGTTCTCATTCACCGGCTGACCCGGGTCGATTCGGTTCTGGATCCCGTCCAGGCCGGCCATCAACATCGCGGAAAACGCGATGTACGGATTACAGGTCGGGTCTGGAGCGCGGAACTCCACCCGCTTGCTCTTGGGGTAGTCGACATACATCGGAATTCGGCAGATCGCCGAGCGATTGCGGGCCGAGTAGGCCAGGTTGACCGGCGCCTCGTAGCCTGGCACCAACCGCTTGTACGAGTTGGTCGTCGGAGCCGCGAAGGCCAAGATCGAGGGCGCGTGTTTGATGAGCCCACCGATGTACCACTTGCACATCTGGCTGATCAGCGCATAGCCGTTCTTGTCATAGAACAGATTGCTGCCCGCCTTGGCGAGACTCTGGTGGGTGTGCATCCCAGAGCCGTTATCACCGAAGAGCGGCTTGGGCATGAACGTCGCCACCTTATTGTGCTTGTGCGCGGTGTTCTTGATGACGTACTTGAGCATCAAGAGATTGTCGGCCATCTTCGTCAGCGTGCTGTAGCGCATATCGATCTCGCATTGACCGGCTGTGGCGACTTCGTGGTGATGCTTTTCCACCGGCACGCCGGCTGCACGGGCCTTGAGCATGACCTCACTGCGGATTTCCTGCAGCGCATCGTGCGGCGGGACTGGGAAGTAGCCTTCCTTAAACCGTGGCTTATACCCCAGATTGGGCTTCTCGTCCTTGCCGGAGTTCCATTCGCCTTCGACCGAATCGACGAAGTAGTAGCTGGAGTTTTCCGTAGAGTCGAAGCGGATGTCATCGAAGATGAAGAACTCCGGCTCCGGGCCCCAGTAGCTCACATCCGCAATGCCGGTTTTCTTGAGGTACACCTCGGCTTTCTTCGCGATGTAGCGCGGGTCACGGCTGTAGGCCGTCTTTGTCAGCGGATCAAAGATGTCGCAGACGAGGCTCAGGGTGGGCGTCTCGCACACCGGGTCGAGCACCGCGGTCGTCGGGTCGGGATACAGGTTCATGTCCGACTCTTGAATCTTCTGGAAGCCGCGGATCGAGGAGCCGTCAAAGCCAATGCCGTCGACCCAGATCCCTTCCTTGGCGTTCTGGGCAATTTCCTCAACGGGGACAGAAAAGTGCTGCCACAACCCCGGCAGATCGTTGAACTTAAAATCTACCACGGTGATCTTGTGCTGCTTGATGATCTGCCAGACTTTCTTAACCGCCTCATCGGTATAGGTGGGCACGACGTGTTTGTTGTTCGTCGCACCGACCGCCGCCTGGCGTGATGTCGCGCGACTGACCCCCCGACGTGCAGAAACAGCGACTCGTGGCATAGGAATCTCTCCTTGTGTTGGCTTGATCCAGGTGATTGGTCCGGGCCTCAAGACGTCCCCGGGAAGGACGTGGCGCTCAGTATACCACCGAGGGCCTGCTCGTCAATAGCCCTTTCCCGTTCGAAGGATGGTACACCCTCCATGTGTCAATCATAGGATACACGACCACATCCACAAATGATCTCTCGATCGATGAGCCGCTAGGCACGAGGGTGCGCACGTCGCGACATCATCACCCGTAGCACCGTTGCGAACAATGTGACGCCACCTCCAATGAGCAGTGGTCCGAGAGGAATCCGCCAATAGACGAGGAGCACCGTCGCTGCGGCCACAAAACTCCCCAGCCAGACCGCGAGCGGTCGACTGAACCGTTGCCACGACCATACTGTCGGATCGCTTCCCATCACGACGTCTCTTCTCAGTGCGGGTTGGAAAGCCCTCGGCGCAGACGCGCGAACCACTCGCGAACACGCTGAGTCCATCTCGTCGTCACACCACCAGCCTGACCCTGTTGATGTAACGCTTCAAAATCTGGACGGTACAACCGTTTTTTGTCTAAGTGCTGTTGCTCGTTCAACAGGGTCTCGATGATCCGACGCTCGACCAGCGTTGGCCGACACGTGAGGGCGCGCTCCAACGCTTGGCGCGCCTTGGGGATCGCCCCGACACGAAGGTACACCAACCCCAACTCGATGTGGCCACGAACGCACGCGGGGTGTCGGGCGAGCAGCGTCTCAAACACTTCGATGGCCGGATACACCTGATGGTCCATGGCCAGGCTTTTGCCCAACTCGACCCAGTTGTCAGGATCCTCGGGGGCCACGTCTCGCGCCGCAGCGAAATCCACCGCCGCCAATGACCACCGCTTGAGCTGGAGATAGGCCAATCCTCGACCTCGCAACGCCGGGGCGGCCTTCGGCCCCACGACGAGTGAGGCCGAAAATGTTTCCACCGCCTCCTCAAACCGGCCGTCTTGGAGTTGTTCGTACGCCTGCTTCATCAACGAGGCCTCAATAGGCCCTGGCGCTGGCTGGTTCACAGGACACTAGGACCTCGTTCTCCGGTTCGAATCCGCATGACCTCGTGCACGGTGTGGACAAACGCTTTGCCGTCGCCCACCTGTCCCGTACGTGCCGCTTGACTGATGGCCGCCATGACCGGCTCGACGTCCTCGGCGCGCACCGCGACTTCGACTTTCAGCTTTGGCAGCAACCGGATCACGTAGGGTTCGCCTCGATAGTGCTCTACGTGACCCTTCTGACGTCCAAAACCACGGACATCGGTAATCGTCATGCCGCCCACCACGTGCAGCTGGCTCAGCGCGTCTTTGACCGCGTCCAGACACTCCGGACGAATGATGCTCGCAATCAACATCATCCCTCCGCCTCCCTCGCGGTTCGTCGCATCACCCGAAGGGATGGTCTCGAAGGGCTCTTCGAGCAGCACGTCCATCATCGTCGTTGCTCAACAACCCATTGGGGTTAGAGCGCGCTGGTGCCTTTTTCTCCAGTGCGAATCCGCAGGGCGTTCTCCACGTTGAGCACAAAGACTTTCCCGTCGCCGATGTTGCCGGTGCGGGCCACCTTGCTGATCGTCACCAGGACCGCCTCAACATCGGAATCCTGGACGACGAGATCGATTTTCACTTTTGAGATAAACCGGATCGTGTACTCCCCGCCGCGGTAGTGTTCGACTTGACCTTTCTGGCGACCAAACCCACGAACGTCCGTGACGGTCATCCCCACAATGTGTTGCTTATCGAGCGCATCCGCCACGGGGTCCAACTTGTCTGGTCGCACAATGCACGTGATGAGTTTCATGATGAGGGCTGCTCCTTGTCATCGCGGGGTTGAGGAGGTCGGCCCTCCCCACCCCCACGCATCGATGCTAATCGAAGAGACTTTTTCCAGGTTTTGCCGCCGCGACCGCGACAAAGATCACGATCGACACGATTCCAAAGATCAGTGTGGTTCCCATCGATGCCTCCGTCGTTACTGTTTCGCTGCTACACCGACACTGCTCAGTGAGCTTGTGGAGTAGTCTGACGCCTTCAACTGGAAGTCGGGGTAACACAGCGCCCCCATCTCGGGAATATCCAGACCCGCCAGCTCCACTTTCGCGCTGACCCGCTGACCCACGACGATATCGACGAGCCAGTTGAACACGTACGAGAGGGTGAAGATGACTCCCACCAGTGTCGCAATCCCGATGAGCTGTGCGACCAACTGGCCCGCATCGCCGTAGAACAACCCTGTGACGTTCCCGTTAACCCCGTTCCAGCTCCCGCCGTAGTTGCTGCGCCCGTCGGCAAACAGTCCGACCGAGAGTACCCCCCACAACCCGTTGAGGCCGTGCACCGAGATCGCCCCGACGGGGTCGTCCACCCTGGCGACCCGGTCAAAAAACTCGACCCCGAGACACACCAGGATGCCCGCGACCCACCCGATGATGGCCGCGCTCAGCGAATTGACAAACCCGCTCGGCGCCGTAATCGCCACAAGGCCCGCGAGCAACCCGTTGCCGGCCATCGACGCGTCCGGCTTACCGTAGCGGATCCACATATAGAGCAACGCGGCGAACGAACCGGTGCAGCCTGCCAACATCGTGTTCACCGCAATGCTGCCGATCCGCAGACACCCGTTGCCGGAAGCACCGAGCGTGCTGCCGGGGTTGAACCCGAACCACCCAAACGCCAGGATGAAACACCCCGTGAGCACGAAGACAAGATCGTGCCCCGGGATCACATTCGGTTTCCCGTCGCGGTTGTACTTGCCGATGCGAGGACCGATCTGCATCGCCACGGCCAAACCCGTGAGCCCACCCACCGCATGCACGACACCGGAGCCCGCGAAGTCGCAGTAACCATGCCCCAATCCGAAATTGGCGCCAAGCTGTGAGAGCCACCCACCACCCCACGCCCAGTTGCCAAACAGCGGGTAGGTGAGTGCGCCCAAAAAGATCGTCGAGGCGCAGAAGGCGGAATACTTCCACCTCTCAGCACACGAGCCGGTGACGATCGTGGTGGCGGTGTCCATAAACACCATCTGAAACAGGAACAACACCATGACGCCGACATCGTACGTCGCGCCACTGAGGAAGAACCCTTTTGTTCCGAACAATCCCCACGGCTTGCCAAACAGGTTCACGACCTGCTCGTGATTAAGCGGATAGGCCCCACCGAGGTTCGCGATCGGTGCGCTGCCACCCATTTGGATGGCAAACCCACAGACCCAATAGGCGAAGAGTCCCAGGCCATACACCATAAAGTTCATCATCATGGTGTGGTTCGCGTTCTTGGCCCGGATTAGACCCGTCTCCACAAGGGCGAAGCCGGCCTGCATGAACATGACCAAGAAGCCCGCCACCAACGTCCAAACGAAGTTGATGGCGACCTTGTTTTGGCCCGCTTGATTCGCCAAGTCCGCAAGCGTTAGGCCTTTTTTAGAATCGGCCACCGCGACATCGTTGATGGTCCCGGTCTGCTCAGCGCCGGGATCACCTTTCGCAGCGATGTCATCCGTTTTTGGGCCTGATACCTTGAGGTCCTCGTCCGTCAATCCCACTGCGGCACTCGCCTGCCTCACGCCAACCGGACATACGGCACTTAACCCAGCTGCGATGCCGATCGTTGCGAGGAGGACGAAGAGTTTCGTGCGTCGTCCGTTCATGATCTCCTCCCGCCTGCTTACTTTTTCCATATCGCACGTTCCAAGTAGTAGCCGTTCAACACGCCAAGGCTGCCGGACAGCGAGATCGCAATCCCGACACAAGCGATCACGAGCCGAACCGTATTGGAAGAGCTCAGGAACAACCCGGCCACCGCCAGGAGCCAGCCCCCTAACACACATGCGATTCCGACAAGCCTCATGACGACTCCTCCTTCGCCCGCGCCGAGGCAAACAAGACGCACGACATCACGATCATGGCCGCCCCGGCGAGGAGACTCAACACCCCACCGCCAATGGCCGCCGTCCCGAGGATCGTAAATCCGAGCAAGAACCACAGGATCGCCCACCCCGACGTACTCGTTGTGCCCATCTGTCCCTCCTCTGATATTCTCTCGTAATCAATCTCAGAACGGTGCGATGAACTCGACCGCCACGGTATCCTGGTAGCGCCGCTGGCCCGCCGTCTCACTGCGGAACACCTTCTTATTCGCCTGGTCATGCCGATACTCCAAGCGGCCGATGAGATGCGAGTTGAGCTTGTACTCGGTGGTCAAGGTCTGCTCCCACAGGTTCAGATCACGCCCATTCACCCCATTGATCCCCGCAAGGCCTGGGCGAAATCCTGTCCGGACGCCATCAGCGTCGTGGAACCACTCGGTGCGGGACGCCAATGCCAACTTGTCCGTCAGGGCATAGCGGGCGTAGCCGGCGACTCCAACCCAACTAGCGTTCGTGCCAATCGCAGCCCCCTTCTGCTCAAACCCGTAGTCGAGAGATCGGA
>Ga0209515_10008487_pt1 | contig 11982 bp, 9 predicted proteins | sample Subgroupgradi54m_FD_187454 | JGI IMG/M metagenome (GOLD analysis project Ga0209515, IMG submission 187454) | Subsurface groundwater microbial communities from S. Glens Falls, New York, USA - GMW60B uncontaminated upgradient, 5.4 m (SPAdes)... ... | reverse complement strand
CGGCGGCTTCACGGCGAAAATGGCCGATGCCTGCGTGATCGTCCCCACGGTCAACCCGGAGGCCGTCACCTCGCACACAGAAGCGTTCCAAGCCGTCCTCTGGCATCTCCTTGTATCCCATCCTCGGCTGCAGGCGTCTCCTATGAAGTGGGAGTCCCTCGAGAGTGAGGAGAGGCGGATATGAAGATCTTCATAGATTCGGCGAACCTCGTCGAGATTGAGGAGGCTCTCGAGCGTGGATTCCCGGCCGGCATCACCACCAATCCCTCCATCCTCTCGAAGGAGGAGAAGGGCGACTACCGGGCGCACATCCGGAAGATCATCGGCCTCCTGGAGAAGCACGGCTACGACATCCCGCTGAGCGTCGAGGTCTTCACGACGAACCCATCCGAGATGATCCAGCAGGCCCAGGAGTTCGTGCGCGAGTTCGGCTCCTATCGGAACCTCTACGTGAAGATCCCGATCGGCTGGGACGAGCTCGGGGTGATCCGTGAGCTCCGCCGTCGCAGCGTAAAGGTGAACTGCACCTGCTGCATGTCGTATAACCAGGCGGTCATCGCCGCTTGCGCCGGCGCCAACTTCGTCAGCCTGTTCTACGGCCGGATCAGGGACATCGGGTACGACGCCGCCTCGGTCGTGCGGCAGGTCAGGAGCACGTTCCGCGAGTGGGGGGTTCAGAGCGAGATCATCGTAGGGAGCATCCGCCACATTCACGACGTGAACGAGGCCCTGCAGGCGGGCGCCAACATCGTCACGGTGCCTCCCAAGTTCTTCCGTCAGCTGGCGTCCCACCCCAAGACGGACGAGGCCGTGAGGCAGTTCGTGGACGACTTCGAGAAGTGGCAGAGCTGACGAGGGTGCGGGAGATCAACCTCCTGGACTCTTATCCCCGGGTGAAGCGCCCCATCGCGGATCGCGAGGCCCTTGCGCCGCGGCAGCGCGCCATCGCGCGGCAGTTCGGGCGAGAGTATTTCGATGGCGACCGCACGCAGGGATATGGGGGGTATCGGCACGACGGCCGGTGGGTGGCCGTGGCCCAGCGCATGCAGGAGTTCTATGGGCTTCGAGCGGGACATCGTGTGCTCGATGTTGGCTGCGCCAAAGGATTCCTGCTGCACGACCTGAGGCAGTTGGTACCGGGACTTGAGGTCGCCGGGCTGGATATCTCGGCGTACGCGCTGCAGAACGCCATGGAGAGCGTCAGGCGGTACCTGCTGGTCGGGACGGCGGACGCGCTGCCCTTTGCCCCCAAGTCATTCGATCTGGTAATCTCCATCAACACCGTGCACAACCTGGAGCTCGAGCCGTGCACCCGGGCGATCCGGGAGATGGAGCGGGTCAGCCGCAGGCACAAATATCTCCAGGTCGATTCGTGGTTGAACGAGGAGCAGCGCCGGGACTTCGAGCGGTGGCAGCTGACCGCTCGCACATACTTCGATCCTGACGGGTGGCGGCGGGTGTTCGCGGCCGCGGGTTACACCGGCGAATACTACTGGACGATCACCGAATAGCCATTCCATGAGCAGGCCAGAGCGGGTGGTGCTGCTGGGCAAGAGGGGCTTCATCGCGACGCACCTGCGCCGCCACCTGGAAGAGCGAGGCATCCCCTTCAAGGCCGTTGGCAAGGACGAGGTCGATCTGACCCATCCCGCGGCGGCGGCCAAGCTGAATGATGTGATCCGGGAAACTGACGCGGTCGTCATCGCCTCAGCACTGACGCCGGACAAGGGGCGAAACTTCCGGACCCTCATGGAGAACCTCCGCATGGCGGAGACGCTCTGCGAGCTCTTCGAGGAGAAGACCTGCGCCCATGTGATCTACCTGAGCTCCGATGCCGTCTACGACGCCCGCCATATCCCCTTGGACGAGGACTCCAGCCGGGAGCCCATGGACCTGCATGCGCTCATGCACACCGCCCGCGAGATGATGCTGGGCGCCGTGCTGTCGGCCAGACAGGTCCCGTACTGCATCCTCCGGCCCGTGAACATCTACGGCTTCGGAGACACCCACAACAGCTACGGCCCGAACCGCTTCATCCGCGAGGCCTTCGGGGACCGGAAGATCACGATATTCGGCAAGGGCGAGGAGCGGCGCTGCCACCTCTACATCGCGGACGCCGTGCGCCTGATCGGTCTCTGCGTCGAGAAGAGGAGCACGGGGACCTTCAACCTGGCGCCGCCGAGGACCACTCCTTTCATGAGGGCGGCCGAGATGATCCGGCTGGCCTGTCCGTTCCCGGTGGATATCGAGTTCAAGCCGCGGACAGTCCCCACCATCCACCGGCCGTACAAGGTCACGCAGGCCTTCCGCTTCATCTACAATCTGGGGCGCCCCATCGGCCCCATCGTCCACCGTCCCTACGTGGTCACCAAGCTCCGGCGGGCCTTCCCAGAGTTCCGGTTCACTCCCACGCGCGAGGCCATCGAGGAGTATGTGCGGCAGTATCGGAAAAGCGTGGAGAAGGCTGCCGACCTCGGACCGCGGGGGGCGGGTCGGGCGCTGCCATGAGCGGGACCGCTGCCCCCACTGTTTTCATCCTGGGGCTGAGCAGCGACATCGGCCGGGAGCTGGGGACGCGCTATCAGAGGGACGGCTATCGGCTATACGGAACCTATCGCCGGGCGGGGTCCCTGGCGGGCCTGTTCGACCCGGAGAGGATCTTCCACTGCGACGTGGCAAAGCCCGAGAGCGTGCGCGAGCTGACCGAGGCCTGTCGCGCAACCGGCCTCCGGTGGGACATCTTCATCGGGGCTGTGGGGGCCGAGGAGCCGATCGGGCCCTTCTTCGAGTCTGATTTCGATGCTTGGGAGCGCTCCATCCAGACCAATGCTTTGGGGGTCCTACGGGCGCTCCATGCCCTGTTCCCGCTACGCGCGCCTGCGCGCGAGTGCGCCTGCGTCCTATTCTCTGGGGCGGGGACCAACAGTGCGGCCGTCAACTACTCCGCTTACTGCGCGTCGAAGATCTTCCTCATCAAGATGTGCGAGCTCTTGGCCGCGGAGAACCCGGACCTGAACGCCGTCATCATCGGGCCGGGCATCGTGCGCACGAAGATCCACGAGCAGACCCTCCGCGCCAGAGAGCGGTCGGGCGCCAACTACGAGAAGGTCATGATGTTTCTCCGCTCCGATGATCCCGGTGTGTCCCACGACGACATCTACGCCTGCGTGAACTGGTGCGTCAGGGCGGGGCGGAAGGTGGCGGGCGGCCGAAACTTCTCCCTTGTCCACGACGCCTGGCGGGAGGGAGGCGAAACGCTGCGGCTGGCCCTTCTGGCCGACGAAGAGATGTACAAGCTCCGAAGGTTCGGAAACTCCCGGCCCGTCGAGGCACCGGGTGCATGAAGCTCTCGGACATCGTGGCGAGGTTTCTCGCGGAACAGGGCATCCGCCACGTCTTCGCGATCTCGGGGGGGGCGTCCCTGCACCTCATCCATTCAATCGCCGAGACCCCGGGCGTGGAATACATCTGCCCACAGCACGAGCAGGCCGGCGCCATGGCGGCTGACGGATACGGCAGGGTTACCGGCGGGATGGGGTGCGCGGTGGCCACGAGCGGGCCCGGTGTCACCAACCTGATCACCGGGATCGCCGCGGCATACTACGACTCGCTGCCGGTGCTGTTCCTGACCGGGCAGGTCGCCACCTTCCGTGCCAAGGGAGACACGGGCGTGCGGCAAATGGGGTTCCAGGAGACGGACACCGAGGACCTCTGCCGCACGCTGACGAAGTACGCCGTCCTGGTCGGCGACCCCACGATGATCCTCTACGAGCTCCAGAAGGCCGTGCACATCGCCCGGCGGGGGCGCCCCGGTCCAGTGCTAGTGGACATTCCCGACGACCTCCAGCGGATGGACATCGACCCGGTGACGCTGAAGATGTTCGCGCCAGCGGGCGATGCGGAGCCGGAGGGGTTGACCGACAGCGCCTTATCGGAGCGGGTGGACGCGTGCATCGAGCTGATCCGGGCCTCGCGGCGTCCCGTGCTGGTATTCGGCTGGGGGATCCACCTGGCCAAGGCGGAAGAGCTGGCGCGCGCGCTCGTGGAGAAGCTCCAGTTCCCGACGGCGATGACGTGGGCGGCGCTAGACCTCCTCCCCCACAATCACCCGCAAGCGGTCGGCGGGTTCGGGACGCACGGGGTCCGCTTTGCCAACTTCACGGTCCAGAACGCCGACCTGGTTCTCTCGGTGGGGAGCCGGATCGACACCAAGGCCACGGGTAGCCCGGCTTCCTCCTTCGCCCGCGAGGCGAGGATCGTTATGGTGGATATCGACGCTGCGGAGATCAACAAGTTCAAGAAGTTCGGGCTCGACATCCACCTGCCGGTGCAGGCGGAGGTCTCGAAATTCCTGAGGCTCCTCAACGAGCGGCTCCGTCCCTCTGACGTCCCGGCGATCGGTCCGTGGTCGGAACGGGTGCGCGCCTGGAAGGAGAAATACCCGGCCTGCCTGCCGTCTTACCGGGACGAGAAGCGCGTCAACCCTTACGTCCTGGTCAAGGCGCTGTCGCAGGTTCTCGAGGAAGGAGAGATCATCTTCTCCGATACGGGATGCGCCCTCGCGTGGATGATGCAGGCGTTCGAGTTCAAGGAGCGGCAGCGATTCTTCCATGCTTTTAACTACACGCCGATGGGCTACGGCCTCCCGGGCTCCATCGGCGCGGCCCTCGCGCGGCCCGGGCGGCGCATCATCCTCGTCACTGGCGATGGCAGTCTCCAGCTCAACATCCAGGAACTGATCACCGTGATGCGCCATCGTCTGCCGATCAAGATCCTGCTCATCAACAACCACGGGCACAGCATGGTCCAGCAGACGCAGGAGATGTGGCTCGGCTCCAAGTACTATGCCACGAGCATCGAGGGCGGCCTGGCCTTCCCCGACTTCGTCGCCGTGGCGCGTGCCTACGGATTCCCGACGGAAACGCTGGTGTGGAACAACGAAGTGGAGGGAAAGCTGGTCCTGGCCATCAAGAGCCAAGGGGCGTTCTTCCTCAACATCGATATCGACTCGGGTCACCGGGTCATCCCCCAGGTGCAGTACGGCCGCCCGAACGAGGACGCCTCGCCCCTGCTGGACCGTGCCGAGTTCCTCGCCAACATGATCGTCAAGCCACTCCCGGTATCTCTCCAGGGCAACCCCTGAGCATCGCCGCCGTGTCCCGAATCGAGCTACTGTTCGAGGCCCTGCTGGAAGACCCTGGCCTTCACGTCCCGGGCACGAAGGTCTATGCGCTGCTGAAGGAGTTCGCGCGGCAGGAGATCGAGACGCGCTTCAGTGGGACGGAGCCCGTCCCGGCAGAACTCGGTCGGTTGGGAGAGATCTGTCTGCCGTACCATGGGATGGGGGCGGTGGACTCTCTGAACCTGTTCAACCTGGACGAGCTGATCATCCTGCTCTTCTACTGGTGCAACCGGGGACGTTACCGACGGGTCGTGGACATCGGGGCCAACCTTGGGCTGCACACGATCGTCATGGCGCGGTGCGGCTTCGACGTGACCGCTTTCGAACCCGACCCCGTGCACTTTGAGATTCTGCAGCGGAACCTCGCGCTCAACGGCGTCGCCGGCGTGGACCTCCGCAGCGCAGCCGTTTCCGTCGAGGCGGGGGAGGCGATGTTCGTGCGCGTGCTGGGGAACACGACGGGGAGCCACCTCCAGGGCTCGAAAGACTCTTACGGCGAGCGCGAGTACTTCCCGGTGAAGGTGGAGCCGGCGAAGCCGCTGTTCGGGTGGGCCGATTTCATCAAGATCGATGCCGAGGGCCATGAGCGGCAGATCCTACTCTCGACGGACGCGAGGGACTGGGAAGGGACGGAGGCCATCGTTGAGGTGGGCAATGAGAGCAACGCTTGCGCGATCTTCGAGCACCTAACCGCCATGGGGGTTGGCCTCTTCGCCCAGCAAAAGGGCTGGCAAAAGGTAGAGCGGGTGGAGGAGGTTCCTACCTCCCACCGGCAGGGCAGCCTCTTCATCAGCCGCGCCGACCGGATGCCGTGGCCCTCCTCGCGCTGAGCTTTTCGCTTTTCACAGCAGCCTGTTAGAGGCGTGTTGCTTTCCAGCGCCGTGCTATTTAGAGAAGCCTTGCTGGTCGGGGCGATGAAAATCATGGATTGTCGGTAGCGCCGCGAAACGAGGTCAGGATCTATGCGCCGGTCTAAAGGTATGGAATGAGAGAAGGGCGGTGATGCGTCGGTTGAAGTATGTGCTGGCAGCAACCGTCAATCGCCATCCATATATTTGGTATGTGGCGTGGCGGCTGATGCCTCATTTGAGATTCTTGTTGCCGCACGAAAAAAGCTACTATGCGTTCAAGCACCTTGCCACACGAACAGAGGGGTTATTTCTCGATGTGGGGGCCAATAACGGGCTGTCCGCGCTCGGATTTCGACGCTTGATTCCCCACTACCGCATCTTGTCGATAGAAGCCAATCGCTACCATGAGCCATCGTTGAACAAGCTCAAACAGAAGCTCGAGAGATTCGACTACCTCATCACGGCAGCTGGGCACGAGAGCTCACAGTTCACGCTGTACACCGCGATGTACAAGGGTATGGTCCTTCATACCGGGGCTTCGCTGAACCTCGATTATCTCAAGAAAGGACTGGAGCGGGAATTTTCCAGGCGTGTCGTGAGGCGAGTGACCTACATCCAGCAGGTCGTAAAGGTCATCAGGTTAGATGACTTACACCTGAGACCGGACATCATCAAAATTGATGCGGAGGGTTTTGATTATGAAGTGTTGATCGGCCTCAGAGAAACAATTATTGGTCATCGACCGTCTATCCTTGTCGAATATAGCCCACCGTTACCAGATAGACTTGAGCCATTCTGTAGGGAGTTGTCATACGCGCTCTTTGTCTATGATCACCTCAGTGATCGGTTTGTGCAGTTTGACCGTCAGCGTGAGCTGCGGACCCATCTCAACGGTGGGTCGCCGGTGAATCTCTTCCTGATTCCCCGTGAAAGAGTGAATGCGTTGTCTATGCGCCGATCTGAGGGGATGTGACGTGGTTCTTTGCTTCGAACGCCGTGCGTGGCCGCACCGTTGAGCGGAGCCCCAGTCAGCGCCGCCTGCTTGTGTATGCGCTCAAAGCAGTCAATCTGCGCACCATCCGTAAGCGGAATGGGCGTGTGAGCTTGGCATGGGTTGTTGCAAGCGTTGTTGTCGGACTCTTGAGCCTGGCGGTTCGCGCGATTCGGTGGCGGGTGAGCTATCTGTTCCGAGGCTATCCTGACGTTGAGCAAGCGAATGATGCTCCATCTCAGACACGGCCAGCCCCCGATACAACTCCAGTCGTAGGTGCAGAAGGAGGAGGGGGTTCATTAGGATTTCTGACCCACGGACAAGCCCTCCTGATCGGGTTTCTCAATACTTAGCCACCACGTGAAGTTATCCCTGGCCTGCCTGGCTTAAACATGATTACTCGCATGAAAGATCCGGTTGTTAGAGGACGCATCATGGCCGTGCTCATTCCTGTGCTCCTCGTCCTCCTATTTGTTTCTATAGTTGCGTTTCTTCGCGAGTTTAAGCCTGAAGCGGCTGGATTCGAGCAAAAAGGACCGTTACTGCTGCTCTACCACGTGTCTCGTCTGAGCCTTGTACTCTACATCACGATCCTTAGCTACTCCGCCGGATACCGGGCTCTTGAGTTATGTGGTGTCAGTGGGCAAGGACTTTTCAACAGCGCAAGGAAAACATTCATCCTTTGTTTTTTCTTTGGTGCATCTCTGTATGGGATCGTGTTTACCGTCCTCGGACTCGCCGGACTTATTAGCCTGGAGACCGGCCTTGCATTGACGATTCCGGTGTTGTTGTTTTCGTATCGGCCAATAAAAGAGCTCTTGCCGGAGCGTTCTGAAGCCGCAATGCGTCAGTCATTTCTGGATACGCACGCGAGCCCGTTCTTGGCAGGGGCGGTTATCCTGATAGCTGGTGGTACAGCAGTGCTCTTCTTGCTGACGCGAATTGTCTTCGTGGCAGTTTACGACCCTAATATCTGGGAACACTACCTGCACTACTATCGCGCGGTCCTCGCCAGCGGATCAACGCAACCTAATGAAGTGTGGCATCACTTCTATGCTTCAAAGGGCGCAGGACTGATTTTCTTAGCAAACGTCTTGAGTGATTTCTTTGGCGCTCAGGTTGTGAGCGCCTGCTTTGTGGTAGTGGCGGGGTTGATTATTCTGGATCTGTTGCTTGAATATTGCCGCAGCACGATTTGGGCATTTTTCGGAGTCACCCTGTTCCTTGCTTTCCTGTCTGGAGACGTGTCGAACGGCGCAATGTTTAAGCACCATCTGGTACTTTTGGGTTATGTGAGCTTCGCACTGTGGGGGAGTGTGTGGCTTCAGCAGGCAACGGCGCGCCAGTTCAGGCCGTTAATGGTGGCGTTCGTCGTTTCTCTCATCTATCTCGGCTTCTATTTACCAGTCACAGCTGTGATATTCCCCCTAGCCTTCTTGCTGCTTGCGCTGGCGAATGTGATGCTCCATGCGAAGACTCGCGTGTACTCATTTCTAACCCTTGCGTGCGCGGTCTCTGCTGGAGCCGCATTGGATTTTGTGACGAACTGGGTCTTGACAGGTCTCATTGAGGTGACCCCGATGCGATGGTTCTGGGTCATCGCTGACCGCGTCAAGGTGGAGAAGGTATTTGGCACCGGGGGGATCGAATTCTTCCTTGCGGTGAACAATGATCTTAGTGCGCAGTACGATTGGTCGTTTAATCGTGCGTGGAAAATCCTACAGTATCCTGTGCCAAGGGATAGCGTAGGAGTGGCGGCGGTGCTTTTGACCCTGCTGGGCGTCCTCGTTCTGCTAGTCCAACACCGCACTCGCGAGACTGTTGCGAACTCGGTCAAGTTTCTGGCGTACCTCGGAGGATTCATTCTTCCTCTCAGTGCCTTTGCGCAAGCTGTACAGACCGTTGCCGTGGATCGGATGGCGCTGTATTCGATCGTCTTCACAACGCTCGCAGGTATTGTGATCTGGAAGACGCTTGTAGACACCTGTGTTGTTTCTAGGCTCTGGCATGCGGCAACACTGGTTATTGTTGTTTGTGGAATGGCGGCTACATTCGTACAGGCAACGAGGAGCATAGGCGGACAGGGGCCGATTATTTACCAGTATGCGAAAGGAGCCATGTCGCTTAGGGATGCTTTCCAGACAATAGAATCCAAGTTTCATAAGGCAACGACGGGGATGAGTGTTGCCGCGATGTCGGAGTTTCGAAAGACGATTCGTCCCGATGAACGAATCCTGAGATTGGCCTACGATGCGGGATTTTCCTACGCGCTGCCTGGTGAAGGCATTGTATCGGAGCCCACGTATTCTCTGATACGCAACCCGAGAAAACTGCTGACCGAGAAATCCGCCGAGGTGTCGGATTATTTGCGGGAGCGGAACATTAGGTATTTCACTCTGAATCTTCAGAGTAGGCTGTTTTCAACGATTGCCTTTACCTCTCTTTTTGACGCACGCGAGATGCCAAGATATTTCAGCGTTGCGTACGAAGATGGGGATTTCTTTATTCTGACGTGGCGTCGAGGCGATCAGGGAAGGCCGCTTCCCGAGGACCTTTTGACACTGTTTGAACTGAAGCGGACGGGAGTGTTGCGTTACCCATTTACCCAGCGATGGGCCAATCTCGTGATTAGGGGCGATCAATTAGTGGATAGTCTTGCCGGATTCGAAAAGGCTCGAGATGTATTTCGAGAGGATCTCGATAATGCGTTTAATACTGAAGTGCTGCCGCTGGTTTTCTTGGAGACGTCAAAGATGGTGCTTCGTCGTATTCTGGATGCGGGAAAGGACGCAGTGGATAGTGCTGATGCTGGCAAGATATTGGAAGTTCGAGGCGTCACTGTCGGCCACGTGCAAATTGTTAAGAAGATCCCGGAGCGAGAACTCAAAGCACGTCTCGCGACACTCTTCATAGATGCCATTAACAGAGAATACATTGCGAAATTTGGAAGTGAACTTGCCTTATTATTTCAAGGCTGCGATGAAAAGTTTCCGTTCGCCATGAATTACCCGACGGGTGCAACATGCCGCTAACCGGCTGTTTAAAATTGCCCCGGACATGAGTGCTGACACTGCTCCCCGCGCCCAGCAGGGCCGCTGCTTGATCAGCTCCAGTACACCAGATTGGACGATAGCCTTCGCGGCAGTCATTCTGGCCGTTCCAGCTCTGTATCTGGGTGCGCACCGGGTGCGCTCACTTAGCGACATCGTTCAGGTGATTGACGCCCTGGCCCGCCGAGCCATGTCGCGATCGCTCTATCCTCATCCGAGTCTCACCCCGTCAGCCATTGTCACGGCTATTCTCGCTCCGTTGCTGTTCTTCCATTTGTTGCGGCTAGTCCTGGAGAGTTACGTTTCCGCGGCCGGCGGATACGGGCCGGTCGAGTCGGGTCGGGATCCGCACAGTGACACTGGGAGACTTTAATGAACGCTGTAACTGTCGATAAACTTCAGACCATAAAACAATCTGTTGCCGCGATGATGGAAGAGCGTGAATCAGAAGATATCAAACCCGTGTTCAAAGTTAATCAGCTCTGGGGAAACATCGATAGGTTCATGGAATATGTGCGCCACCTCCCGCCGGAACAATTAGAAAATATTCGAGCGCACATAGGAATGGGATTCTTCATCGGCAACGCCTGGGACAAAGATTTCCACGACGGCCATCGAATCAGTTCGGATGCCGAAGCCATTGGGCACCCGCTGATCGAGAGATACTTGAATCATACTGAGGGACTGCCGGAGGACTTTCACTGCTCGGAACCCGGTACCAATGATCTGGTCGCGCAGATCGGGATCAGGTACAAGGATCGGATCATCAATCACGACATCGTCAAAGAGCAGGCGTGCATCGCCAATCTGTATAATCTGGGCGTTCTAGCCCCCCTCCATGGAAACAGTTGGGTGATCGCGGAGGTGGGATCGGGATACGGCCAACTGGCCCATCAGCTGAGCCGTGGACTGGGCAAAAGCGGCTGCTACATCTGCATTGATTATCCCGAAACGCTTTTTTTGTCGTCGACCTTCCTATCCCTCAATAACGCCCCGGACTCCATCTACGTCTACGATCCGGCCGCAACGGAAACAATGGACATTGCCGAGCTGACCACGCGTTATCGATTTATAATGTTGCCAAATTATCTGTCTGATCGCTTGCAGGAGTTAAGGACACTTGATCTGGTGGTAACCCAAAACTCCATGCAGGAAATGACCGAAGAACAGGTTCGCTATTACCTTGAGCTGTTCTCAAGGATCATGGCAGGTTGGATTTACTCCTACAACTCCAACCGGCAATTCATGAATCTCGAACTTAAGACTCCGATATTCGAGCTGCTCATGAACTACTTCGAAGGTTGGCCGCCGTCTTCTTTTTACAAGAAACTTTACGGAGACACCTGGCACTTAAGCGACCAGAAATACCTATTTCTGGGGCATCGCAAGGGCAATGCCGCGCCTAGGCGGAGCCTGGGTGCAAGTGGAGCGGTTTGGATTTCAGGCCGGCGCGCTGTCATCGATGTTTGCTGAGAGCCGTGAACAAATGAGTCACAGACGAAAAACTCTCATGTCCCGGGCTCCGGTTCCAGCCACCCCTCGGCGCCCCCGCCGCCTTCTTTGATCCCGCTGAACGGTTACGGCTTGCCGATCGCTCATCCGCAGCAACGTCCGAAAGCAAGGCCGCCCCTCCGAAGCCGTGACTGTGAATAATCGGGCCAAGTGCACCATCGAACTTCGGAGATCCTAATGGTTCTCTGGACCTTTCTGCTCTTTGCGTCGCTTCCCGTGGGATTTTTGTGGCCAATGGGGAATTGGCTCAGAAGGTCGGCGTGCCAGGGAAGCCCTGAGGATCACCCCACGGGCCCCGGACACAGACTCAGATTCCGTTGGTGTTTGGGCTTCCTTCATGTGATCGTCTTCGTCGCCTGCGTGTTCGTTCTAAAGCGCATCGACATTAGAACGAAC
>Ga0209515_10008485_pt1 | contig 11983 bp, 12 predicted proteins | sample Subgroupgradi54m_FD_187454 | JGI IMG/M metagenome (GOLD analysis project Ga0209515, IMG submission 187454) | Subsurface groundwater microbial communities from S. Glens Falls, New York, USA - GMW60B uncontaminated upgradient, 5.4 m (SPAdes)... ... | reverse complement strand
TTTTAACCCCAATTTTCTTCATAGCTTTTTTGTCGCAAAACAGTAACCCTGGAGATTTACTTTATCCGGTAAAAAGGGGAGTTGAGGGAGTAATAATTGCCGCGGCCTCCGTTAATCCAACAACAAAAGCATTTCTGCATTCGGACCTTGCGGACAGAAGATTTAGCGAAGCCGAAAAACTTTTGTTATCACAAGCAGACACGGCACCACTAAATGATCTGGTCCTCCAAGTTCAAAGTGCGGAAACTGCAATCGCGTCTGCAGAGCCGACAAAACAGGCAGAATTAACAACTAAGGTAATTGCTCAAATAGATAACTATCAGGCAAAATTAACAAATACTGCAGCGCAAATAGCAAGTAGTCCTACGCCATTTGCTCAAGCCCCAACCCAGATTTCAACTCAACCCCAAACTCAACCTCAAACTACAAATCCCGTAGCGGTTTCATCCCCGCCAACTACTGCGCCCACAACTCAAATTGTAACTTCAACTCCAACTCCGAGTCCAACTGCTACTATTAATCCTTCGCAAAATCCGCAACCCACTTTGGTACAAACTAATCCTACTACGGCTCCTTCTGTAACTTCGATACCATTTCAGATTATACCAACTGCTGCTCCGGCATCTGTTGGTACGCCGCAAGTTGAAGAACAAAAAAGACAAGTCGGGCAAGCGGTTGCTATAACAAAACTTAAGCTTGAAAAGGTAAAAAAAGATCTGGAGGAACAATCAAAGATAAGAGAAGAAAAGGCTCCTCATCAACAAATCCAACAAGAGAACAGTCCCTCGCAAGAAGACAACAACCAACGCTAACTGGGGTTGACAAAGCAACTCCTGATTTATATAATGAGTCTTGGTATGTAAAGACTTTCTGCTGAAGCGAATGGGAGACACCCGCTTTAGGCGGGTTTTTTGGTCTTTACGGCATTTTGAACTTCATAAACTCAGCATAAAATGAGCGAAGTCAAATAGCACATTGATATTTAAATACAGGATTAGTTCTGACAGCAAATCAGGACTTTTTTTAGTTGAGCGTTAGTAGCGCTTGACAATCAAAATCGAGCCCATGGGTTCACGGGTTCGACAATCAGAAAGTGGTAGGAAATCTGGCTCCATTTATTTGGAGACAGTAAATTTTTTTGAGGATTTGATCCTGGTCCAGGATGAACGCTGGCGGCGTGCCTTAAGCATGCAAGTCGAATGGAAAAGTCGCAAGACAATTTAATGGCGGACGGGTGAGTAACGCGTAGGTATCTACCCCCAAGTGGAGAATAGCTCATCGAAAGATGGGGTAATACTCCATAGTCTCGTAAGAGTAAAGCACTTAACTGTGCGCTCGGGGAGGAGCCTGCGTCCTATCAGCTAGTTGGTGGGGTAATGGCCTACCAAGGCTCTGACGGGTAGCCGGACTGAGAGGTCGATCGGCCACAACTGCACTGAGACACGGGCAGTACACCTACGGGTGGCAGCAACTGGGAATATTGCGCAATGGACGAAAGTCTGACGCAGCGACGCCGCGTGGAGGAATAAGGCCCTAGGGTCGTAAACTCCTTTTGCCAAGCCCTCAAAGCTTGGCGAATAAGCCCCTACTAACTACGTGCCAGAAGTCTCGGTAATACGTAGGGGGCAAGCGTTATCCGGATTTACTGGGCGTAAAGAGTGCGTAGGCGCTCCGATGAGTCGTACTTTAAATACTAAGGCTCAACCTTAGAAGAAGGTACGATACTATTGGAGTTGAGGATTGACAGGGATGCTGGAACAGTTAGTGTAGCAGTGAAATGCGTTGATATTAACTGGAACACCAAAGGCGAAGGCAAGCATCTGGGTTATTCCTGACGTTGAGGCACGAAAGCTGGGGTAGCGAAACAGATTAGATACCTGTGTAGTCCTAGCTGTAAACGATGTCCGCTAGCTCTGTGTGTATGCGCACGGGGCGTAAGCTAACGCGTTAAGCGGACCGCCTGGGGAGTACGGCCGCAAGGCTAAAACTCAAAGGAATTGACGGGGACCCGCACAACCAGTGGAGCGTGTGGTTCAATTCGAGACAAAACGAAGGACCTCACCAGGGTTTGACATAACACCGTACATTTTTCCAGAAATGGAGAGAAATCCGCAAGGATGGTGCTACAGGTGCTGCATGGCTGTCGTCAGCTCGTGCCGTGAGGTGTTCCCTTAAGTGGGGAAACGAGCGCAACCCCCATCTAATGTTAAATTTTCATTAGAGACAGTCCCGATTTTATCGGGGAGGAAGGAGGGGAAGACGTCAAGTCAGCACGGCCCTTATACCCTGGGCCACACACACACTACAATGGCGAATAACAATGGGCTGCAAGCTAGTAATAGCAAGCTAATCCCTTAAATTTCGCCTCAGTTCAGATTGAGGGCTGAAACTCGCCCTCATGAAGCCGGAATTGGTAGTAATCGCAGATCAGCATGCCGCGGTGAATACGTTCTCGGGTCTTGTACACACCGCCCGTCAAGGCAGCAAAGTCGGGAGTGGCCGAATCACCCTTTTGGGTGAGAGGCTAAATTCGGCGATGAGGCTTAAGTCGTAACAAGGTATCCCTAGCCGAAGCTGGGGATGGATCACCTCCTTTCTTAAAAAAAGGAGAAGATACGGCAACTTGTACAATCGTCTCGCAAGAGAAGATTACTTACAAGGCACCTTACAAAACACCCAAGCGTTGATAATTGCTTGGCTCGGTACCAAATCGGGCAAATTATTATTTTGTTCCTACCACTTTCTGGTTGATAAATCAGAAAAGCCACTCGTCTGGAGTGGTTTTTTTGTGGTCAATATGTTACCATTAGCCTTGGAAAGTTTAATTTTTGGCGCGGTGGCGAAGAGGTAACGCAGCTGTTTGCAGAACAGATATACAGGGGTTCGATTCCCCTCCGCGCCTCAGACTCGCACTTACAACTTTTCGCCTTCGTCCTAATTAGGACTTTGGCTTTTCGTTGAGTGCTCGTTTTCAAAATCCTTCGGATTTTGACCAAAGACAAAACCATGAAAAATCCGGAATATGAAAAAGGTGCAAGAGAAACTGATGACGGATACTTCGAAAAGCAGCTGGATTTGGATGCGGAAATTGGAGCAGGTGAGTGGGAAAGGCTTAATAAGTTTAAAACTTACCAAGCCCGCTCCAGGCAATGGAAAATAATTGCAACGCACAAAGCACTGGCCAACAGAATTAAACAGCTTGAAATTCTTTTCTACAGGCTTTGCAGTGATAATCCCAAAAAAAGCGAAAAGCTTTTGGTGCAGATAAAGCAACTTCGGCTTCTTCAGGAAATTTTACTGCAATGTATGGTTTGGGAGCCAAAAGGGGACCTGGAAAAACACATGGTTCCCAAAGAGGTGTGGGACCTTATTAAATAATTTAGAATTCATAATTTATAATTGAGAATGAAAATGCTATAATTCTTCTAATTCTGAATTCTGAACTGTAAATTCTTAATTTTTTTGGGTCGGTAGTTCACCGGTAGAACGCTTCACTGATAATGAAGAAGTAGATGGTCCGATTCCATCCCGACCCACAACCTTATGAAAGTTACTCCTGTTAAAACTCATAAAATAAGTTCGCAAGAAAGTTTGTTCGGTATTCTCGACAAATATATAGCTGAGCTTCCTGAAAATTCCGTTGTTGCAGTAACTTCAAAAATTGTTTCCATAACAGAAGGACGCGTTGTAAAAGAGGAAGGAACCGACAAGGATGAATTAATAAAGCAGGAGTCTCAATACTACTTGCCGCGGGAAGAAAATCCATACCACGTAAGCCTTACTATTACAAACAATACTCTTATTGCATCGGCCGGAATTGATGAATCTAACGCCAACGGAAATTATGTATTGTGGCCTCAAAATCCTCAGCAATCGGCCAATGAAATCAGAGAGCATCTATCTTCTAAATTCGGTATAAAAAATCTGGGCGTTATAATAACAGACAGTAAAACAACTCCGCTTAGGTGGGGAGTAACGGCAATTGCAATTGCCTATAGCGGGATTGATCCTCTTATGGATTATATTGGCAAAGAGGATTTGTTTGGAAGAAAATTTGTTTTTGAAAAGATGAGCATTATAGATAACTTTGCCAGTGCTGCGGCAGTTGTTATGGGTGAAGGAAATGAGCAAACTCCAATTGCGGTTATAACGGATATTCCTTTTGTTAAATTTACAGATAAAAAGCCACCGCCAGACGAGCTCAAAATCTCGCTTGATGAAGATTTGTACGGACCAATTCTCAAAAGTGTCCCCTGGAACAGGGGTAACAAATAATTCCTTTCTTCTCTTCTTTTGTCCGCCAAAAGAAGCAAAAGCTCGTTCGCTGGAAAGTCGCACTAAAATTACTGCGTTCGTTTTGTCGGGTGATAACACCCCCTCCGAAATTCTCGGGTTCCCCCTGACAACTCACTTCATAATTTTTTAACGCGCTTTGTTTCAATGCTCACAAAAAGAATTTCGCAAAAAGTGACGAGATAAAGAATTGGAATTGTTTTATGGGGAGAGCGTAGCTGATGAAGTTCCTTTAAAAATTGTTGTATCAATTGTAGATTTTAAGACTGACGTCTGTACTCCTTCCGCTGCAACTTGAGTCTTGGGCAAGAACATAACCACCGTAGGAGCCTTGGAGAGAGCATTAAAAGATAAAGTGGCAATTGTTCCTGTTCCTTGTTTTCCGTTTACTCCGGCAGAAATAGCAAGAGCATAGGAGATTCTTCCTTGTACCACATCTATATTTTTAAGAAGAACAACCGGAGACGGAAAAAAATCTCCCGGTTTTATGTCAACATTTACCAGTGCTTTTGGATCATAGGCAAGTTCAAGCTGGACGGCGTTTACTCTGTTTTTTCCTGTCAAAATACTTACGTCCATTGAGTAAGTTGCGCTGCCTGACGCTATTGCGGAAGCAGAGGCGACCGGCGGTGCAAAAGCCAAAACAGTTTGCGCCTGGGAGGCAATTGTGGGAGTTGGGGTTATTGAAACGCTGGTTTTTTGAGTGACTGGGAAGACAGCCAAAACTATAAGAATTACAGTTATAGTGAAGAGTGCGATTATAAGTGCAATAGTTTTTTTAGACATATAGGATATTTATTATAGATTACTTATTGTTGATTAATCAATAATCAATTATAGACAATCAATATTTTTTTATTCCCCATCTTGTCCATTAAATTCTCTAAGGAATAAATTGTAATCAAGTTGATCAACTCTGCCGTCCATATTTAAATCCGCATCCTGAGAAAGATTTCCGCAACCACTATCCGAAGCTCCCTTTAGCCAACAGGCAACCAGTATACCATGATCAACTACACCCAAGCTGTTTTTTCCGTCCACGTCTCCGGCGGTTAAATTCTTATCGCTTAGGGTTTGGGCTGCGCCGGTAGTGATCCCAAGCTTTCTTATCAAGTGTCCTGGAACCTGAATTCTTATATCATGAGCGCCGGTTATAGCAGCTGGAATATTTGCAGTGCCGGCGTATCTTCCTGATGCAGAATCAAAGGCCAAAGAAACGCCCGATATTGTCCCCCCGGGAACATCAGCTTTATTGTCTGAGATATGAATTATTGCTTGTATTGGGGAGCGGGGATTTTTATTTGAACGATCGCTAGCTCCCGGGTTTTTTATGTCCCCAACCGAACCCACTCCATCAAGTCCAATAGAAAGAGTTAGAGCTATTGTCCCGGCAGGTGGAACAACAGCAGCAGGTGGAACAACAGCAGCAGGTGCTGGGGCGGGACCGGTTGCTATTGTCCCATTTACGGTTATGAGACAGCTAGCTGTTTGTCCATCCCCGGAACCCACAGATACATTAGAACTAGAAGGGCTATTAACAGTAGTAGTATAAGTAACGGGATTACCTATTTTAGGCCCAGTAGGGATGCCCCATGTGTATGGAGCAGTACCTCCAATTGCGTTGAATGTTGTAGTATCTCCAGCTTTTATAACATTGGGTGTTGCATTGCAACTTAATGTTCCTACGGCGGTTGCGGCAGGTGGAGCAGCAGCAGGTGGGGGTGCATATTTGAATAGACAGGTTGTAGGATCCCATTCAAGTCCTAGTTTTCTGTTTGCAATAATAACGAAGTCTTGTGGCGTTCCGCAGCCGGTTCCACCGGGAGCAGCAGCAGGCGGCGCAGCGGCTTGTGGAGGAGCAGCAGCAGGCGGCGCAGCGGCTGGGTTTGTAACAGGCGTCATGGCAGGTCCATTTTGAGTAGTCGCTATTACAGCTTGATAGGCAAGTTGAGAGGTTGTATCAGTTGGAATTCCCGTTCCGTTGGTTGTTTTTTGAAGTGCATTCAGGGCATCGGATTGAGCCTGTGTCACGTTGTATGTGATTTTTGTACTCGGATCGGTAAAAGTTGTCGTCTGCGGGGTAGTTTTTGTATTGGTTTCGGAAACAATGTCTGAATATGATTTGCCACCTGGGGTTAACGGTATCATATTGGGATTAGTATCTGCTTTTTGTTGATACTGTTGTTGTTTTTGGGCGACAAGAACTGTTAGGGGGATTGAGGCACCGATGACAAGGATGACTAAAAATGCTGTTGTCCTTGACTGGCTGGCACTAGAAATAAATTCCCAAAATCTTTTCATTAGGTTCTTACTACTATAGTAGTAAAAGTGGGAAGAGGATGTCAATAGAAGACGGTAGATGATAGACAATAGAGAGTAGAATTTTGAAGGTGGAAGTTTGAAGGTCGATCTTCTATTTTCTATCCTCGAAATACTATCTTCTATCTTCCATTATCCATAGTCCAATGTTATACTTCTTTTATGATTTTGTCTGATGGGGATATTAAAAAAGCACTAAGTAGTGGCGACATAAAAATTTCTCCAAAGCCCGACCTTAAAACCCAACTTGGCTCCTGTTCAATTGACTTAAGACTTGGGGACACATTTAGAATTTTTGAACACAGTAAAAATCCCTATATTGACCCTTCAAAAAAAGATTATAGCAATGAAATAACGCGCGAAGTTAAGGTTAAAGCGGGGGAAAAGTTTGTCATGCAGCCGGGGGATTTTGTTTTGGCTGTAACTTTGGAAAAAATTACCATAAGTCCAAAACTTTTGGGGCGCTTGGAAGGCCGTTCATCCCTGGGCCGTCTCGGCATCGTAGTCCATTCAACAGCTTCTATATTTGATCCGGGTTGGGATGGGCAGGCAGTTTTGGAGCTTGGAAATTTGGGAAGAATTGCCGTTGCGCTTTATCCCGAAATGAGAATTTGCGCTATGACTTTTGAGCAATTGTCTTCCGAGGCAGAAGTTCCATACACAAAGAAGAAGGACGCAAAATATAAATTTCAAAAAGGGCCGGACGAAAGCAAGATTTTGCAAGAGCAAAATCAGTAGTAAGTATAAAGTATTATGTATTGGGTATTTTCCATGCGTAATACATACTACATAATACCTAATACCGAATATGATTTATCATGTTTCTCTTGACATTGATTTAAAAAGAAATCCTTATGAAGGCCGCTATATTGCGCTTGAAGGAATTGACGGTTCTGGGAAAACCACGCAAGTTGAGGAGCTCGCTAAATATTTTGAAAGCCAAGGCAAAGATGTTGTCAGAACCCGAGAACCCAGGAAGGAGGGAGTAATTGGCGATATTGTACAACAGGTTTTAACCGGCAAATTGAAAATGCCCTCTGTTGGACTGCAGTATTTGTTTTCTACGGACCGCGTTTTGCATCATGAAGAAGTTATAGAGCCGGCACTAAAGGCCGGGAAAATTGTAATTTCGGATAGATGCTTCTGGTCTGCGGTTGTTTATGGAATTTTGGATAGAGTTGGGAAGTATGACAGAGAAGCCGCAGACTTTTTGCTTATTTCTCAGTCGATTCTTTCCATGTATCACCAATTTCTGGTGCCCGACTATACTTTTCTTTTGAAAGTAACTCTCGATTCGGCACTCGAACGTATTTCAAAGAAGGATGATGTAATGGAAATTTATGAGGATAAAGAAAAGTTGAGAAAAGTCAATGAGGGATATGATTGGCTTGCTGGCGAATTTCCAAAAGAAATCACAATTGTTGATGGAGAAGGCTCAATCGACGAGGTAACTCAGAGATTAATCTCGGAAATCAAATAAAATGGTACTTGGCCCCAAATTACTACTCGAACTCGTAAAGAAGAAAAAGCTCGTTGAGGGACTTTCGGAAAGGGAATTAACAAATCCGGAAGGCGCAGGATTTGATTTGCGTCTTGGAGAAGTTTATAAAATCTCAGGAGACGCTTTTTTGGGAGAAACTCACAGAAAAACTGCCGATATAACGCTGGTTGCAAAATATGTTCATAAGAAAAAGTCTAGCTTTAAAATAAAGCCCGGAGAGTTTTACCTAGTTAAGACAATAGAATCAGTTAATATGCCGGACAATCTTACGGCATCAATCACTCCTCGCTCTACAACATACCGCTCGGGATTGTTCATCCGTACTGGAAATGTGCCGCCGGGATATTGCGGTGGTTTAACTTTTGGTTTAAAAAATGAAGGACCAATTACTGTGGAAATCGAGCTCGGCGCGCGCTTTGTCCACATTCAATTCAGTGAAGTAAAAGGGAAGGGTTCACTCTATCGGGGACAATGGCAAGGCGGCCGCATCACAGCCACCAAAAAAGAAAAACAAGTTTGATTTTAATAACGGACTTGTAATATAATTTCCCGCATGGCAACTGAAAAACTTAGCCCTGCAGAATTTGAAGCGTTTTGGAAGGGACATAACTTTGATGATAATTGTCCCGCGCGTCCTTCCCGCATCCAGCCTGCTAGACCTGGGTACGGAACGAGAACGGTTGTGCGTCGAATACCGAATGAATTATTAGCGTGGGAGAAGAGAGAAAGTACGCGAGCCGTGACCAGTTTAAGAGATTTTTTGGATTCTCTTACACAGACTGAACCAGTTGATGTTATTAAAGAAGGGGTTTTCAAATTGGCAGAGTGGGAAAAGGGAACTATACTAAGATTTAGAGCGGATCGGGCGAGCCGGGATTCAGGTATCGAGACAGAATTGCGTTTTTTTATTATTGGGCAGGCAAAGACTACAGTAGGTGGCTTTGTGGATACCCTAATTGTCCTGCCGAGCGAAACAGTGCCTTTCATGGCTTCTCTCGTGGGACTAGATCCTTCTGCGGCTTTTGGACTACAGGGTGCTGTTATAGGTAAAGTGCATCACATGCGGTTTGCCGGTCAAGATTCACAAAATGACAGATTACTCCGATTGAATTCAGTAGAAATTTGGCAGCGTGGGACTGCTGTACGCGAGCAAGTCAAAGCGGCAGGTTTTAAGCCAAAAAAGGTAAGGTAAAGCAGTATTGCCAAAAAAGAAAAACAGGTCTGATATAATCTTGACAAGTGAAAAAAGAAATTGTTCCGTCTCTTGCCAAGCCAGTAGGCGAACTTTGGAGAAATCTTCAAACAAAACAAGAAGGATTATTTCTTGTCGCGTCTCCGCTATCCAGAACGCCGCTTCCCATATATGAATGGATTATTCAAAACGCAGACAGTTTTCCCAACTGGGATAATTTTCGCTTTGTTTTTATGGACGAACAAGTTGAGGAAGTCAATGGAAAACCACAATACGTGCCAATCGATAACCCAGCAAGTCTTGAGGGTTTTGGCAGGGAACATTTCTTACATCCGTTAAGCGAGCAAGTTTCCGTTCCGGAAGAACAGATGATTTTGAAGCCAGATCTGGAAAATTTTGCGGAATTTGATTCAATGCTTGAGAAACATCATGGGCTTGATCTTCTTATACTGGCAATTGGAGAAGAAGGTCATTATGCGCTTGTTATGCCCGGTACGCCGCTTGAAACAGGATATCACGCGGCGCGTATTAGTCCCAAAGTTATAACTCAACATGTCGAAAAAGGAGGGCCATATGAAAATTCAAACTTTGGCGAGCGTGGAATGTCACTTGGCCCAAAGCAGGTTTTGTCTGCAAAAAATGTTGTTGTTATTATAAGCGGGGAACAAAAGAGGGATTTGGCAAGAGAATTATTATCGCACGATTCGTTTAATCCGGAATTCCCGCTATCAATAATTTATCACCCAGAAGTAAAAGATAGAGTAGAAATTTATATGACCGAAGACGTGGTAAAATAAAGCAGCCACCAAAAAAGAAAAACAGGTATAATCTTCGTATTGCATCCCTGGAGAAACTTTGTTACATTAGGGCGAGGATTTATGAGTAGAGAAGTTCTGGCTTTATCACCGCAACAACGTTATTATTTAGGGAGCCTATATGTTCTCGTTGAAAGTATAAGAGTAGTAAAGACAATAGGAGAGGGCATGGAAGTTGTTGTTAGAGAAGGGGAAGAAGTAGTTTTCCCCCTATACATTTCCAACACAGAGGGGGCACAGCAGAGGTAGTAACGATTATAGCCGGAGGAATCATGGGAATTATGAACGAACTTCTTCATCCTTTGGGCAAAGATGGCAAACCGACTACCGCTGAAAACATGAGGGAGTCGGTTCATGATGCAATAGAATTGGGGAAAAGAGCAGGAATCGACGTGGGAAATATTTGGTAGAATAGAGACGAGATTTATGGCAAAACATCAGGAGTATCAGTATTTGGATATTGCAAAAGATATTCTTAAAAACGGAATAAAACAGACGGATAGAGGGACCGGAGTTTCTACGTATAGTTTATTCGGCAGGCAAATCCGTTTTGATCTGTCCCAGGGTTTTCCTCTGCTTACTACAAAGAAAGTTTATTGGAAGGGAGTAATTGAAGAACTCTACTGGTTTTTTTCCGGACAGACCAACATTAAGTATTTGGTAGATCACAATGTTCACATTTGGGACGACTACCCCTTTAAAATATTTCAAATTAAAAATAAAATCTCAAAGATGACAAAGGGGGAGTTTGTTGAAAAGATTAGGACTGACTCGAAATTTGCTAAAAGGTGGGGAGAGTTGCCCAGAATTTACGGAGAAATGTGGAGAAAATGGCCAACCCGCAAAAAGGGAAGGACCATTGACCAGCTCCAGTGGGTTATTGATGAGCTAACGGCAGACCCAAATGCGCATAACGCAATTGTTACATCCTGGAATCCCGAATATCTTTACAACATGGCCACAAATGAGGATGCGTCGCGCTTTCCAATTTGCCACAATATGTACCAGATTAGTAATCGGGATGGAAAACTTTCGCTGCAACTTTACCAACGCTCTGCCGACTTATTTCTGGGCGTTCCATTTAACATTGCTTCGTACTCACTGTTAACAATTATCCTTGCAAAGATTCTAAAACTTGAACCGGGGGAATTTATTCACACTTTTGGAGATGTGCACATTTATGAAAACCATATTGAGCAAATGAAGGAGCAAATTAAAAGAAAACCAAAGCCATTTCCGCAGGTCAAACTTGTCGGCAAGATGAATAAACTTGAAGACTTTACTCCAGACAAAGTAATTCTGGAAAACTATAATCCTCATACAACAATAAAAGCAGAATTAGTAGTCGCCGGCGGCCTGTATGAAGGGAAGAAGAAAAAATGAAAACAGGATATAGAATTTCGGCAATCGCCGCAATGGATGAAAAACGGGGAATTGGAAAGGGAAATCAACTCCTTTTTAGAATTCCGGGTGATTTTGAAAGAATGAAAAAATTAACAATTGGGCACCCTCTTGTTATGGGACGAAAGACACACGAATCAATTGGGAGAGTTTTGCCAGGAAGAACGAATATAATTATTACAAGCGACCCAAATTATAAAGTTGAAGGAGCGGTTACTACTCATTCGTTGGAAGAAGCAATTGAAACAGCCAAAAAAAGTCCGGGAAGTGATGAGATTTTTATTTTTGGCGGAGCAAACGTTTTTACGCAAGCCCTTCCTCAAACAGGCAAGTTATATTTGACTTTGGTTGAAGGCGATTATGGGGCGGACGCATTTTTTCCAGATTACTCGGAGTTTAAGAAGGTAGTCTATCGGGAGTCGGTTTCAGAAAACGGCTACAACTACGAATTCATTGACCTTG
>Ga0209515_10008483_pt1 | contig 11985 bp, 7 predicted proteins | sample Subgroupgradi54m_FD_187454 | JGI IMG/M metagenome (GOLD analysis project Ga0209515, IMG submission 187454) | Subsurface groundwater microbial communities from S. Glens Falls, New York, USA - GMW60B uncontaminated upgradient, 5.4 m (SPAdes)... ... | reverse complement strand
GGCTACGGCGCCGTCGCGCTGGCGGCTCGCGTTGTGACGCGCGATCGGGGTGCGACCCTTCGGACTGTCGAGATGCCTCATCCGTTGCGCGATTCCGGCGATGTCGTCGACACGATCGTTGCCGCGCTCACCCCGCGGACGAAGCTCGTCGTCGCGGACCACATCACCGCGCAAACGGCGCTCGTGCTTCCCGTGGCGTCGATCGCGGCCGAGTGCCACGCGCGCGGTGTGCCGATCCTTGTCGATGGGGCCCATGCGCCCGGATCCATCGCGCTCGACATTCCGGCCATCGGCGCGGACTGGTATTCGGCGAACTTGCACAAGTGGGCGCACGCGCCCCGATCGTGCGGCATCCTGTGGGTGAAGCCCGAGCATCAAGCCACCCTCCATCACCCCGTCGTTTCCTGGGGCTCCGGCGGAGGGTTTCACGCGGAGTTCGAGCACCATGCGACGATCGACCCGACGAGCTACCTGGCCGCGCCGGAAGGGATTGCGCTCTTGCGCGAGTGGGATTTCGACGCCGTCCTGGCCTACATCCACGGCCTCGCGTGGGAGGCGGCCAACGTCTTGACCGAGCGCTGGGGCACGACGTGTGAGACGCCGCGCGAGATGGCGGGCGCGATGGTCACGGTGCCGCTGCCGGAAGAAGCCGGAACGACGATGGACGACGCGACACGCCTGCGGCTGGCGCTCCTTGTCGAGGATCACATCGAAGTGCAGCTCCACGCGTGGCGCGGCAGGCTGTGGACGCGAGTCTCTGCGCAGGTCTACAACGACCGCTCAGACATCATGCGATTGGCCGATGCCGTGCAGCGGTGGATGACACGCACATGATGACCTTCTGGCCCTTCATCGCCGACGTGTGGATCGAAGTAGGCTATCGTCGTTGTCATGATGCGCGACCGAGGCAAGGTCCGGCTCTTCGTCGTCTGCGGGTGTGCGCTCCTCCAGGTCATTGCCGCTTCCGCTCAGATCGAGTTGACACTCTCGGACGGCGACCTGATCGCGCAATCCGACGTCATCGTCACGGGCCGCGTGACCGAGATCGCGACGGGGTTCGACGACCGCACGATGTACACCTATGTCACGGTCGATCTTGCCGACGTGCTCAAAGGCTGGGTGCCGGAGCGGCAGATCACGATCAAGCAGCTGGGCGGCCGCGTCGGCGATCTCGATCACCGCGTTCCCGGTCAGGCGAGGTTCGCGCGCGGCGAAGAAGTCTTGCTCTTCCTCCACGCGCGGGCCAGCGACTTGACGCTGTCGACGATCGCGCTCTCGCAGGGGAAGTGGACCATTCGGCGCGACCGGACGTGGGGTCAACCGGTGGCGAGTCGACAGGTCATCGGGGCGGCACATCTCCTCGGCAACTTCGTGGTCCGCATTCGTCGGGAGGCGGCAGGCGCTCCGCACCGGCCATCACAGGATCACATCAACGTCTCGCCACGAGAGGCGCGGAAAGCGATTTCGAGCATCGGCGACCCAGCCATCGACGTCGAGACCGACCATCGTCCAGCACTCACGATGACGTCAAGCGGCTCGGCGACGCAGAGGCCGGGACCGCCGACCAACTTGAAAATCATTTCCGGGGCGACCACGTTCGTATCGTGGATCGCGCCAACGACTGGTGGAGAGCCAACCGCCTACATCATTGAAGCCGGATCGGCGCTTGGCCTTTCCGATCGCGCCATCTTCTCGGTGGGTCCGACCACGAACTGGGAAACGGCCGGCGTGCCGCCCCGTCCCTTTACCTACGTGAGGGTCCGCGGTGTGAACGGATTCGGTGCCGGGCCCGCCTCAAACGAATTCGCCTTCTATCCCGACAACTTCGGCCGTTTGCCTCCAGCGCCTACGTCGCTGCGTCCGGCGGTGGACGGCTCGACTGTTGTCCTCAACTGGCAAGCAGCGCTGACAGCGCGCGAAAATCGATGAAAATCGGTGCGCGTCTGACAGAATGGCCGCGGCGCGGAGCGGCGAGGTCGACCGTCCAGTGGTGCTCGTTGAGCCCGTTCAATTGGCTGATCCGGAGCGTGCGTATTTGAGCGAATCATTGGGCGCCGCGTGGTCCCCCGTGGGAGTGGCGGTAGCCTGCGACCCTGAATAATGCAACGAAAGCACGCTCTCCGCTCGCGTCAAGGAGAGGCCGATGGCGTACCGGATCGCAGGGATTGATGTGCACAAGAAGATGCTCGCCGTCGTGGTGGCAGACGTCGAGGTGGACGGCGAGTATCACTTTGACCGCCGGATGGTGGGCACCAGCCCGGCGCAGTTGCGATCGCTCGCCGCCTGGCTCGCTGACTGCGAGGTCGAGGAAGTCGTGATGGAATCGACCGCGCAGTATTGGCGCCCCGTATGGGAGGCGCTGGAGCGGGTGTGGCAACCGCGACGGCGGGCGCGGGAGGGCGCCGGGCCGATGTCGGGCACGTTGCACTTGGCCCAAGCCCAGTCGAATCGGGGCGCCCACGGGCGCAAGAAAGATTTCCCGGACGCCGAACGCTTGGTGAAGCGGCTGGTCGCGCAGGAGCTGACCTTGAGCTTCGTGCCCGACACCGAGCAGCGGCTCTGGCGAACGGTGATGCGCCGCAAGTATCAGGTCACGCGCAACCGGGTGCAGCTGCAGAACCGTCTGGAGTGTCTGCTCGAGGAGGCGCACATCAAGTTGTCGAGCCTCGTCTCCGATCTGCTGGGTGCCAGCGCGCGGCGTATGTTGCAAGCGCTCGCGGACGGCGAAACGAATCCCGGGACACTCGCCGCGCTGGCGAGTCGGCGTCTGCGCGCGACCCCCGACCAGTTAACGGACGCGCTCGGCGCGTGCACCGACCTCCATCCCGTGTACCGGCGGCTGCTGACCCTGACGCTCGAGGAATTGCGCGTGCTCGACGACCACATCGTGCAACTCGACCAAGAGATGGCGCATCTCCTCAGCCCACACCAGCCGGCGGTGCAGCGGCTGGCCGAGGTCCCCGGGCTGGGTGTGGATTCCGCACAACAGATCATCGCGGAAGTCGGGACCACGGCGGCGACCTTTCCTTCACCGAAGCATCTCGCGTCGTGGGTCGGGGCCTGTCCCGGCGATGAAGAGAGCGCGGGGGTGAACTACAGCCACCGCTCGCCGAACGGCAACCGCCAGATGCGCCGGGTGCTCAATCAGGCGGCCAATGCCGCCGTGAAGACGAAAGGCAGTATCTTCGAGCTCGTGTATCGCCGGCTCGTCCCACGCCTCGGGCACGCACAGGCGATCGGAGCGATCGCCCATCGTCTCTGTCGGCTGATCTGGAAGATCTTGCACCAGGGGGTTGCGTACGAGGAACGCGGACCGGCCGTGACCAAGGCACGGGCGCACCGCCGCGCTGCGAAGATGATTCGCGAACTGCGAAGCCTCGGCTATCGCGTCGAACCGCTACCCTCTCCCTCGACGAGTCCAGCATGAGTGGGAGGGTTTTTCGACCCTGGATGGCAGCGTTGAAGAAGTGACGAGTTCGCATCTGGTAATGGGTAAGGTAATTGGGTAATTGATTGGTGATTGGGCTGTTGGGCGCTACGCGGCCAATTCATCAATCAATTCCCCGGTTGCCAGATTTCCCGATTATCCAATTCACCTGTTATGAAGCTGGTTCGCCCGCGGTTCGTCGAGCTCCTCTACGTGAAGGTGCCCTCGAACGTCAGCGTCACGTTCCTGCCGTCTACCAGGGCATCGTCCGCTTCGAGTACTGCCGGCCCTTCTCGGCGGCCTGCTGACTGGCCGGGCCGATCATCACCCCTTCCTTGATCATGTCGACGACGTTGTCGGCATTCATGCTGTTGAGGAAGAAGATCTTGCTGGTCTTCGTGGCCGCGAAGACCTTCGCGCGTGCGGCTTGCATGGCCGGCGGCATCGGACCCGGCCCGTTGCGCACGCCGAGCGAGAACGCCATGTCGCCCGGTCCCCATTCCGCGAAGGCGATACCGGGAATCTTGCTGTTGGCCTCGGCATTTTCGAGCGCGTACTTGTCCTCGAGCTTCAGGCCGAGCAGCAGCTCGCCGTTCGGGTTGAGCGGCCACGCGTCCGCCTTCTCCGCGTACTGGTCGGCGGAGATGCCCCAGATGCGCGCCGCCGTGGAGTTCCCGTGCACGCCGCGCCGCCCTCCGTTGGCAGGAAAGCGAACGGCTTCGACGAACGCCCGCACGGCGCCCGGCGCATCGGCATGGCACAGCAGGATTCCGTGGACACCGGTGGCCAGCACCTGCTGGAACATCCACGCGTTCGCGCGCACGCTGGCTTCATCGGTGCCGTTGACCGGCACGTTCACGATCACCGCGGGCGTCAGGTGCCCGCTTTTGGTCGGCCCGCCCTTGGCCAGCCCGCGCATGTAGTCGGACAAACCCTTGACGTCGAAGGGTGCGTGCTCCATGTCGTAGCTGATGTAGTCGGCATAGGTCTGCGCGTCCTTCACGCCCTGCTCGAAGTTGCCGTCCGTCCCTTCGTGCGAGCCGGTGTAGTAGATCGGCTGGCCTTGCGCGAGCAGCTCGATCGCGCGGTTGATCCGTTGAGGCTTCGGGGTGTCGGCGACGAGGGACGCGACGCACAGCGACAGCACCGCACACGCTGAAAGAACGCGGAGGCTCTTGATCATACGACGCTCCTCTTTATATGGACCGTTGGGGTTTGACCGACGCGAGAATACCAGCAAAGGTGCCGGAGCGCACGTTCCTTCAGCAGGTCTTTTTGTGGCTAAGACGCGGGCTCTCCGGCCGTCACCGGAATGCATTGGCCCGAGATGTTGCGCGCGCCGTCGCCGCAAAGGAACGCCGCGAGCGACGCGATGTCGTCGGCCGTGGACATCCGCCGCAGCGGGGCGCGTTCGACGAACGACTGGCGCATGCGCTCGACGTCGACGCCGCGCACGTCGGCCTGTCCCTGAATGACGCGATCGATGCGATCGCCGGCCACCGCGCCAGGCGCGATCGCGTTGACGGTGATGTTGTGGCGGCCGAGCTCGAGCGCGAGGCCGTAGGTCATCCCGATCTGCCCCGCCTTGGCGGAGCAGTAGCCGACGCGGTACATCAGCCCTCGCCGTCCCGCCATCGACGCAATGTTCACGATCGCACCGCGACCCGCGGCGATCATCTCCGGCACCACGAAGCGCGAGCACAGATATGCGCTCGTCAGGCACGAGTTGATCGTGTAGAACCAGTCCTCGATGGCGTAGTCCTGGATCGGCGTGGTCGGACCGCCGTCGCCGGCGTTGTTCACCAGCGTATCCACGCGCCCGAATGCCTTCACGCCGGCGTCCACGATCGATTTCGCGCCGGCCTCGGTGCCCGCGTCCGCAACGACCGCGATCGCCTCGCCCCCCGCGGCGCGAATCAGGGTCACTGTCTCGTTCACCAGCGCGTCCGAGCGCGCGGCGCAGATCACGTTGGCGCCCTCGCGCGCGAAGCGCTGGCTCATGACGCGCCCGATGCCCTTGCTCGCGCCGGTCACGATTGCGACACGACCATCCAACAGACTCATAGAACTGCCTCCAAGATGGGTTCGGCGTTCAGGGTTCAGGGTTCAAGGTTCGTTCTGGTTCGGGGTTCTTGGTCCCGCGTTCAGAGTTCTGTGTTTCGCGAACTCCGAACTTCGAACTTCGAACTTCGAACCTCAAACCCTGAACTCCGAACGTGGAACCCCGAACTTGAACGAACCCTGAACCTTGAACGTTGAACCCCGAACCCGTCATCTGATGGCCCCGTCCCTGCGAAGCCGAGCAATCTCCTCGTCGCTCAGAGCGAGGCGCTCCCGCAGCACCTGATCCGTATGTTCGCCGAGCAGCGGCGCCGGCAACCGCACGGATCCCGGCGTCTCCGACATTCGCACGGGCGGCCCCGTCATGTTGATCGTGCCCGCCACCGGATGCGTGCTCTTCACGAGCGCGCCTCGCGCGACGACCTGCGGATGCGCGACCGCCGCGTCGAGCGTGTTGACGGCGCCCAAGGGCACGCCCGCAGGCAGCAGGATGGCTTCCCATTCCTCATACGTCTTGCCGAGAAACACGTCCTGCAGCGCGGTGATGAGCGACGGCCGGTTCGCGTTGCGCGCCGCGTTCGTCACATAACGGGGATCGTCGGTGAGCGCGTCGAGTCCGAGCAGCGGGCAGAACGTCCGCCACAGCTTGTCGCTGCCGACGCCGATCGCGATGTCGCGCGTCTTGGTCCGAAATGTCTGGTAGGGCAGGAGCGCACCGTACGCGGTGCCGAGCGGTCCGGGGACGATGCCGTCGGCGAGATACGCGCCGATCATCCCGGACAGGATCCCGAGCTGGCCTTCGAGCATCGAGACGTCGATGAACTGCCCGCGTCCCGTCGTCTGCCGCGCGTGGAGCGCGGTGAGGATGCCGAACGCCGCGTACATCCCCGCGGTGATGTCGGCGATCGACACACCGGCGCGCACGCCGCGGCCGCCAGGTTCGCCGGTCACGCTGATCATCCCGCTCTCGGCCTGGACAACGAGGTCGAAGGCGGCGCGATTGCTGTACGGGCCGTCCTGGCCGAACCCTGAGATCGAACAGTAGATGATGCCCGGCTGCCGATCGCGCGCCCGTTCGTAGTCGATCCCGAGTGTGGCGACGGTGCCGACGCGCAGGTTCTCGAGCACGACATCGGCGCGCTCCAGCAGCTTGAAAAAGATCGCCTTGCCGTCGGGATGCTTCAGATCGAGCGCGAGGCTTTTCTTGTTGCGGTTCAGGTTGACGAAGTACGCCGACTCGTCCCCGTAAAACGGCGGCCCCCATGCGCGCGCGATTTCCCCGTCGAGCGGCTCGATCTTGATGATTTCCGCTCCGTAGTCGCCGAGCATCGTCGAGGCGAACGGGCCCGCGAGAGCGTGGGACAGATCCAGCACGACGACGTCGCCGAGCGCCGCGCGCATGGTCATGCCTCGACGGCAGCGTAGGGCGAGCGTCGATCAATCGGTTTGGAGACCTCGATGAACCCGTCATCCGGCGGGGCGCTCATGCGCGGAGTGTATGCCGAAAGGTGTGAGCGCTGCTATCGGCGCGTCAGCCTACGTTTTACCGCAGAGAGCGCTGAGCACGCGGAGCACGCGGAGAACGAACCCAAGAGATCCTCTGCGAGTTCCGCGATCTCCGCGGTTAGATCGTTAGCTGGCAGGCCGCGCTAGATGCTGGCGGAAGTCTCGCGCGTTTCGAAGTGCCGCAGTGCGTCGAGCGCCTGGCCGGCTTCCATGGAGAGGAGGCGCCACGCGGCATCCGCCGCGTCGAGCCGGGCTTCCGCGCCAATGCGCTCGAGGATCTGGGCGGCGTTGAACAGCCCGAGCGCCGACAGGTTGCCGGCGGCGCCTTTCAGCCCGTGGGCCTCGATGCGAATGGACTCGCTGTCCCGCGCATCGACCGCGGCTTTGATCGCGCGCAGGCGCGCCGGGCAGTCATCGAGGAACAGCCCGATCACGTCTGCCAACAGCGCTTCGTTACCGTCCAGTCGTTCCAGGATCGCGGAGCGGTCGAGCGCCGAGGCGGCTGCCGGGCTGCTGGGCGCGTCGCCTTCGGCAATGGCGAACAGCATCCGCGGATCGAGCGGTTTCGACAGATAGCCGTCCATGCCGGCCGCGACGCAGCGCTCGCGGTCGCCGTTCATCGCATGCGCGGTCATCGCGACGATGCGGGCGTGGCCGCCGGTCTGCCGTTCGCGCGCGCGAATCGCGGCGGTCGCTTCCAAGCCGCTCATCACGGGCATCTGGACGTCCATGAGCACGAGATCGTACGCGTCGCGTTCGAGCGCGTCGAGCGCCTCGAGCCCGTTGCCCACGACGGTGACCGTATGACCGCGCCTGGTGAGCAGCCCGAGCGCCACCCGCTGATTGACCACGTTGTCCTCGGCGACGAGCACCCTGATGAGACGCGCCGGCGCGACGCCTGTCGCGGCCGGTTTCGCCAGAGTGGTCGTGGCGACCGCGACGCCATCGACCGTGCGGGTCATCGCCTCGAGCAGGTCATTCGCGTTGATCGGCTTGGTCAGATAGGCGGCAATCCCCAGGGCGCGGCATCTGGCGACGTCGCCTTCGAGGCCGGACGAGCTGAGCATCATGATCGTGGAGCCGGCCAGCTCCGGGCGTAGGAGCGCCTGCTCGGCGACGGCGAACCCGTCGAGTCCCGGCATGTTCGCATCCAGCAGGACGAGATCGAATGGGCGGCCATCGCGCGCGGCGGTGGTCAGCGCGTCGATGGCTGCCTGTCCGCCGTCAACCGCGGCCGGGACCATCGCCCAGCTGCGGGTCTGCGCGTCGAGAATTCTGCGGTTCACCGGGTTGTCGTCGACGATGAGCACCCGGAGATTCGCCAGGCTCACCTTGTCGCGCGCCGTGCCCGGCACGTCGGCAAGATCGAACGCCGCCGTGAAGTGAAAGGCGCTGCCCGCGCCCGGTTCGCTCACGACCCAGAGGCGGCCGCCCATCATCTTGACCAACGACGTCGAGATGGCGAGGCCAAGGCCGGTGCCGCCGAACTTGCGCGTCGTGGAACCGTCGGCCTGCCGGAACGCCTCGAAGATCGCGGCCTGCTGATCGGCGGGGACGCCGATGCCGGTGTCGGTGACCGCGAAGTGCAGCATGGTGCAGCCCTCAGCACGCGTCTCCTGACGCACCGACACGACGACGTGGCCGCGTTCGGTGAACTTGATCGCGTTCCCGATCAGATTGTTCACGATCTGCTTCAATCGGACCGGGTCGCCGACGATGCCGGCCGGCACGTCCGGCGCGATGTCGCACAGCAGTTCGATCCCTTTCTGATGCGCGCGCACGCTGAACGGCTTCAGCGCGTCGGCGATGGTATCGCCGAGCGAGAACGCCACCGCCTCCATCTCGAGCTTGCGCGACTCGATCTTCGAGAAGTCCAGGATGTCGTTGAGGATCGTCAGAAGCGACTCGGCCGAGTTCTTCACCGTGTCGAGACAGTCAGCCTGATAGGGCGTCAGGTCGGTGTCGAGCGCCAGCATGGTCATGCCGATGATGCCGTTCATCGGCGTCCGGATTTCATGGCTCATGTTGGCCAGAAAATCGCTTTTCGCCCGGTTGGCGTTTTCGGCGACCTCCTTGGCCCTGGCGAGTTCCTGCTGCGCCAGCGTCCGCTCCGTGCAGTCGCGGATGATGGTCATGAAGCCGACCGGCCGGCCACTCGTGTCGCGATCGAGCGACACCGACTGTTCGAGCGACTTCTCGACGCCGTTCACGGTGACCTGGTACTCGAACGCTTTGACGGGCGTACCTGTCTGGTACACGTGCGAATACACGCCGCGCAGCTTGGCGATTCGCTCGTCGGACTTCGAATTGTCCTTGAAGCTCGTCCCGATCAGCGCGGCCCTCGAGCGGCCGAACAGCCGGCAGAAGGCGTCGTTGACAAACCGATAACGTCCCGTCAGGTCGACCACCGCGCACCCGTCTTCGATCTGATCGAGAATCTCCCGATAGCGTACGTCAGCGAAATCCTCGGACCATGCCGGTTCGTCGTCTGGCGCAGTCTCCCTCGCGACCGCGACCACGCGGTCCTCGTCGCCGCGCGTGTGAATCGAGATCGCGAGATCGACGGTGAATTCGTGTCCGTCGCGGTGGAGCACCGTGATGCGCTGCGAGTGGACGCGTCTGTCGGCGGCGAAGAGGGCCTGAAGACTCTGGTCGTGGCGGTCCCGGTTGCGCACCGGAACGATGGTGTGCGAATGCCTTCCGATGGCGTCGGCGCGGCTCCAGCCGAACAGCCGTTCGGCGGCGGCGTTCCACTCGGCGATGATGCCTTGAGCATCCAGTTCGATCAGGGCATCGGCAGCGTCTCGGTCCATTGATGTACGTGCGGTCAGTGGGTGGTGAGCAAGACGCCCGCCACCGCACGAGTGTTCGAATTGTCAGCGTTCCTTCAGTTTCTGGCCGCCCCGTCGCCGAGGCCGCACAGGTGTGCGGCCATGTGCGCGCCCGTGTGCGCCCGACCGGCGCGGATGAAGTAAATTGTCATGATGCCTGACGCCGTTATTGTGTCCACCGCGCGCACACCGCTCTGCAAGAGCTGGCGTGGCGCGTTCAATATGACCCACGGGGCCACGATGGGCGGCCACGCGCTGCGTCACGCGGTCGAGCGCGCGCGGCTCGATCCGGGCGAGATCGAGGACGTCATCATGGGGTGCGCGAACCCCGAAGGCGCGACCGGGCGCAACATCGCGCGCCAGATCGCGATCCGCGCCGGCTGTCCCGTGACCACGTCAGGGATGACCGTCAACCGCTTCTGCTCGTCGGGGCTGCAGACGATCGCGATCGCCGCGCAGCGCGTGATGACCGGTGAGGGCGACATCTTCGCCGCCGGCGGCGTCGAATCGATCTCGTGCGTGCAGAACGAGATGAACAAGCACATGCTGAACGACGACTGGATCCTCGCCAACAAACCCGAGCTGTACTGGCCGATGCTGCAGACCGCGGAATACGTCGCGAAGACATACCGTATTTCGCGCGAGCAGCAGGATCAGTACGGCGTCCGCAGTCAGCTGCGGGCCGCCGCCGCGCGCGACGCCGGAAAATTCAGCGACGAAATCGCCCCGATGAAAACGACGATGAAGGTCGTGGACAAGGCGAGCGGCGCGGAATCCGTCAGAGAGGTGACCACCACGCACGACGAGGGCATTCGGGCGGACACGACCTATGAAGGCGTGGCGAAGATCAAGCCGGCGATCGAAGGCGGCGTGATTTCGGCCGGCAATGCCAGTCAGTTTTCAGACGGCGCGTCAGTGGCCATCGTCATGAGCGACAAGGCCGCCGCGAGCAAGGGCCTGAAGCCGCTCGGCATCTTCCGCGGCTTCGCGGTCGCTGGCTGCGAGCCGGCGGAGATGGGCATCGGCCCGGTGTTCGCCGTGCCGAAGCTGCTGAAACAGACAGGGCTGAAGGTCGAGGATATCGACCTCTGGGAGCTGAACGAAGCGTTCGCGGTGCAGGTGATCTATTGTCGGGATCGCCTCGGCATCCCGGACGATCGCCTCAACGTCAACGGCGGCGCGATTGCGGTCGGCCATCCGTACGGAATGAGCGGCGCGCGGCTGACGGGCCACGCGCTCATCGAAGGCAAGCGCCGCGGCGCCAAGCGCGTTGTCGTCACCATGTGCATTGGTGGTGGCATGGGCGCGGCTGGACTGTTTGAAGTGCTCTGATATGGCTGATGGCTAAGGGCTGATGGCTATTGCGCCAGGATCGATCCTGGGCTCGTACGAGATCATCGCGCTGCTCGGGGCGGGTGGCATGGGTGAAGTCTATCGCGCGCGCGATACCAAGCTCGGGCGCGACGTCGCCATCAAGGTCATTCCGGATCTGTTCGTGGACGATCCGGAACGCGTCGGACGATTTCAGCGCGAAGCGCAGGCGCTCGCCGCGCTGAACCACCCGCACATCGCCGGCATCTACGGACTCGAGCAATCCGGTGCCACGCGCTTCCTCGCGATGGAGTTCGTTGAAGGCGAATCGTTGTACGAAAAGCTCCGTCATGGCTCAGGGCTAATGGCTCATGGCTTGATCCAGCCCGAGCCATCAGCCATTAGCCATCAGCCATCGCGAGGGCTACCTCTTGCCGAGGCCCTCGCGATTGCCCGACAGATTGGCGAGGCGCTCGAGGCGGCGCACGAGAAAGGCATCATCCACCGTGATCTGAAGCCGGCCAACATCATGCTCACGCACGACGGCCGGGTGAAGGTGCTGGACTTCGGCCTCGCGAAGATCATGGAGCGGGAGGCGTCGGCGTCGCCGATGACGATGTCGCCGACGTTGAGCGTGCCCTTCGGCGGAGCTCAGGGCGGGCGGGGCACGCTGGCTGGGATGATTCTCGGGACGGCCGGGTATATGAGCCCCGAGCAGGCGCGGGGGAAGACGACCGACAAGCGCACCGACGTGTGGGCGTTCGGCTGCGTGCTGTACGAACTGCTCGCGGGTAGACGCGCGTTCGAGGGCGAGGACATCACCGACACCATCGCGGCCGTCGTGCGGGG
>Ga0209515_10008482_pt1 | contig 11985 bp, 5 predicted proteins | sample Subgroupgradi54m_FD_187454 | JGI IMG/M metagenome (GOLD analysis project Ga0209515, IMG submission 187454) | Subsurface groundwater microbial communities from S. Glens Falls, New York, USA - GMW60B uncontaminated upgradient, 5.4 m (SPAdes)... ... | reverse complement strand
GCTGACCAGACACGGAAGTCCAAGCGAAGCAGCCTCAGCCACAACATGCGGATAGCCCTCGTACCCCGTGTGCAACACGAACACATCTGCAGCTTGATACCACTCTGCCAAAGCATGACGATCGATCCTTCCCAAAAAACGCACACGATCTTCAACGCCCTCTTCTTTCGCCAAGGCTTTCCACCGCGCAAGCTCTGGCCCATCACCAGCCACAATCAAAACATGCGTGGATGGAACTTCCTTCCACCAGCGCACAAGTTCGCCAACACCCTTCCATGGCACCGCACGGACCGCGGTCAAACACACCACGCAATCTGCGACATCCGACGAGCGACGGCGATCTTCACGGTCACTCATCTGCGGCAATGGTTCGCTCACGCTCTTGATGATCTCGATGTGTTCCGGCGAAATCCCCCACTGCTCGACAACGCTTCGCAAATAACGACTCGGTACGATCACGCGCCGCGCCTGACGAACGGTCCAGCGCTCCATCCGTTCGTACCATCCGATCAAACCATGATGACGATGTTTCAAAAATTCATCGAGCAACTCCCCTCTTCCTTTTTGTTGCGCCATCTCCCACGCATAATCTCCTGGAATTCTCACGAGCAACGGCCGTCCGCTTATCCGCGCTGCGATCCCGGCCGGAAATCCTTCGGACACGCCGCCTTGTGCATACACCAGATCTGCCTGACGCGCGAGCAGGAATACCTTCCATGCATAGCGTATGTACCGAAGGAGAGGACCACCTCTACGCGATACGCGATGAACGACCCCCTCTAACTCCCCCTTCGTAAGGGGGAGAACCCGATCTCCATATGCTGCGACCGTCACGTGATGGCCTTTTTCGATCAACGCCTGCGCGAGCCCATACGTGTAGGTCGCAGGGCCTCCGGATTCCGGCGGATAAATGCCGGTGGCGAGGATGATTCTCATGGTTTTGTTATCCTTGTAACATTTTTTCGATACGCGTCGCGATCCCCTCCCACGCATAACCCTCGCGCACCAATCGTTCTCCGTGTTGAATGAGACGTTCCCGCAATCCGGATTCACTCTGAATGCGTCGCACGGCTCGCGCAATAGATTCCGGATCACGCGGCTGACAAAACACGCCGGTCTTCCCATCCACCAAAAAATCTGGAATCCCACCAACGGGCGTGCCGATCACAGGCAATCCGCACGCCATCGCTTCCAAAAACGCATTGCCAAGTCCTTCGGATAAAGACGCGCGTACAAACACGTCTGCGGACTGCAAAATCGCTGGCAACTCCGCATGGGGCCGCGAGCCGAGAAACATCACGCGTGTCTGCAACTGCTTTTGCTCTACGAGACTCAAGAGCTTGTCGTGATCTTCTCCTTCGCCGGCAATCACGACCGAATACGAAGTAGGCAAAAAGAGCAGAGCGCGAATCAAATCGTCCACGCCATTTTTTAATGCGAGACGTGAAGCGGTCACCAAAACCGTTTGCTCGTCGCCGACGCCCCAGCTCGTACGCCAGCGTTGGCGTTCTTCAGATGAGAGAGGCGCCGTAAAACGCCTGATGTCCACGCCGTTTGGGATCACGATCGGCGTGCCAGAAAACCCCATGTGCGTGGCCCACGCTGCCAAAAACCGACTGATCGCTTGGACCGCGTTTGCGCGCTTGAAAATCTGTTTATGCAACCACTGCAATTTGCCGGTGCGCTTGGCGTAATGCTCGAGCGGATCGCCTTCCTGCAACGTGAGAAGAATCTTGGCGCGCGGATGCATCCAACCGTAGACCAAAGCCGCAAACCCTCCGTAACTTGCCATCAACGACCAAACAACCGCAGGCCTCGATAACGTAAGAGCCTTCAACGAACCCAAGAGCGGCAACAGATATTTATCGATCGGACGACCGAAGCCAACACGATGAACCGTCACGTTTCCGATTTTTTCCGTGGACGAAAGTCCAGGCTGAATGCGCGCACAGATCAGATCAAACTCCCATCCGGATAGTCGATCGGTCACTTCTTTCATCGCAACTTCAGCCCCGCCGACAAGCGGGAAATACGTGGTGGCAAAAATGAGAACGCGTTTCTTCATACGACGTTTTTAAAATACGCGATCGTTTTCGCAAGCCCTTCGCGCAACGGAATCTGCGGTTCCCAATCCAACTGCTCTTTCGCGAGCGCGATGTCTGGCCGGCGTTGCTTGGGATCATGATCCACCGGAGGCAAACAAACGATCTTCGACGACGTTCCCGTCAGCGCGATCACCTCTTTCGCCAAATCCAAAATCGTAAATTCATCGGGGTTGCCGATATTCACTGGCCCCGTAAAATGTTCCGTCTGCATCATGCGCATCATGCCTGCGACAAGATCATCAACATACTGGAACGAACGCGTAAACGATCCATCGCCGTACACCGTGATGTCCTCGCCCCGCAACGCCTGCAAAATAAAATTCGACACCACCCGTCCATCATCCTGTGCCATGCGCGGCCCATAGGTGTTGAAGATGCGCACCACACGAATATCCACCCCATACTCGCGATGATAATCAAAACACAACGTCTCGGCGCAACGCTTGCCCTCGTCATAACAGGCGCGTCGAGAAATGGGATTCACGTTTCCCCAATACGACTCGGGCTGCGGATGGCACAGCGGATCGCCGTACACTTCTGAGGTAGAGGCTTGCAACACGCGCGCACCCGTCGCCTTGGCCAAATCGAGCATGTTGATCATACCGAGGACGTTCGTACGCACGGTTTCCACCGGATCATATTGATAATGTTTCGGGGATGCCGGACACGCTAAATGAAAAATCCAATCTACCGGGAGGGCGTACGGCTTCTGTACGTCATGTTGAACAAACGTAAACGAGGGATGCGTCAAAAGATGTTCGATGTTCTTTTTCGAACCGGTAAATAAATTATCAAGACACGTCACCGTGTGTCCCTCGGCGATCAAACGATCACACAAATGCGAGCCGACAAAGCCGGCTCCTCCGGTGACGAGAACGCGTTTTGATAGGAGAGGAGAGACATCCATAGAAAAAATCAGGCGTGATGTGCGAGCCATGTTTCCAACATAAGCAACATCCAAAGACGGTTCCCGTGATTGATTCCGTGCCGATTTTCTTCAAAAAGTTTTTGAACCGCTTCTGGGCGAATAATCTGCAAGAGATGAGCGTCCGAGACAAGACAGCGTTCCTGAAAGACGCTCGAGAGCTCCCCACGAAACCACGCAGCAAGCGGAACCTGGAACCCGCGCTTGGGCCGACGGAACACCTCTTCCGGCACGATCCCCTGCAACGCGGCGCGCAAGACCCGCTTGCTTGTACCATTCTTTAAGAGAAATGACAATGGGAGATGGGAAGCAAAACGCACCAATTCCTGATCCAAAAAAGGCGAACGCGCTTCTAGGCCATGCGCCATGCTGGCGCGATCCATTTTTACATTCAGATCATCAGGAAGATAGGAACGCAAATCAAAATCTAGCGCTCCAAGGACCCCAAGCTCTTGATGATAGGTGCGCACGACAAACGCGCCCGCATCGGCCTCTTCGGTGTGTGCGCGAAACGCCGGCTGCAAGAGTCTCAGCACATCATCGCGACCAAAATAGGAACCACAAAACAAATCAGCATAGCCGTTCGCGGGAGAACGGCGGATTCCTTCGAGCGTCTGGGCAAATCGTTTCCATTGCGGATCACGATCAACCATCCAGCGCATCCACGCCGCGTTCGTCGCCATCCACGAAAAACCGGAACGCTTAAGCGCATCTGCGATAAGAAACGAACGATACCGTCGATAGCCAGCAAAAAGCTCATCTCCTCCATCTCCGGTCATCACGGCTTTGACGTGGATGCGTGTGGCGCGCGCCAGCAACCAAGTCGGAATCGCAGAAGAATCGGCGTACGGTGCATCATAGGTTGTGACCATCGTATCCACGAGCGCGCACGCATCCTGCGCCGTCGCTTCAAAGACGTGATGTTCGCTGTTGATGGAACGCGCAAATGCCTCAGCCTCTTTTCGTTCATCAAATCCTAAAGACGGAAAACCCATCGTGAATGTTTTGATCGAATGCGACGCCGAGCGCGCCATGATCGCCGCGATCGCTGTGGAATCAACCCCACCTGAAAGAAACGTCCCCACTGGAACGTCCGCGATCATACGAAGATGCACAGCCTCTTCCAACAATCGTCGGACTTCAGACGCAGCCTCGTCGAAGGATCCGGTAAAATTCGGTTCACGCTTTTCCTGATGATAGGACCACACACGCAAACGCCCTGCCTCGACCGTACCCGCATGACCTGGAGGGAGATGGTGGATTCCCGTAAATCCGGTGAGCGGCGCCGGAACATATTGTAATCCTAAAAAAAGACGGATGGCGTGCAGATCAATCGACGGACGATGATCGGTGATCAAGGCTTTGATCTCTGAAGCAAACGCAAAGGACTGATCATCGTGGCGATAGAAAAAAGGTTTTTTTCCGATGCGGTCTCGGGCAAAGAAAAGACGCTGACGATCAGCATCCCACATCGCAAACGCAAACATGCCTCGCAGTTTGGAAAGCATCTGTTCTCCCTCACGCTCATAGAGATGCAAGAGCACTTCCGTGTCTGATGTCGAACGAAAGACTACGCCTCCCTGCTCCAGCTCACGACGAAGATCCTGGTAATTGTAAATCTCTCCATTGAATGTGACGACGACATTTCCATCTGAGGATACCATCGGCTGCGCCCCGCCTTCGGAAAGATCCACAATCGCCAAACGGCGGTGCGCCAGTCCGACAGATCCCTGGATCCACAACCCCTCTCCATCTGGGCCGCGATGCGCGAGCGTATCAATCATCGCCTGCAACCGATCGGGATCGATCGGTTCGCCATGAAAACGCCACAGGCCTGCAATGCCGCACATAAGACTTTTGACTTTTCGTGTCGTATCAGCCTATCCTAAAAACCATGGTTCAGGCAAAAAAACGCATCGCACTCGCGATCACTCTCGCAGAACCCGGAGGCGCACAGCTCTTCCTGCTCGGATTCGCGCAATGGTTGAAGGAACAGGGACACGAGGTAACGATCCTCGCCGGAGATGGGGAGTGGCTCTTCGCACAGTGTCGTGAGAGGAATATTTCCACGCATCGTCTGCGTCACATGGGACGCGCGATCCATCCGTTGCGAGATGCACGTGCGTTTTTGGAATTACGACGAGTGCTGAAAAAAATAAAGCCTGACGCGTTACATCTGAACAGCACAAAGATGGGGATCATTGGCAGCGTGGCCGGACATGCGGCCCAGGTTCCCCGGATCGTGTATCGCATTGGCGGGTGGGTGTTTCTCGAACCTCTTTCTCCATTGATAAAATGGATCTACCTTCAAGCGGAACGCTGGTCCGCACGCTGGAAGGATGTGATCGTGTGCGTGCATCCAGGCGACGCGACGCTTGCGCAACAATTCAACATTCAACCAAAAAAAGATGTGCGTGTCATCGCCAATGGAATCGATCTTGCAATGTTTGATCGTGATCTGAAAACGCGCGAAGAGGCACGTCGTGAGCTTGGCCTGTCGGATAAGACGTTTGTATTCGGCACGGTCGCAAATTTCTATCCGGCCAAAGATCTGCCGCGCTATCTCGAGGCGTGCGCCCAGGTCCACCGTGCGCATCCGGAAGCGCGGTTTCTCCTCATCGGCGAAGGGATGGAACGAGCGACGATCCAAGAGCAGCGTCGCGCCCTTGGACTGGATGCGGTCGTGTTTTTACCAGGGACATTCGATCAACGCGCGCGTGAATGGTTACGCGGCTTGGATACGTTCGTATTGCCTTCAGTGAAAGAAGGTATGTCCTGGGCCTTGCTCGAAGCCATGGCCGCTGGTTTATCTTGTGTCGTCACAGACGTGGGCGCGAATCGCTGGATGATGGGGTCTGACGGAGGCTGGATCGTTCCACCGCAATCACCTGAAGCCCTGGCACAAGCCATGATCGCGGCGCTGGAACATCCAAACAAACGGCAACAGCGCGGACAGCGAGCGCGCACGATCATCGAACAACGCTTCCCTCTTCAGAAAACCTATCAAGAAAACGAAGCGACGCTCCTTTAACGACGAGGACCACGGCCAGCTGAAGTAGCCACCTGTGCGTTAGCGGAAGGCGCGGTCGGAGCCGGTGGAGCCGTGAGGGTGCTGACCCCTTGCAATCCTTTTTCAAACGTATCTTTGGTGGAGGGATCCACGGTTTGGGCGAACGCGAGGAGCTCATCACGCGCATCGTTCCATTTGGCGTCTTGAAGTTTCTGCGCCAATTCGGCATACACGACAGCCGTCCCCTTCGGAAAATTCTGCAGACGATCGAGCACGTATTTTTTCAATCCTGCCTGATCTTTAAGCGTCACATAGGCATCCACAAGCGGAATAATTTCGCGCGCATCTTGCAAAGCGTACCGATAAGCCACGGCCTGTGAAGCAACGAGTTCTTTTGCTCCATCTTGGATGCTGCTCAGATCATAATACAAAGACAACCCATACATCCAATGTCCTTCGCCAAGTTCCGGATCAAAATCTCGCACCTGACGATAGATGTCTACGGCGAGCTGGGGACGCTTGGTCTGGAGATACAGCCGAGCCAATCCGTAATAGAGTTGCTGACGTTTGGGACTGGTCTCAATGGCCGCTCGATATTGCCGCTCGATGTCCCCCAAATCCATAGGGAGGTACGCTGCTACTTCGTGCAACAAACGAGCATAAATAAAATGCGGATGCGTGTTCTTTCCATGGCGACGAATTTCTTCCTCGCTTAAATCCTTGGCAAGTTGGTAGAATTCTTTCCAACGTGGAATCTTCGTTAAGTTTCCCTGCGCCGCCAAGGTAATCAGATCGCGAGAAAGCAGAAATGATTGTTCATCAAGATACGGCGTCCAGGTTCTGGAGGCTTGTTGATACCCATCATAAGCCGCATCAAACTGTCGTGCTGCGAACAGCTGATTCGCGTGAATCGCTAAACGAGAAGCTTCAAAGGGCAGCACTGAAGTTTTCCAAACAAGAATCAAGGCCAACGCCTGCAGGATGCCAAACGCGGTCCAGGAAAAGGCTCGCTTCCCTTCATGCTTGTCTTCTGCTTTCTGCGCTTTCTGCCCGATAAACTCCCCACGCGTCGACGCAATCACGAGCGCATACAAAAGAAAACTCATTGAGAACGCCGCCGGATGGTCGAAGACAAACAGATTCTGCACAAAATAGGCGATGGGAAGTGCGAACAAAACGGCGGAAACCGGCAGATCAATCCAGCCTTTTCGGAAGGCGCGCCAGGCGGAATAAAACAGCGTGAGATAAATAGCCGCGAACGTGATGAAACCGAGAATGCCGGTCATGGACAGTACGTCGAGGATGGTATTGTGTGAACGATCAAACCAGGTCTCGTAGGGACCGAAACGCAACGACTGCGGATTATATCTGATATTGAAGAGAAGATGGAAGTTATCGAAACCCCAGCCGGTGATGGGACGTTCGAGAAACCCTTTCCAGGCTATGTTCCAAGCGATCAGGCGCGTGCTGATGGAACCGGAAAAATTGGTGAAACGCGAAAAAGATGACTGCGAGACCCAGGTGGTGTTTCTTAAAGAGAAGAGTAAACCATAGGCGATGAAAAGAGCAGCGGCGGCTCCAAGAACCCTAAAACGAACCTTCTTATTTTTGGTAAAGATCGCATAATACAGGGCAAATGCGACCACCCCTGCCGCCAGACCCAGGAGCGCGCCACGCGATTGAGCGGCCACAAAAGCGGAGACATCAATAAGAGCAGCGATGCCGTACCAGATGCGTGCATGCTTGGATGGATGCTTGATGAACAGGAGGGCCAAAAAATACAGATTGAAGATCTGATAGGCCCCCATGTAAATCGGGTTGTCGAGCAAACCTCCAACGCGAGACTGAGCTGGAAACAGAAGCAAATTAGGAAAGGGCTTTTGCAGCAGAGCCACGATCGCCATGATCACCGAGAGTACAATCTGATAGTTCAGCAGGGATCGCCACTGTTCCCAACGTACCAGGATGCTGATGGTCATGGTCAGCCAGGCAAAAAAATGGAGGAGTGTGAACAATCCATTCATGCGCTCCTGATTTCCCCACCAGGCACGTGTTGGATCAACCGCAAATATCACGGAAAGAGCAATAGCAATAAAGTAAGCGATGATAGCTCCATAAAGAATGTGACGCCCCGGACGATAGCGAGGTTCCATCCAGGCTAAGAGCAAATAAGCCGGAAAGGTCAGTCCAACGAGGATCTGAAAAACGAGGAGCTTAGAAAAAACGAATGGGAAAATGACAATGGGAATAAAAACTAATGGCATCAAAAGTCCACCGTAGATTCCGACCAAACTTACTCCCCGAAGAAATGAAATAGCGTTTTGTCGAGTCATAGATGGTGAGGAGCGTAGCATAAACCACCCATAGATACCAAAACCCGCCCCGCAATACTGCGGGACGGGGTTGGTTGATAGGACTAGCGGCTCACAACCTGTGAGGCTGTCAGATCATCGACGTACACATCATCCGTCCAGTCGCGAGAACGAGCGGCACCTGTGGTGTCAGGAGAATGTGGGGTTTCTGAAAGATCAGACCACACAAATGTCCCGGCAGCATTGGCTGCATCGGTCGCTGTAGAAGACGTGTTGATGTTCGGGCCTGGCATCTGACTGGCGGCCGTTCCGGTAGCAAAGATGCTATCCGTGAGGTAACCAGTCACGACGCTGCTTCCACCCGTGCGGTTCATGGACATGGTCACACTGTCACCGGTCACGACCGTGCCACCCACGGTGGCATACAGCGTGTAGGTGTTCCCAGAACCAGAGATGGTCTCCTCAAGGCTGCCCGTACCGGCATTGCCGAAGACGATGACCACCTTGTTCCCCGTGGAAGTGTTGGCCGAATTAACCCATGTGCCAGCTTTGAGGTCACCGCCGTAACGATCCGTGATCACGATATCGCTCAAGGCGATGTCCGTAGATCCACGACGAATGCGGAAGTTGCTCAAGCTGAGCGAGCTGCCTGTGGAAGTGGTAGTCACAAGAGTGAATACCATCTTCTTCAGAGCAACAGAGCCGGCTGCGTTAGCAGATACCTGAACCTTATACAGGTCCGGTGTCCCAGCCGTCAGCGTCGTGCTCAAGAGAGACTGACGTGTAACGGTAGGCACGCTCTTACGAACAATGAACGAGTTGCCAGACTGACCACCGGTCAAGCTGGTGCTCGTGGCTACGTAGATACGATCTCCGGATGAAACGCCTTGTGTCCGAAGATTGAATTTATCCGCGTAGTTACTGTCCCATTCTCCGGTCGTTACCGCAGCAGCCACACCAAGAGCGAGAGAAGCACCGCTACGAGAAGCATTGGCGGTTGCACCGCTCACCGTAGAAGAGGCTTGCACCGCTGCAAGCTTGCCCCAAAGCTGGAAAATGACAGCACCATTTTTCGGAACCGTAATCGGAGCGGTGCTCAAATCAATATCCTTGCCCTGGAACGCTCCACCTGGGAGGAGATCCCAACCCTTCACTGCGCCATCTTTGGCAATGGCAACAGCGCTGAAGTTGGCAGACTCACCCGTGGATGTCACGCGAATGCGATCAACCCTGATGTCTTCGTTCTGAGCTGTGGCGCGGAATTGAGCAAAGTTCTGCCAGATATCTCCACCAGCCACGAGCACCGTGGATTGGCGCAAGCTGTCTGTAGCCAATGTCAATGTTCCGGCGCTCACGACCGTCTGGAACACAACCGGAGATGTACCTGTCGTCAGGTTCGTAATGGCTGTGCCGATGGTGGCCGTGATCGAGTTACTGTCCCCATCCTGAGCCGTAATGGAGCTAATACCGACGGAGTAGAGGTTGTTCGGACCAAAGGTCGTACTCACCACAGAGTCCATCGAACATTTAGCCACCAGGGTCTTGGAGGTTCCTCTCGGAATCGTCCAGTTCATGTTCGTGATAGACATGGTACCGAGACTGGAGTCCGGCGACTGGGCCGTTCCAACCTGGGTGTCCCCATCGAACAAGGCACACGAGGTCGCCACATCATCCAAGTTGGCAACCGAGTAGCTGCCGGTTGTGCTGGCCGCACCCTTGAGGGTGAGAGCTGTTACAATCGCGTCACTCTGTGCACCTGCTGAGAAGACGAAAGCGGCACTCGGAACCATGCTCTGATTCTTCACAACCGTAGCAGAGCTCGGCGTGGAAGCCAGGGCCACATCAAGACTCGAGGCCTTCACGGTCACACCGTTTCCAGTGATCGCCGTGTTTGGCACGATCTTGTCGGTGCCCAAGAACTCACCGGAGCCCACAATGCGGACATCCGTGGAGTTGAAGATCACCCCGCTCGATCCCAGGGTCACCTTGTAGGTGCTGGTCCCGTTGGTGAAGAATTCAGCTCCGTCTTGTGAGTTCGAGATATCAGCCGTCACCGCCAGGTTCATGATCTGGCCCATGCGAATGTTAAACGAGTTGGAAGCCGTGAAGCTGTCCGACGTCGCTCCGTTGGCCAAACCGCTGGTGAAAGACACCGGGCCGGCAACGGTCTCGCCTGTGTCGAGGTTCTTGACTTTGATGTCACGGAAGTACTCCGTGCCACTCGAACCCTTAATCTTAGCTGTCACGCCACCGGAAGCTTGACCGGCAAGGCTGAAGCGCAAGTTGCGGATTTCGAGATCATTGTCCGGAGAAACCAAGGAGAATTTGAAGAGCGGAAGATCTTGAATGCCCTTGGCCACGTTGGTGGTCGCAGGACCATTGAAGTTCACCGTCAACTGACCTCCTTGCGTTGTCACCGAAATCTGTCCGGCCGTTCCATCAAAGTTGGCGCCAGAGCTGGTACAAGCCGTGCTGGTAGCCTCGATACAAATCGCGGCACCGGCGTTATACACCTTGTCGATGGCATACACATCCGTGGTGTATTCAACGTAGGTGTTAATTGTTCGGCTCGCACGTCCGGCTACTTTGGCCTTCAGGGCAAACACCTTGGTGTTGCCATTGGCAATGACGTAGGGCGGATTGAAGTTCAATACGATCTTATCGCCAACCAAAGCTGCGGCCGAAGCCACCAAGGTGGTGCCCTGGTAGAGCTTGAGATCCGTCAAGTCCGTGTTGGTGATAGAACCGGCCTGGAACAACGTGATGCGACGCACCTCAATGTCATTGGTATTAGCAATGAGTTTGAAGTTGGAGATTTCTGCCTCCAAAGCCCCGATGTTCGGGTTGCTTGGCGTCGTTCCTTTCTGCACATCCAAGCGGGCTGCGCTGGCGTTTCCAACGGTGAACACGTTACCGCGTACCGGGAAAGAGCCACTCGCTGTCCCACCTCCGCTCACAACCACTGCCGCGGCATCCGTAAGCTCAAGAGAGTGTTGACCACCCGTCGAGCTTGGGTTGGAGAGATCGCCCTGCACCGTGTAAGACTTGGTCTGACCGGCCGGGATCGTGATGCCTAAAGAGTTAAACTCCACCAGGTTGGTGCTGGAGTTGATCGTGCGACCCGTTGTCAAACGAGTCCCGTTGCTGTCATACAAGTAGACGTTCGAAAAGTCGCTGGTCGCACCCACGCCAATACGGCGGAATTTCAGACCTGTGACTCTCGCGTCTACCGCGCCACCGACCAAGTTAAACTTGATCAAGGCAACCGAAGCGGCATTCTTCGGTACCGTCATCCCAGCTGGGGTGTCGGAAGCCAAAGAAACCATCACAGAACCGGAAGGCGTTCCCGGAGGCGTGGTGGAAGTTCCTGTGGTCACCACGATGTAAGACAACGCGGTTTCCATTCCCACGATCTGCGCACCGTCCGGATAGCTGGCCGTGGTCTGAATGACATCGGCCATCTTGTACCCATTCGCTGTGAAGGCTGCATCAGAAGCAAACTTGCGCTTCTGACCATCCATCACCAGGTACTTATCCGTAGAACCCGCCATGGTGATAAGGGATCCATTCGGATGAACAGCGGACGCGACCGAGGAGCCAACCGTGTAGTTCACAAAGAAGGCGTCCGACACA
>Ga0209515_10008481_pt1 | contig 11989 bp, 11 predicted proteins | sample Subgroupgradi54m_FD_187454 | JGI IMG/M metagenome (GOLD analysis project Ga0209515, IMG submission 187454) | Subsurface groundwater microbial communities from S. Glens Falls, New York, USA - GMW60B uncontaminated upgradient, 5.4 m (SPAdes)... ... | reverse complement strand
CTGGTTTCCATGGATTTTAAGGGCAATCCTCACTCCTCAATGGTGGACGCGGAATTGACAAAAGTAGTCGACAAAACTTCCGTTAAGACCGTAGCGTGGTACGACAATGAATGGGGATATTCTAATCGATGCGTTGATCTCGCCCTCTTTATTGGCAATAAGTTACAGCAGCCGAACCCCTCAAAAGTGCCAGCTAAGGCCTGAATAGATACGGATCCGTCTAGTCGATACATACGGTTGCGTCTAGTTGGTAGCGCAATATCATCGGTAAAAACGGCCAGCGCCACTGAAGGCGTCGGCCGTTTTTTGTTTGGGCTATCATACTGGTTGCACGGATGTCAGATGGAAACGGATAGGGACGACTCTGGTTCCCAGGATGCTGAGTATGTTTGGTCTTGAATGACAAGGAGTTACGGAGAATTCACGGCCCCTTAGCGCCTTATCTGCGTTAATATCAGGATAAAGCAATACTAACGGAAACGAATGCGCAAGCTCTTTGCTTCTCTAGTTCTTCTTGTTACTTTATTCTCTCTACCTGTATATTCACAACCTCAGCAATCTTCCCACAAGAAGCAAGTATATTTTTCGCCTCATGGCGGTTCCACTCAAGCCATAGTCGATGCCTTAAACGGGGCAAGGAAATCCGTTCTTGTTCAGGCGTATTCTTTTACATCATACCCCATAGCTGAAGCTCTTATTGATGCTCATAGACGTGGGGTGAAAGTGAAAGCGATTTTGGACAAGAGCCAGATAAATGTAAAAGGTGGCAAAATTGATTTGTTGGTTAATGAAAACATTCCTGTGAGTATTGATACGGCCCACGCCATAGCGCACAGTAAAGTCATGATTATTGATGGCCAAACTTTGATTACGGGTTCTTTCAACTTTACCAACGCTGCCGAAGATAGAAACGCCGAAAATCTTTTGATCATCAAAAATAAAACCTTAGCTTCAAAATATCGAGCTAACTGGTATAACCACAAAAAACATTCTGAGCCTTATATAGTTGGAGCAACTCACAGTAATTGAAGATCTTTTGGGCAGTTCCTTCCCGTTAGAGAAAAGAAAGACAAGCCGGCTTCCTGAAGAAAATCATGCTTGATTCCCAAAATCAGTCATTTATAATGTGTTATAACCTTTACAGGGGTATTATATGGATAAAAATCCGGTCAATTTGAAGGATTACATCACGATTAAGAAAGCGGCCGCATTTCTTGGTGTCAACCCAATGACGTTAAGAAACTGGGACAAGCAAGGGAAGTTAAAGTCTCGTCGTCACCCCATTAACAGCTATCGTCTTTACAAACAAGAAGATTTGAAAGTAATTTTGAAATTGATCGAGAAGGGAAGAGGCTCTCTCTAATATGGCTTCTAAAATATGCAATAAGTGCAAAGAAAAAAATAATCCGACTTTTCTGAATTGTTGGAAATGTGGTGCAAAGTTACTCGTTCCAGAAGGTGAATCCGTAATTAATTTGGGTGGGGACATTGGCTTCGTTGGCGTTTTTAAGAACAAGGCGCGGGAAGAACTTCTCCGGACATTCGTCGCTCCTAGTAGAGAAGCAATTGTGGAATACATGAAAGAAAGAGAATGGCAGGTAGTTGATATACGAACCATAAAAGAAACTGAACGGCTCGCTTCAGGTTTGCCGACCACCAACAATTTCATTAGTGATCAGATTAAGCGTTGCAATCGAAATCTCTTCGTTACTAATTTAATAATGATCATGGTTTCCATTTACACTGTTTTAAATTATAGCCAGTTGGATTATTTTGGAATTAGTTTGTGCGGGCTTATAGGACTTGGTATTTGGAACCTAGTGAAAGCGTGGAAGCGAAAGCAAGATGCTTTCCGCCATCCAATAGCCGCTTCGCTTGCCAGATTCGGCCCCTCTAGAAAAATCGCAGAAATGATCAATAGGGATATTGTGGATTCAACGTGCCGTGCCGCTTCAGTGCTCTTGACAAAATCTTGGTTGTTAAAGCCATCCTTTTTTGGGCTGGATATAACATTGCTCGGCGAGGTGGTGTGGGTTTATAAAAAGGTTACAACAAACTACAGCTACGGAATCCCTACGGGCAAAAATTTTGGGGTCATTATATACAAACGTAATGGAGATACATCAGAGATTGCCTGTGGTGAACAGGATTCAAATCGTTTTCTTGAAGAGATCATAAAAGAAGCGCCCTGGATTGTCGCTGGATATAGTGATGAATTACAAAAGCTCTGGCATAGCAACAGAAATGGATTTATTGCGGTTGTTGATCAAAAGAAAGTTGAAGTTCAAGGCACTGTTACGGTTTCCGACAAATGATATATCAAAACAACGCGTTCAGAGTGTTAGGATTGCTGCCCTCAGCCTCTATGCAAGAAATTATAAGCCGTGTCAACGAGATTAGAGTCAAGAAGTCTCTAGAATTTGATGTTGAATATGATTATGACTTTCCTTGGATGGGATATCTGGACAGAAGCGATGAGAATGTTATTAATGCTCTGCAACGATTGGAAAATCCTGAAGAAAGATTAAAAGAAGAGATTTTTTGGTTTTGGATAGCAAGCGAAGAAGACAGGAAAGCGTTGAAATATCTAACACAAGGAAAAAGGAAAGATGCCCATGGCATTTGGGGTTGCATTGCATACGACAAAGATTTGCAGAACCTTAAGACAAATCTGACCGCGAATCAGCCAAGTGAAGAAGCGGTTAGCGCTTGTCATAATCAGGCAATCTTGGCTCACAGTAGTGTAATTCGCAAGGAAATAGACGTGAGATACCAAGATGCCTTATGCGAACAAAAAATAATTGTTCAGGAGGAATCTGCGATATTGTGTTGTCCGGTATGTCAACAAGTCTACGATAAAGAATGGAAGATGTGTTTGAAGTGCGGCGTTAACCTTGTGCTGCAGAGGAATGAACGCAAAGAACAAATTATAAGATCGAGAAAAAGCGACTCAACGTTAACAGAAACACATTGGAAGAACTGGCAATTTGCGATAAGTAGATTTTTGCTGCTTCACACGTCAAATGTCTTTTGGGTTGCTGTAGCGCAAAAGATCAGGATCATCGATGACCCGCGGTTGCCTGAGACAAAAATAGATGAACTAAAATCGTCATTCTTATTAGATGTGACCTATCCCAATTTGGAATTTATCTCTAGAGCGATCGTTTCAAAGGATTACGAGCGCACAAAGTGGCATTCCAGTTTATTCAATGGTTTAGCAATCCCGCCCCCAATACTTAAAGATGGTTTGAGTAGGACATTGAATCACCATACAGATTTGCTTAATGAATACTGCGACTTAGCGTCAAAGGAAATAGGAGCATTTGGAGAGAACGCTAAAGCAGAGCAGACATTCAATGTTTACTCTAAATTTGCGTCTCAAATTAAGGATGTTATCTATGAAGGCAATCTTGTGGATATCAATTGCATTTCTGATTTTTCGTTGGCACGAGATAATGCCGCTGGCGTGTTAAGGAGTCTTTCGATAGAAATCCATAACAGATTTCACGACGTTAAAAAATCTTATGAAATTATAAATGAGGCTATTGAATGTGCTGCATCTGCGTACCTAAAGCAAAGGTTCCAAAAAGATGCAGAGACGATCAGGCGAAATCTAGTTTTATCTAGCCATACAGGTCAGCCGGTGCAGTCTTCAAAAAGCACCGAAATGCTAATCAAGAATGTTCCATGGTGGGTTTGGGCGCTTGTAGTATTTGGGCTTTTTACTTTTTTTTCAAACAGTAACTCAAATCACACTACTCCGACACGCAATCCATCTTCTGCGCGTCCCGCCAGCGTTTCCACCTCGACTCTTATTACAAACCTGAAAAATAGTATCGAGGATAAAGAGACAAGACTTACGGCATTAGCAAGTGAAATTCAAACAAAAAAGGATCAACTGGAACTATTACGGGGCCAAATAGAAAGTGCTGACGCTCAATATCAAAAACTGGGTTACTTGCCGAATAATGTCGTACAGAACCGCAATAACACAGTTGAGCAGCATAATGAGCTTGCGGCTGTTTATAGTAATTTAGTCATAGAGGCCCAGAAATTGTACGACGAATACCAGAAAGAGATCGAGACTCACAACAAATTGGTCGAGTTACATAATAAGAGAGGCAGATAGAGTCCGGAGGCTTATATGAGAAATAATGCTAATGAGAAATTCAGCAAAGGTTTGCCGGTAGTCATATTTGGAGATCCGGAACAGATTCAAAAATTCATTGCGCAACACAAAAATACCTACGATGCGAATGGCTTGGTATCTTCCTTGGCTATCGAAATATGGCGACTTGAAAAGCGTGTGGAGAAAATAAGAGATTTAATTGCTAAGACGGCGGAAGAGAACTCCAACTCCGTTTTTGACCAATTACAACGAGTGCGAGATATATTTAAGAAACAAGAGATTGAAGTGCATGACCACACTGGTGAAAATTATGACGATGGAATGTCACTCAAAGCATTGCACATTGAAGAAATTAGCGATATTCCAAAGGGGGAGATGCGAGTCCTTGAAACGGTGAAGCCGTCTGTCTATTTTAAGGGGCAGATCATATCCCATGGTGAAGTAATCGTGGGCAAGGGGCAATAATTTACAACGGAGGGAATAGCCATGGCGAGAAGAACTATTGATTTTGGTATTGATCTGGGAACCACGAACTCAGAAATTGCTTGCCTTGAAAAAGGAGAAGTGAGAGTTTTTAAAAACTATAAGAGAGAAGAAGCTACGCCTTCCGTTGTGAGGATGGATGAAAAAGGGACCATTATTGTTGGCCGGAATGCATACAAAAGACTCGAGGACGACCCCGATAATACGGTTGCTGAATTCAAGCGATGGATGGGAACACAGCAAACTAAGGAGTTTAAGGCAAGTGGGAATAAGATGAGTGCGGACGGATTGTCTGCGGAAGTTTTGAAAGACTTGAAAGTTACAGCAAAAGCAAATCTGGCTGAAGAAGAAGACATCAATTCTGCCGTCATAACGGTTCCCTGTAATTTTGAAGCCGTTCAGACTGAGGCCACTCAAAGAGCTGCGCAGTTGTCCGGGATCAAATACGCCCCGCTATTGCAGGAACCAATAGCCGCCTCGATCGCTTATGGTTTTCTTGAAAAGATGCCAAAAGGGTACTGGGTTGTGTTTGATTTAGGAGGCGGTACATTTGACGTTGCCATAATGGCAGCGAAAGATGGCAGATTAAGTGTTGTTGACCATTGTGGAGACAATTATTTGGGTGGGAAGGATTTCGACTGGAAAATCGTAGAGGAAATTATTTATCCGGCCCTGCAGCAGACGTACAATTTGCCAGGTTTGGGCCGGACAGAGGCTTATAGGGCGCTTAATGCTGTTCTTAAAAATGCGGCAGAAGAATCAAAAATAGAACTCTCTGCGAGAGAAAAAACGGAGATTGTCATTCATCCGCTTGAAATTGTGAAGGACAGAAATGGAAAAACCATAGACATAAGCATACCTATAAAAAGAGAACAATTTAACAGTCTTATTGAAGAGTATGTCGAGAAAAGTATCCGTCTTTTCAAAAGGGCGTTACAAAATCAAAATCTCTCCGCTTCGGATATCAATCAACTCATAATGGTTGGTGGCCCTACACAAATACCCTACCTAAGAAGTCGGCTGAAGCAGGAGTTTAACATTCCTATCGATCACAGAATTGATCCTATGACCGTAGTTGCTCAAGGAGCAGCGATTTACGCAGCGTCACAATTGATTCCTGACCGATTGATTTGCCGGGATTATTCAAAGGCACTTATCGAATTGAAATATAACCCGATGACGATTGAGATAGAAACGCCTGTTGGTGGAAAAATTCAGCCGTCAAGTCAAGGCGGAAATTTGCCAGAAATTATGAAAGTTCAGATAAGTAGTACGGATGGGGCTTGGCAAAGCGGGATGATTGAAGTGAAAAACAATACCTTTTTTGCGAAGGTAACGTTGCGTGAAAAACGAGTCAATACCTTCCAAATAGTTCTTCTAGATAACAGTGGAAACAAAATCCCGGTTGAGCCTGACAGTTTCTCAATAAATCAAGGCATCTCTGTTGCAGAGCCTCCGCTGATTCGTTCTATAGGTGTCGAACTCAAAGATGGGACGTTTGATAAGCACCTTCTTAAGGGGGCCTCATTGCCGGCTAGGAGTAAACCGATTGCTTATCGCACTGCTCGAGCTGTCCGTCCAGGAGAAAAGGAAGACGCGTTAAATATTCACATCTTAGAGGGTGAGAGTGATTTGGCAAGTAGAAACCGGCATATTGGGACCCTGAAAATTGCTGGGGATATGGTTAAGAGGCCGATTCCCCAAGACAGTGAGATCGAAGTCATAATTAATGTGGATAAATCGAGAATTGTTACGGCGGAAGCGTTCATTCCGTTGATGCAGGATCAAAAGTTCAAGGAAATAATTCAAAACAAAATATCTCCAAAGCCAGACCCGGATGATTTTTTGCAAACTCTTCAAGAAGAAGAGGAAAGATTGGCGAAGCTCAAGTCTGAAATCGGCAACGCCAACGATAAATCTTTGAACGGAAAACTATCAGAAGCTGCGCTTGAAGAACGAGTCGATGAAATTAAAAAGGAAGTCAAGGCGGCTAAGGGCGGAGATCCCGATGCTGTAGAAAAAGCTGATCGCAGGATAAAAGAGCTAAGGGAAGCTTTGGATCCTCTAGAAACTTTGGTGCATTGGCCGGCTTTGGTGAATAAGTTTAACGCTGTCTATGACGATTGCAAGGAGGTTATGGATAGCTATGGTGATGCTGATGACAAAGACCAGCTAAATAGTTTGAAAAAAGAGGCTGAGCAAGCCATGGCCTCTAAGGATAGTAAACGTCTCGATAAAATTGCGGAGGAAATGGTTTCTTTGAGATGGGCGGTTCTTTTCAAGCAGCCCGGTTTCTGGATTTCAGCGTTCCAAGAAATAAAAAAGAATCCGCCGACAAGCTTTACAAATCAAGATCGAGCTGAAGAGTTGTTAGAAGAGGGAAGCATAGCATTGCAACGACAAGATCTGGATGCTCTTAAAAGCATAATGTTTGAATTGTGGGCTTTAATTTCGCGGGAAGAACAGGAGACTATCAGTGCGAGGGTAAGTGATTCTGGCATCAAGAAGATATGACAACTGTTAAGACATTAATCCCACAATATACCAAAATCAAGGACACGTATACGATTGACAACTTTCTTGGCGCTGGTGCTTTTGGAGCTGTATATAAAGCAAGACACAAATATTTGGGATTTCAGGCACTTAAGATTTTTCATCCAGGAAGCATTCCAAAAGAGCAGGAGACCGAGTTATTTAATGAAGCTTACATTTTATCGAAACTTACTCACGAAAATGTAGTCAGGATTTATGAAGCCAATACGTTTACATTTAATAGCAATCGGTATTGCTACATTGCTATGGAGTATGTGGAAGGATGTAGTTTGGATAAATATTTGGAAAAGGAGGTGCGACTTTCCATCGATTTAGCACTTGGCATTCAGAAAGACATTTGTAATGGATTGGCGCAAGCGCATGGATTGGAGCCCCCGGTTGTCCATCGAGATGTAAAACCTCAAAATATTATGGTGGCAATGAAGGGCAAAAAAATTATTGCAAAAGTATCTGATTTTGGTTTAGCTCGACACGTCGATCCTATAACGCGTCTAACGGAAGCAGCAGGCACATTAGCGTATTTGCCGCCGGAGGGTTTCTGGAACTATGAATCGGCAGCTAGCGACGTATTTTCGGCCGGGATCATTTTTTATCTCATCTTGACGGGTGTCTCGCCATTCAAGATTACGAATGGGCATAAGTATACCCAAAAGGATGAAGCGCAGACTGCAATAAGAGAATCGCGCAACAAAATACCCGAATGCCCATCAAAATATAATAGAGCTTTGGATGGAGAATTGGACAATATTGTTTTACAGGCCTTATCGCCGGACATTAAGAAGCGATATAAAAATGCCTCTGACTTTCTCGTCGCAATTAAACATTATGAAACGAGCAAGCATATTTCACTTGATGAGGATGTGCAAAGAGCGTTGAATTTAGGCAAACAATACAGCACTCTGCAGGATGCAATAAAATTATTCGAAGAAACCATTGCGAAGCAATCCATCGCTAGGCAAGAATTGTTAAAAGCAAAATATGCCACATTGTTACAGAATTGGAAAAAAGGAATAATAATGTGACCAAGACCGTGTGTCTTATTATTAAGTCTGGTCCACTACAGGGCCATAAGTACTTTGTCAAGACGGACTCTTCAATTTTAATAGGTAGGAGTGAAGAAGCTAATATCAGGATAGCGTATGATGAGTTTTGCTCCAGAAAACACGCTTTAGTTTTTTGGGATAATGACACCTGCTATATTGAAGATTTAAACTCCACTAATGGGACGTGCGTTAACCAAGTACCCATTAATGGTAAGTCGGAATTGAATAACCATGACGTCATTAATTTAGGAAATACGGAAGTAGTCGTGGCTATAGCGGAACCGAAAAATAAAAAAAAAGGATTCGACGACGATATGTTGTACGAGGATTGATCGATGGACAAAGGGAAAATGCAGCTGCTTATGGTTGGAATGTGCGTCTTTGCCTCTTACTATCTCGTGAGAGTATTCGGAAAAATCCAAAAGATGGAATTTATGAGCGATTTATTTCTTCTCGCTTTGCTGATTAAAATTATGGAGCGAAATATAAAGTTCCATCTTTATGCAGATAAGGTTACGTTGCCAGCGATGGGGCTCGGAGTCGCTGTAAATCTCTTGACGTCCGTTAGCCTAGGATGGAATTCTTCTATCATCCTTGAACGAGTAGGACTTTCAGTCATGGGGCTTATTCTTGGAGGGTTGTGTTTTTATTCTTTGCAGTGGTTGGGGCACATTGTCTTTAGAAAAGAAAGCGTGGGTGGTGGTGATGTGAAGCTAGCAGCAGCAATAGGAGCTTTTATTGGACCCTCAATTGTTTGGTTCGTGCCAATATGGGTTTGCGTGTGGATAGCGTTACCCTTTCTTTACAATATGGCGTATGCATTCAGTCCATCAAAACGAACTGGCTTGATAGAAAAAAGTCAACCTGTCTCTGTTGTTCCATCAGCCCCCATACATTTTATTGCGCTTACTAGCGCCCTTTTCATTAAACGTGGATTGTTCGATTTTATTACTTTGTTGTTCGGTATCGGAATCGTAATCGTTTTCGTAATTTCTCTCGTTAAAAGGTAACTGGTTTATAGGGTTGTAGTCGCCCTGCTTCAAATTATTTTAGAGATGGCCAGCTTGCCGCACTTGCCAGGTCAAGTATTGTAATAAAAAGGGCTTTTTACTTTATATGTTAAGAAGAGAAGTTTCTTTTTTTGTATTTTTCTTTTCGATAGCCGCATGTGCATTAGCTTCTGTATCAAATGTCAGCTTCGAGGAACTTCATCAGGACCGTCATGCGATTTATCTTCTAGATGAAATGAGTATCGAAGTGCACGAGGATTGGTCCTATACGACGAAAGTCCATACTCGGATAAAGATCTTAAAAGAGGAAGCTCGTTCCTTCGGTGATATGCCCATATCCTATGATGCCGGCACCCAAAGCGTTTCAGACATTCAAGCTTTTACAGTGACGTCGGGTGGCCACAAACATGAATATACAAAGATTCAGGATCTTCATCCGTATAGTGATTATCCAATGTACTCGCATGCAACGCGAAAGATCATCACTTTTCCACAGGTCGGTGTCGGCTCTGTTTTGGACATTCAGTACACTATGATCACTAAAACTCTCCCAATGAAAAATGCTTTTTGGTATGTCATGGGATTTCTCCCTTCGTTTCCTACCCAATCATTAAAGTTTTCTATCAAGATACCCAAAAAACTGGGAGTACGTTACAAGGAATACGGCCTTTCCTATTTGCCCAAAGTGTCAGAGGATGAAAAGACTGTTACTTATGACTGGGATATCCAAAATCTAGAAGACGAAGAAGATGAGCGTGAGGACTTCGTACCGTTCCCAACCCCCGAGAGTTTTAAAGAACTTGTTGAGTTTTCGTCAATTCCAGGCTGGCAGGAGGTTTCAGAGTGGTATGCTGATTTGGTTCATGAGAATTTTATTTTAATTCCAGATATTCAGAAAACGGCCGAGCGAATTACAGCTGACCAGAAAACTATTCGCGATAAAGTAAAGGCGATTCTGGAGTATACCCAACAGAATTTCAGATACGTGTCTATGTCATTTGGCGAGCATTCTATGGAGCCTCACCCCACGGATGAAGTTTTTAAAAACAGGTACGGTGACTGTAAAGATTTATCTTTGCTTGCCATGGCTATGTTGCAATCAGTGGGGGTAGAATCACACATAGCTCTTTTTGCCGAGGAAAGCTCAAGCAGTGATCCACAATATGATCTGCCGCTTCCGTCTCTATTTAATCATGTTCTGCTTTTGGTTAGAGATCCTGTTGGCGGAGATTTTTATGCTGACCCGTTGCTTATGGGTTATGACGTTGGAGAATATCCAGTCGGGTATCAAGGGGCATACACTTTTATCATTACGAAGGAGGGAGGAAATTTTTCGCGGTTACCAATTTTTGACTTAAAAAGAAACAGTGAGTCGCAAATGCATATGATCTATCTCGAACCCGATGGGGCTGCTGTTATTGAAACCGAGAAGGTGTTGAGCTTGGACACATCCATCGATATACGTAGAAGAGTCAATGCAATGGATAAATCACAAAGAAAAAAAATGAGCAAGGTCTTAGAAGAGAGGTTTACGGAATCAGGCGCAGAAAAACTTGACTTTCAATTGGATGGTCTTGAAAAGAAGTATGGCCCGATCAAAGTTCGGTACAAAATGAAGGAAAAAGAGTTATATCCTGTGATTGAAGGCCTGCTGGTAATCCCATTCGATGGATATAACAAAATCTTTAAATCGAAAAATCCAGAACGGAAAGAGGCATTATTTTATCCTACCAATGCTGTGCAGGAAAATATCCAGATCATCCATATACCGGACGGGTTTGCCGTGACGCATATACCGGAAAATTTTAATATCCCATTGGGTTTGATGGAGATTCGAAGGGAATTTCTTAAAGAAGGATGGGTTGTTACGGTTAAGGAGACTTGGTTGATGCGAAGAACTAAAATCCCTAAGGAAGAGTACGGCAAGTTCTATGAGATATCAGAAACGATTCCATCTGTAAGTGCTCAAAGGATCGTATTAAAGAAAATGCCTTAGGGTGTATCGAAGAAAATTTCCCGGACTTCAAGGTTAAGCTTAATTCAAATCCCCCAAAGAAAGAAGTTTAATCAATGCGTCTCAAGTTTATTTTCGAATCCCTTACTTTATGCGCTGTCTTAAATGAAACGCCCACAAGCCGGAAACTGATGAAAACCTTACCTGCGGAATCCGTGATTCATACCTGGGGCGAAGAAGTGTATTTCACCGTGCCGGTAAAGACCCCTCTTGAGGGAGATGCCCAACAGGTAGTCGATCCCGGAACCGTGTGCTTTTGGGTGGAAGGGAGTTCTCTCGCGATTCCTTTTGGGCCGACGCCTGTCTCCAAGGCAGACGAATGCCGGCTTGTGACCCGAGTCAACATCTTGGGCCAACTGGAAGGCGATCCAAATCTGCTCAAGAGCGTACGCGAGGGCGAGCGTATTAGAGTTGAATTAGCTGATTGACTATCAGTTGCTTTGGTCCCGTTTTTATCCATTTCTCTAATCGAAGGGGATTTGTGATTTTCATCTTCAATTATTCCCCTCAATCATCAGAGGTTACCATGAAGGAAATCACGCTTGAAGATGGACTGCCGGCCATCATGACCGAGGCTGGTAAGGAGACCGAAGAACTGGCTCCGTACCAAATGATTCTAAACGGGAAGCTTTTTACATGTCAGGAGGACACTGAAAAGGATTTTGAGAAGTATCTCGGAGGGATAGGTGGGGCAGAAGTAGAGGTCACCGTTTTCTATAAGATTCAGGTTCAGCTCCCTCATGATCTGAGAAAGGGC
>Ga0209515_10008480_pt1 | contig 11990 bp, 9 predicted proteins | sample Subgroupgradi54m_FD_187454 | JGI IMG/M metagenome (GOLD analysis project Ga0209515, IMG submission 187454) | Subsurface groundwater microbial communities from S. Glens Falls, New York, USA - GMW60B uncontaminated upgradient, 5.4 m (SPAdes)... ... | reverse complement strand
GGACTAGTGCTTAATAACGGCTATCAGCTGGCGCTATCCGACTTGAGGCGTTTTGGAAAAGTTATTTTGGTAGATGATGATAAAGTCAAAGACCTCAAAGAAATAAGAGACTTGGGTCCGGAACCATTGGAAATAAGTTTCGGTAAATTTGAAGAATTATTCGCCCCTTCGACAAAGCTCAGGGCAGGCAAAAAAAGAGGAAGAATAAAGCAGGTTCTGATGGACCCGACTTTTATTGCCGGAATAGGGAATATATACGCTGATGAGATTTTATGGGCTTCCGGATTTCACCCGCTTTCAAGGGCAGAAAATTTAAATAAGAAAGATTTAAAGAAAATCTTTGACTTTACTGTTAAAATTCTTAAAAAAGCGATAAAATATAAAGGCTCAAGTACGGATGATTATAGGATTCCATCTGGAGAAAAGGGCAGATTTCAAACCATGCAAAACGCCTATCAAAAAACAGGACAGAAGTGCAAAAAGAGAGATGGTGGAGTTGTGCAGAGATTAAAATTTGGCGGTCGCTCCTCTCACTTTTGCCCGAAGCACCAAATATTGAAGTAATTACCAATTTACAATTTACAATTTCCAATAAATTTACAATGATTCAATTGTCAGAAATTGAGACATTGATAATTGATACATTCAATGAAAATTGAGAATTGATAATTGAAAATTAATGTTTAAACTTAGCCTAAATAAATTATTAATAGCTACTGGAGCAGTTGTGCTTGTTTTGATTGTTATTTTTATATTTTGGTGGAATAAGCCGATTGTTATCAGTAATGGAATTAGTTTTGGTAACCAAAATGAGACGTCCAAGAGCTTAATTACAGGACTTGATTGTTCTAATGCCAATGTCAGGACAGTTGCTGTTATGATGCCATCAGATTCTGAAGCCAGGCCTCTTTCTGGAATAAGCCAAGCCGATATGGTTTTTGAGATGCCGGTAGACCCTTCAGGTATCACGAGATTAATGGCTGTTTTTAAATGTGAAAAACCGAAAGAAATTGGTTCAGTAAGGTCAGCTAGGAATGATTTTATTCCATTAGCATCAAGCTTGAAAACTATTTACGTCCACTGGGGCGGAGAGCATGGTGCCCTTGAAAGATTAAATAGCCACATTATAGATAATATTGATGCCTTAAAATATGAAGGAGAGACATTTTACAGAAAAGCAGGAATTCTTCCGCCCCACAATGGATTTACCAACCTTGATCTCCTTACAAAAAAAGCCCAAGACCTCAAATATGATTTAAAAAATAGTTTCTCCGGATATCCTCATCAGGACAAAGCCCCCAACAAAAACCTTTCTAATTTAGTTGATCGGGTAAGTGTAAATTATATTGGGCCTCACGCTGTTGATTGGATCTACGATACTCAAACCAATTTATATAATCGATCTAGAGGCGGCAGTCCTGAAATAGACAAAGAGAACAGTCAAACAGTTAAAGCTGGAGTTGTTGTTGTGATGAATACAACCTCCAAATTCTTAAAAGAACAATACATAAACGTTGATGTTGTGGGTAGCGGAACGGTTCAAGTCTATCAGAACGGTAGCGTCATAAACGGAAAATGGAGTAAAGATGCCATTGAACTGGACAGTAAGTTATATTTTTACGATGATTCTGGAAAGGAAATTAAATTTGCACCCGGCAAGATCTGGGTAGAAATAGTAGTAAATTGACCTAATTACTAATTGACCTAATTGACCTAAAGAATTTTTAGAAATTAGAAATTAGAAATTAGAAATTGGCTTGGTCATCTTCTTATATGGGCCGGATAGCTATCGGTTAAGGCAAAATAGCCAAATTGTTCTGGATAATTACCGGAAAAAACATCCGGGCGGTGTTTTTTTTAAATTTGATTTATCTAATTCAGGAGAAATAGCCCCGACGCAAGGTGGTCGGGGAGCCGACCGAAGCGTCGGCTTAAAAGTTGAAGATGCTGTTAAGAGTGGTTTTTTATTTGGTGAGGTAAAATTGATAGTTCTCAAAAATACATTTTCCAACATAACCGATTCGGAGCGAATAGGGGAGTTGATTAAGACCCAAAACCTTTTGAAAGAAAAAGACACAGTGCTTCTGTTTGTTGAAAATCAAGAGGGAAAAGAATTGGCCAAGAATAAAACACTTTTTAATTTATTGAGCGGAAAAGACAACGTGGTGAGGAATATCGGGTATCTTGAAGGGGAAAATCTCACGAAATGGATAAAAAGCGAGTTTGTTTTAAGAAAATGCTCTGTAGAATCGGAGGCAATAAAAGAATTGGTTGCAACATTAGGAAATGACAGCTGGGCGTTGGTGAATGAGATTGATAAACTCTGCAATCTCAAGGTAGGCGGTGTAATAAAAAGAGAAGATGTGATTCTTCTCGGGTCCAAAAAGACAGACTTAAACATATTTGATTTTGTGGACGCTATCGCCGGAAAGAGCAAGGCGAGGGCCTATGAGATTTTATTCAAAGAAATACAAAATGGCCGGGACCCTTATTATCTTCTTACGATGATTGTTTATGGTTTCAGGAACCTGTTAGCGGTTAAGGATTTGTCCGACAGGGGAATGTCATTGGATTCTATCGTCAAAAAAGCCCGACTCCACCCTTTTGTGGCAAAAAAAACATACCAAAGCGCCGGCAAATTCAGCTTGGCCGAGTTAAAAAGTGTTTATGGAAGTTTATTAGATTTGGACACTCGCTCTAAAGATGGAACAACCAATCTCATTGATTCACTGTTTTTATTTATTTTGGGACCAAATTAAAAACGCCCCTTAAGGGCGTTATTTGTTTTTTCGATTCTCGTAATCATATGTTACATTCACGCTTTTACCTTTGACCATGGTTTCAAGGAAGACCTTTTTACCCCAAAGGTAGTGAATCTTTTCCATGGTAGCGTTCATGTATTGAGCATCGAGGTCAAATCCGGTCCAGTGGTGTTTGAGTAGTAAATGACCTTGCTTGTTGTTGTTCCCATTTTCTATGGTTATTGTTGGAATACCATAGCTTGTAAACATTTCTCGGAGTTGTTCTCGTATAGATTCCGGGTCGTCTTCGCCTATAACATAGAGAGCGCCGCCATCAGAGGTTTGTAGTTCTTCCCAGATGTATATCTGCTGTTCACGGATGAATTCATCTGTGAAGAATTCATCTATTGTCATCCGGTCGCTATAAAAAGAACGGACCTCAAATATCTTTTTGGTTCCAAGTTTTGCTCCGGTATCCCAGTGGGCTTTTTTATAAGCATCAGTCTCTTCTTCATATTCTCTCCCAAATCTTCCTTTGTCCCATTTTTCTTTAATGTTTTCAAAAAGAGCAAGTCCTATTCTGTACCAGTTGAAGGACATCTTATGTTCCGCCGTTACTCCTGAATGGAAATCATTGAACGTTCCATGTTCTTCGGCGGTAAGAAGCCCTTCTTCATGAAGTCGTCTGATTATTTTTACATGCCAGTAGGTTGCCCAACCTTCATCAATCATTTTGGTCAAACGATTAGGATTCAGGCACCGTGCCTGGTTTCTTATTACTGTTAACACGTCTATCATCCAAGGCTTTAAAGGCTTTGGCGACCTTTTGGTTATATAATTTAAAAGATCGTAGTTGGGTTCGGGGGGAGTTCTGGTTGACAGAAATTCGAGGTTTTTTTCTATTTTTCTTATCTCTTCTTCTGAATCTGGTTTTTTGAACTCTGATTTGAAGTCTTTGAATCTTCCTAATTTAGCTCTTTCAATTTCTATAATTCTCTGTCTGACAATTGCCTCGTCCTGTTCCTCATAGAACGGATCAGGATGTTGGTGCCATTGAATAGACATGCCTGCGTCTATAACTTTCTCTACATCTTTGCCAAAACGCTCTTCGTAATGTCTGAATCTTGTGGCTGCATTTCTGGCCTCATCGGCAACGTTTGAGTAAGATCTGCCTTGCTGGAGATAGCGGCTTCCTCTGAAGAAGTCCACGTGGCCATAGACATGAGCAAGAATAAGGGCGTTCAGGGCAAAAGGATTGGTTTCAACCAAGAAAGCTTTGGGTCTTTCAAAATTCCAAACCTGCTCATAAGGAATTCCTGAACCGGTATGCTCGTAGATTGTTTTGTGTTTTTCAAAATCTCTCCCGAAGCTCCAGTGGGAATAATTGACGGGGAACATGTAGGACATGCCTTCCAAGACTCTTTGCGCAGTAGTCAGCTCAAAATCTATTTCGGTAGTTATGAGGCCACATTCTTCCGCTATCTCCTTAACTCTCTTTTCTATTTCTACAAGACGTTCAAGCTCTTTTTTTGTCATTGCAACCACCTGTCCTTTCTCAGGAATTCTTTCAGTGCGGGCAATATGTGACTTCTATCTTGGATCCTCACACAGAGCAGGGGAGTTTCTTTTTCTCCGGTCATCATGACTATGTCATTGTCCGGGGCTTCTTTAAGAGCAAAACTGTTTTGGAAAAGTTTCCAAAGACTTGATTCTGTTTGATTAAACATGAATCCCGTCATTGATGTACTGGGCTTAACTTCTCCGTAGCCGATCATGTTTACGCCCGTTTTGATAAGTTTTTCTAGCTCTTCTACGGTCCTTTTCGGTTTTGAGTCATCTCCATCCGAGAAGTGCCATACATATACGTTCCATGAATCTGTTGGATATTCGGTCTCAACAAGGCTATTCGCCATTTCATAAGCCACATAACAGAAGGTGCCGCCGTTTTCGCCGGTTTTGAAAAAATCTTCTTCGCTAACAATTTTAGCGATGGTATGGTGAACTATGAAACGAACTACCACTTGACTGTAAACTTTTCTCAAAAACTCCACTAGCCAGAACATCATTGAACGGGACAAATACTTCTTCATGTCATCCATCGATCCAGAAACATCCATCATTACTATTAGGACCGCATTTGATTGCTTTTCTGTTTCCTCTCCTATTTTTCGGTAGCGGAGATCCTCATTAGTGAATATGGGGAATGGTTCAACTTTGGTATCCAAAAGAGTGAGTTGATTATTCTTTAAGATTTCAATGGCATCACCAAGTATCCCGGTGGCCTGTTTTAGTGCTCTGAAGCATGTCAGTTCGTCCAGTCCAGTCTCTTTCTTTAATGCTTCAAAAAAATACCAGAAGCGACGCATCCCTTCTCTCGCTGTGGCTCTGCGGTCCAGCAAAGACCATGGTCCTGATTTTTGAAGTCCGGCTATTTTTATGCCGATTTCAACGATTAATTCCTTTACCTCTTTTTCCTCAAGGTTGGGTAAACCGATATCTTCAAGCATAAGCTCAATAATCTCTTCAATGCTCACTTCGGTCTCTATGTAATCTTCACCTGGTTCTTCGCCGGCTTCTCCCGGCCTTCCTTTTCCGGGCCGTTCGGCTATTGGATCGCCTGGTTGTCCGTCGCCTTGGCCAAATCCTTGTCTGCCTCCGCCTTCTCCGCGGTCCGGTCGAAAGTGAGGAATATCTATGCTTCTGATAGGGATCTTAATTGTTTTCCCTCGATTATGGGTGATGATAGCTTCATCAGAAATTATTTCCGGAAGCCTGTCTTTGAGCGCTTCTCTTTGTTTTTCTCTATGTCTTCGGGCATCTTTTCGTCCTCGTTCTGAAACTGGTTCAGAAACAATTATAGACATTTTGATTCTTGCTGGTTTTTAAAATTCTGACAAAAGAATAACAAAAAAGCTTCCTTAATGGAAGCTCAATGATAATTATCTACTCAAGAATTCAGCCGCTTTTTCTACAATCTCTTTGGCGCAAATCGGACAGAAGCCTCCCGGACCGGTGAGTTCAGAGAATAATTCATTCGCTCTTTTTGTGTCTTCAGCGTCTCGGGGCTTGTCGGAAGCAAGTATCAGGGTGAGAGTTGCCCTTGAATCGGAGACGAGTTTTGCGTCAACAGCTTTTGCTAGAGGATAATAAGTTTCATAACCGAAGTCTGGCCTTCTGGCAATTTCCAGTACTTCTCCCCGGTAATTTTTGGCTACCGATTCGGGAATTGGGATATGTTCTTCGATGGAACGCAGAAACTTGAGGTCGGGTTCTTTGGGCCGACCGCTCATATCCTCTCTGATGACATTTGATTGTCCTCGGATGTATTCGCGGTTTCTTTCCCGGTAGAATTCAACCTCTTTAATGTATCTATTGAAAAGTTCTCTGGCAAGATCGCCATAAGCCTTGAGGAATGCTTTGGTAACAGCTCGGACATTAAAGTCTTCATATTCTGCAAGAACACTTCCTCCTTCTTCGGCTGATAGCAACTCTTTGAACCGTTTTATTTCTTCGGGCAAATAACCCATGCGATGGTCAAAGACTTCTCTTAGGGCTCTGATGACAGAAAGGGGAGTTAGGCAACCGTTACCCTTTTTGACGAGGGTGGTGTTGATGGCAGCCATTACGTCACGGGAACTGACCCCGAACATTCCTTCACGTTTTGAAATGTCATCTGAAGACTGACCTTCTTCAAAAAGCTCTCTGATGTCAATAGGCTTTTTGTCTTTGTCTCTTAATTCAGTTAATGCTTTATCCCCGTTATAAATCTTGGCTTTTATTAATAGGTCAACTCCCATTTGGGACGGGGTAAGACGGGTTAGTACCGCAAACAAGGCTGCCATTTCAAGAGCACCAGGGGCGATATGGCTTTTTGAGATTCTGGTAAAGTCGCTGTCGGTTTCAATCAATTTCTTGTAGATTCTGACCTCGTCTTTGATTCTAAGCGGGTAAGGGAACTGAACAACATACATTCGGTCATGGAGGGCTTCATTATCCTGGCTAGTCGCAAATTTTTTGAATTCTGTAAGGTTGGTGTGTCCGATAACGACGGTGTCAACAGAAATGTGCGGAAAGGTTGAACCTTGAACCTTAATCTCTTTTTCTTCGGCAACGCTGATAAATACCCACAAAAGTTTCTTGTCCGCTTTGATAAGCTCCCGGCCCTCACAGAGGCCTCGGTTTGCCTTTTCAAGCTCGCCCGTAAGAGAATAGGCGAGAGGATGGTCAGGTCCTTTTGTTGAGCTGATTGCAATGTTCTCGCGTCCCACCAGTTCAGTAATGTCTTGAGATTTTTCGTCAGAAGGTTCGAATGAGCCGATTCCTCTGGTTCCTTGGATTGAGAAAGTGAATGATTTTACGGGGAAATCCCACCATCTTATAACTCCTGTTTCTTTGTCTTGAAACTCATTTTCCAGTCGGTGGCGACACGGTGGACATAGATCGCCTTCAATATGGACGCCAAGCGTCTTAGATAATTCTTCTCGCAGGTGGCGGGGCAGAAGATGCAGGGGTTCTTCAAACATTGGACAGCCGTCAATTGCGAAAACTGGGCGCTGGTCGTAACTTTCGAGCGCGCGCTTAAGGATATTTGCAAAAGTAGATTTTCCGCTGGCCGGGGGACCCACAAGAAGCAGAATTTGTTTTCCGGTCGATAATCGATTGGCTCCGGCCTTAAAATATTTAAGAACCTGATAGACCGATTTGTCGAGGCCGTATAAATGTTTTGCGAAAAGATTGTATCTGATATCAATGAGATCTCCGTTGTCAGTTGACGATCTTTCGTTATCGGGAATGGTGGTCATGCCATGACCCAAAACCATCTCAAAGAGCCTGGCTGGCGAATTTTGGGCGACAGCCGGATCTTCCTGTATAAGGGCTAGATAATCTCTGAGTGTCAGTGTTTTATGTTCTTTGTGTTTCTTTTTCTTTCTATCTGTATCTTGCTCAATTATCCTATTTAAATTGAGTTTATCCTGGTCAGTCATGCTGTTTCCTCTTGAGTAATATTTTCAAGGTTCTGTCTGGGTTCATTCTATTATAGAGTGACCAAAAGTCAAGTAAAAAAACGCATAAACACCTATTGATATTTAACAGACAATCTGTATACTATCGTCAAGTTCGTTACCAATCAGGGAGACAAAGAAAATGGATAGTCACGAGGGATTGGTTGAGCTTGATGACCCCGGATCACTTAAAGAAGTAGCTAATCTCAAAGCATTTCTGGAGAGAACCATAAAAGGACAAGCCAAAGCCGTTGATTCTGTTTGCAAGATATATGAATACGACCTTACTCTACGCTGGCTTGAAGAAAGACAAGGTCCTCTTGGAACTTTTATGTTTCTTGGACCTAGTGGCGTCGGTAAGACTGAATTGAGCAGAATGTTGTCCCAGTACTTTATGGGCAGCGTTGATGCCATGGTCAAGATAGATTGCTCGGCTTTCAGCCAACCCCACATGATTCACGCGCTTATTGGAGCACCCCATGGATATATAGGATATAACAATGAGCCGCCACTTTCTATGGAAAAACTTATGAGTCGGTTTAAAAGCAAAAAATCACCTAATCCTTCAATCAGTCCTTCAGCCATAGATTTAATTGAAAAGCAAAAAGCAGGCATAATCAGGTTGATTCAAAATCTTAGCTTAACATTGAAACGCCTTGAGAACGACTTTAAACTTAGGAGAACTTTTATTAAAGGCATTAAAGGTTATCATCGTGTTTTGTATGGTTCCGGGGATAATCGAGAAACTTTTGCTGATCTTTTGAGAGATGAGGAAACCAGGTTTCCGATAATTTCAATGCTCCACCCAGAATCTGTAGAGATTTTGGACGGTGATCTTGCCAATCCGGCCGAAGATGTCGCGATTTTATTGGGCCTAAGTTCAGAATTAAAACAAATATATCGTACCCATAAAGAAACTGAAATATCGATAGTAAAGCTTAGAGAAGAGCTGTTGGCAATAAGTAGAAAAAGAATTACTGGTCTAAATACTCAGTCTGATCCAAAGAAAGATCAGGAAATAAATAAAGAACCAGAGCCGCGTTTGGTGCTTCTGTTTGATGAAATTGAAAAAGGAAATCAGGCTCTGCATAATCTATTATTGCAAATCATGGAAGACGGGAAGTTGACCTTGGCCAATGGCAATGTTACCAATTTGAGAAATGCTTTTATCATCATGACTTCCAATATCGGCTCATCTGCTATTAGCGGGCTTCTCAAGGGTAAAAGAATTGGCTTTACTGGTTCCGACAAGCGTAAAAAAGGATTTAGTGAAGAAGACAATTCCTTTGAAGATCTTGAGAACAGAGTATTAAAGGTAGCTGAAAAAGAAATGGAAAAGACTTTCAGTTCCGCATTTCGTGGCCGTATAGACGAGACTATAGTCTTTCGGCCTCTTACAAGGCAAGCTTTTTACGATATTTTGGATTATCACATAGAAATTTTCACTCAGTCTTTGAATGTGTTGGGGCTTGCTCTTACTGTTGATCAGGAAGTAAAGGATGTCATTGTTGCCCAGAGTCTTCACCGGCCGGAGGTTGGAGCCAGACTTCTGGAACATAAATTCAAGTCTTTGCTCAAGATACCCCTCGGACACAGGTTGGCCGTAAAGAAAGATGTCAAAGGAACAATCAAGGCCTCGCTGGCCGGCGACAACAAAATTAAGTTTTATATTGGAAAATTGAGTTAAATAACGAGCCCCATTAGGGGCTTTTATTATAGCTAAATTAGTGTTTAACTTGTTTATAAATGCGAGATTATCTACATATTGGTCGGGCAACCGATATAACAAACAAAAAAGATCGCCGTTTATATCGGAGCTTTGAAATACTGCCCGGTTTTTTGGCCTGGTCTACTTTGTTTTTGGTGGTTTTATTGTCATTCTTGACTCCGTTTTTCATGGCGATATTTATAATCATCTTCGATGTTTATTGGCTTATTAAGACAGTTTACCTGTCCCTTCACTTGAGAGTCTCATACAATAAATTGAAGAAAAACATGAGTGCAAATTGGGTAGATAAACTCAATAAATTACAAATTGTCGATTATAAATTGCCAGGACTGAAATCATGGCAGGATATTTATCATCTTATTTTTCTGCCGATTTATAAAGAAGATTACCTGATTGTTTCCGCTACAATTGAGGGTCTTTTAAAAACCAATTATCCCAAATCTAAAATGGTGGTAGTTCTCTGTTGGGAAGAGAGGGGAGGAAAAGAAACAGAAAATGTTGTTCAGGAAATAGGGAAAAGTTATAAGAATTCATTTTTTGAATTTATTTCTATTATGCATCCATCAAACCTGTCAGACGAGATACCGGGTAAGGGTTCCAACACTGCTTATGCCGCGAAAATAGTTACTGATTCCATAGTCAATGCCCGTCAGATTCCTTACTCACATATTCTTGTTTCAAATTTAGATATTGACACCGTTGTTTCTCCGGAATATTTCGGGGTTTTGGTGCATACTTTCCTTACAACTGAAAAACCTTTGAGAGCTTCATATCAGCCGATTCCTTTGTATATAAACAATATCTGGGAAGCGCCGTCTATTGCCCGAGTGGTGGCTTTTTCGGCAACATTTTGGCACACGATTAAGCAAGAAAAATCAGAAACGGCGACTACGTTTTCTTCTCATTCAATGCCATTTCAGGCGCTGACCGATGTTGGTTTCTGGCAAAAAAATATGGTGTCAGAGGATTCACGAATATTCTGGCAGTGTTTCTTAAGATACGACGGGGATTATGAGGTGGTACCTATGTATTATCCCGTATCTATGGATGCAAATGTTGCGCCGACTTTTTGGCAGACCGTTAAAAATGTTTACAAACAGCAAAGGCGTTGGGGCTATGGAGTAGAGAATGTCCCGTATTTCCTGTTTGGGTTTAGTAAAAATAAAAAAATTCCGTTAGGGAAGAAATTGTACAGAGGATTTACTGCTGTTGAGGGTTTTCATTCCTGGGCAACTAATGCATTAATTATTTTCCTTTTGGGATGGCTACCGTTAATGTTGGGGGGACTGGAATTTAATAGGACAGTTTTGTCATTTAATCTTCCTTATCTGACACGCTTAATAATGACTCTTTCAATGTTTGGCCTTGTGTCCACGGCTGTCTTGTCTATTGTTTTGTTGCCGCCTAGGCCCATAAAATATGGCAAGTTCAAATATTTTTGGATGGTTGTACAGTGGATTTTATTCCCCGTGACTACTATATGTCTGGGCTTGTTCCCTGGACTTGATGCCCAAACCCGCCTGATGCTCGGCAAGTATATGGGATTCTGGGTCACGCCTAAAAGCCGCTCTACTTCATAAAAATAGTTCACACAACCTCGACACATACGGAGGGAGACACCTTCATCCCACGAAGACCACATAAAACCCTGCTGGGTTTTTGCTCTCTCTCGGCTACCCGCCTGCGAACGTTCTTCTTTGTGATGAAGGCGTCTCCCTCCGCTGGTTGCTTTAATAAATAGGTGGCGATTGGCAATAGGGGTTCAAATGGATTTCGTTTCGTTTGCAATTTAGCTATAGCAGTGTTATTGTATTATTCAGTTTTTTGAAAGAGGTTAAAAATGTCTGAACAAAAAAGTCTAGTAGACCTAAACGAATTAAGGACTTTCTATGACCCGCATCCAGGTTTGATGGGTGCTTTAGTCCCTATTCCGCCGGAAGTTAAAAGGGTTGCCGAAGAGTTGAGCGGTAAAAATCTAACACTTGGTGAAGCTCTCGATAGATTAAGGGCAGTTACCACGGGAAAAGTTGAGTTGGTTTCCATGTCTAACTACATTGGTTTGGATGTTATGATTAATGGACTTAGAAATTATTATCGCGTGATAAGGTACAGGTAGAACAATGGAGATATGTGGCAACTGCAAGCATTGGGATACTGACGGGTTTGGGTTGCGTACAGCCTGGGGAGGTAATAAGGCTTCTTCGGTGGGCAAGTGTCATTTAGTTGCCCGGCATTGGTATCCCTATTCACCTGATAAAATGATTGCGCTGTGCGGTGTTGAACATGCGGGCTCGCCGGGGTCCAGTCTGATATCTGTTATTACTCGAAGAGAATTTGGCTGTAATCAGTTTAAGCCCTTTGACAAAAAACCGGCATAACGCCGGACTTTTATTTTATGTCTACTTTGAATTTTTATTGCCAAATGTAAGCTGTAACCCAAACAACCAGCGGAGGCAGACACTTTTTTAAAAGTTTGCTAATTTTAAAAAAGTGTCTGCCTCCGTACGCATAGAGGTT
>Ga0209515_10008479_pt1 | contig 11992 bp, 11 predicted proteins | sample Subgroupgradi54m_FD_187454 | JGI IMG/M metagenome (GOLD analysis project Ga0209515, IMG submission 187454) | Subsurface groundwater microbial communities from S. Glens Falls, New York, USA - GMW60B uncontaminated upgradient, 5.4 m (SPAdes)... ... | reverse complement strand
TGAAACGCGACTCAATTTGAGCTTGAGCTTCAGCCGTGAGTCGCCCTTCAGAGGCAAGTTCGGCTGCTTCTTGAAGTCGGCGCTCAGCTAACTCTGCGGCCAGATGTGCTTTGGCTTCATCAGAAACGGCTAATGCCCCCCGAACCCCTTCGTTAACATTTACTTTCACGCCATAGAGGACATCTCCGGGAAGAGCGGACTCGGCTGCAAAAGAGGTGCCACCACTGGCTACTAGAACTATAGTTGCGATTACTGCAAATACTGGCATGGGTCTTAATTTTAATTCGAACAAACTCGACCTTTTCTGTAATTGAAGACGGGTCAGAACTTTTTCTCTTACAGGATTATGCTCAATAAACAAACGTAGGCTCTCCCTCATCTTTTGCTTCTCCTCTCCGGAGAGTTTAATCTGCTTTGCTCCTTCTATAATTTTTCTAAATTCTTTTTCCATAGTGATATTCTTTAAATGCCTTCTATTCCATGGTGATCTTCTTCCAGCAATTCCCGAACTTTCTTGAGTCCTCGATGAATTCGAACTGATACTACATTTTCCGACTCTCCAATAATGGCGCTGATCTCTTTAGGAGAGAGGCCATCGATGAGATTCATTACTATTACTTCTTGATATTTCCCGTCTAGTTTATCAAGTAGCTTCATTACTTTCTCGCCGGCTAGGGTGTTACCGACAATCTCTGGGAGATTTGTCGGTTGTGCAATGTCCCCTTCCAAGGTATCAAGGGGGATAGGTTTTTTCCTGCGAGCTTCGTCAACAATAAGATTCTTGAGAATACGGTAGAGCAAAGCCCGGAGATTTAGAACCTCTTTACCTTCGATTAGATAGGACGACCAAACGCGAGTAAAAGCTTCCTGGACAAGATCTTTAGCTAACTCCCTGTCATACATGCGAAAGTAACAGTGCTTGAAGAGAGCATCAGCGTAGGCCTCATATGCTTCCCAAAGTTGCTTTTCTTGATCGCGATGCTTCTTCATAGTGGAAGACGAAAAATCCCGATAATTCTTACGATTTTCTAGTGGAGCCAAGGGGACACTATTCAAACCTTCGTAAGACTCGGCAAAGTGTTTCGGGACACCGCGCGCCAGGTCTCCTCGAAGCGGCCTTCGCCTGCATCGACCGACTTGAGGAGCTTAGAGCGCTTCTTGCGCAAACAGACGGGTCCTAATCTGGATGCTGCCTGCCGTACTCGATAACCTGTGGGGCTAGCTCTTCAAAGTTCCTGTAGGAGCCTGGAGAGCCTGGTGGATCCTTCTTTTGTAGCTCTCGAATATATTGCTGAACTTCTTGGTAAGAATATGCTTCCTCCAGATAATAACACTGATCGGAACAGAGAAGCTCGACAGGAATCTTCTTCCGATCAAGTGAGTCGGAGAGTAAGGACTGATATGCATCCAGATAATCCGCAAGTTCAGCTTCCTCAAAGTTTCCGCCATTTGCTTTTAGAATCGGGCGATGTCCGTCAATCGCGTGCCTTATGCCTGGGTTAGTCCCTAAGCCGAGCTGAAGATCGTACTGATCCAGCAGATTAAGGGACCGGTCTTGATTCTGGCTCTTTAGATCGACAACCTGGTAACCTATGAACAAGAACCCAGCTATTGTTACGACGTTAGCCAGAAATGCAATGTCTTGATAGCGCTCCTTGAACCTCATTTAGTCTTAACTTTATAAGCATTTCGTATCTTTGGCCAAGTTTTTAATATCTAGTTTGAGTCCTGTTGACTGTCCGCCGATCTGAGAAGAAAAAAGCTCGTAGAATCACGGCCGAACATACGTTCGCCGCTGTGGACCTGGGCGGACTCGAACCGCCTACCTCCCGAATGCGAATCGGGTGTTCTACCAGCTGAACTACAGGCCCTCACCTAGAAAAGTTTAACAGCAACAAGAGACAAGCGACAAGACAGCTACAACCAGCGATTTTTAATAAAAATGATGAGGAGAAGAATGGTGACAAGGCCGGTGCCGCTTAAAATCCAGAAGAGAGCGTGGGGAGAGTGAGTTCCGGGTAGAGCGACATTCATTCCGTAGAGACTAAAGATCATGGTTGGGATGGCAATGATAACTGTAAGAGCAGTGAGTAATCGAATAACTCGGTTTAGATTATTAGTAACAATGGTTGAGTAGGCCTCGCGGATATTAACCATTGTTGTTAAGTTGGATTTACAAGTTTCTACCAACTGCCCAATGCCCAAACTGAAATCTTCGATTAAATCTTTATCTTCTTCGTAAAGAGCAATGAATCTCCCGGATAGAAGGTTGTTCAAGATGGTGTTGGTTGGCACAAGAGCCGCCAGAAAATCATTGATTACTCCCTCGAGGCCAACCAGCTGGGCGACATCTTTATTTGTAATTTCTTCCAAGCGAATACCAACGCTTCTTACCCGGCGACTGATTTGCGTAAGCGAACTATTATAGGTCGAAACGATTTGAGAGAATATTTGAAGGAAAAGTTTGGTTTTCTGGGTAGTCGAGAAATCTACTTTTCCGGCGAGAAATTCTTCTAGGAAGGGAAGGGATTTGTCAGACAGGGTGAGGACAAAATCTTCACCAATCACGATGAGAAGGGGAGCAGTAGAAATCCGGGCTTCTTCACCGTAGGGCGCGCGAGTGAAAACGTAAGCTGTCTTCCTTTCAATTTCAATTCGCGGAACTTCATATGGATCAAGGGCATCTTTGAGGAGCGACTCTTCAAGCGAGTGTTCGGTGGCTAATGATTTAATCTCTTCCTCGGTTGGGTTTTCAACATAAATCCAAGAGCCAACTCTAAAAGATTCAACCGTCTTAACTTCCCTATCCCTAATTGTTTTCTGGTAGATTTTGATCATATGTTTGCACGGAGTCTGCCTGCCGGCAGGCAGACTTGTCGCCCGTTCGATTTAATTCAGGGCAACCCTGAGCAGAATCGAATGGGTCGAAGTGTCAAGTATTCTGAATTTAGCGCGAACCATTTTGAGCAAAATTGCTAACGCAATTTCGCAAACCTTTCCGAAATCCGCTCAGGCGGCGCAGGAAGGAGGGGTGGGGGGAGAAATGCCTGCGCCGCCTGAGCTTGGAGAAAATTCGCGCAAAATCAATTATTCCTTGTAATAAAAATAGCAGAAACCTGGTCGCCAGTAAAATTAATAAAAAGAAAACTGGCGGCCGGAGATGCTGAACATCTGCCGGGCCGCCAGTGAGGTTGGGGCGTTGTTATGCTGAAGTGCTGCTTGCCGGCACGTGGAGGATTCGTTTGGAGACGATCTCCCAGTTCGCCACACCGAATGCGGCGCCGAGAAATCCGCCGAAGACGACGAACACCGCTTGCTCCGGAAACGACATGGACGAAGCTGCAAACCAGATGTAACTCACGGCGCCGCCGAGAGTTCCGTCGATCGCGCAGAGCACCCGCTTCTCCGAGTGGACCAACTTGAACAGGTGCCAAGCGAACCGACCAAGGAGGCAGAGCGCCGCCAGCAAGTCGATGGCGAGGTACCTCCGGAGCGTCCGCGCGAAGAACTTCACCGTCCCGAGGATTCCTTTCGCCGTCCACCTTGCAGCAGCGACGTAGGTTAGCGGAACTTCCCTGTATCCCATCTCACGCATCTCGGCGAACCACTTCTGCTGATCGCCACCAGAGTTCTCCCTCGTGGGAGTCCAGTAGCTGGGAGTCCAGTAGCACCGCTCCACGTTTCTTGCGCCGATGAAGGCGAGGACACTGAACAGCCCACCGATAACCGCTACTGCTTCGACGTATATGACGAGCAACACGATGGCATTCAATGCGGCTAGACCAGGGCCCTTCGCCATTTCGGACAACAAGTCCGGACTGACCCAGAGTACGGGTAGCGGTGCAAGGATTGCGCCGAGGTAGAAGAACGGATGCGGACGCGAGAGCCATGCCTTCGCCGAAGCAATCGGGCCATCCCACGCGTACACGCTTCCTTTTCTAGCGGCGCGCAGGGCGATGGGAATCGCATTGCGAACCTCGCGGAACTCGTAGCTGATGTAGCCACCCGCCATTCCCGCGATGAGGCCAAACCACCAGTAGACCGGCGCGAACATGAACGCAACTGCGCAGCAGAGCGCGCCACCGATGAAACAAGCAACTGCAATCTTCTTTGTCTCCATTGGAGACCTCCTTTCTTAAGGTACGACTTCACCGCGAAACTCCGCGGAGAGTCTACCAGACACAGTGCCTGGTATTGTCAACCATCAAAGCATTTTGCACTCTATTCGTCAAGGTTCACAAAGAAAACAAAAACAGAATCACTTCCCGAAAATTTGACTTGTCTTGAATGGTCGGGCTGCCGGGAATTGAACCCGGTCTACACGCACCCGAAGCGTGCGTACTACCGTCATACTCCAGCCCGATATTACAAATTCACAAACTTAATTTTAACAGGTTCACCGTAGAATAAGCTAGATAAAAATTCAACTTTTCCCGAAGCTTCAGTGCTAAGGAAAGTTCTCTCATTGTTTTTTTGAAGTTTAGTTTCTACCTCGAGGTGGCGATAAAGGTAATTCTTTAATTTACTGGCGATTATCGGTCCTTGATTGATGAGTTTAACATCCTCCGGTAGGCGTCTTCTAATTTGCGACTCGATTAAAGCATAGTGAGTGCAGCCTAAAATTACAACATCAATTTTAGAAGATTTTGAGAGAAGCTCGTGAAGATATTTCTCAATTAGTGGATTAATGTTGCCCCATTCTTCTTCGCCGGCTTCAATCGCCGGAACGAGAAGAGGGCAAGCTTGCTCGTAAACCTTCACGCTGGAGTTAATCTTTTCAATTTCTGCAGAATAAGCTCCTGAATGAACAGTGGCTTCTGTGGCGAGAATGCCGACTTCATTGCTTTTAGTAAAGCTATCTATCTCCTCGGCGGTGGGAATGATGATTCCTAATACTTTTCTGTCGGGGAAATTTATCGGCAGGAACTCCTGCTGAATTTTTCGCAGGGCGGCGCTTGAAGAAGTGTTACAAGCTAAGATTACTAACTCTGCTCCCCTTTTAAACAATTCAATTACTCCCTCTTTAGTAAACTGATAAACCGTTTCTTGGTCCAGATCGCCGTAAGGAGTCCTAGCATTATCTCCTAGATAGATGAAAGAGTATTGCGGCAGGAGCTTAACCACCTCTTTCAAAACAGTCAGTCCCCCAAATCCGGAATCAAAAAATCCAATCACGAACTATTTACTCCTCCGCTTCCGGCGATAAAGACTTTTAGATTTTTGAGTAAGAGCAAAAATGGTAAGCACCATAATGTAGTCGGCCACTATGTCCGAGGACACCCTATAACCTCCATTTAAGAAAAACGAAGTGGTAAAAAGGGCGACGGCGACAATAGTCCAGATAACGACGTACCACTCTCCAGGATGACGACCTTGATGACTTTCATACCATCGTTCAAATTCCTTAGTGCCGGCGTAGAGTCCCAGCACTCCTAAATAGACAGCGCTCATAGGCGCCACGAGAAATTCGTATTTTCCCTGGAGAAAGAAATCGGCTATGACAAAGGGGATAAAGACAGCAGTCCAGATGCCACTTAGAATTCGCCAAATCCGCTCATTCTGAAAAACCCCCGCTCTGGCTTTAGCTGATTTAAGAGTTTTTATCGTTTCCCTTGGCATCTCCCAATAATTATAAAACTTTAGCTTGATTTCGGATTTGCAGCTCCCTGTGAGAAAGATAGAGAAAGAAACCGATGATAGAAACGGTAATAAGGGGTGAGGCCCAAAAAGGAATATGCCGACCGAGGCTTTCTAGAAGCATTATGAATCCCAAAAGACCGATTGAGTACATGGCTCCATTTTTCAGGTAGGCATATTTTCTTACGAGAGCGGAATTTTTGACGGTAAACCAGAGGACAACCATAGCGCCGATGCCATTGCCGATAAGAATAAGAGGTACCGCCCTTGTGAAGGCAAAAGCGCCCAAGACGCCGTCAACAGAGAAAGTGGCATCAAGCAAGACGAGATAAAGAACCTTGCTCATATCCGGAGAAGGTCTAACCAATAACTTTTTCCTTTCCCAAGCAAAGAAACTCCTTGACCAGATGATGATTACAGCGCCGACAAGTCCAGCCGTTATTCCCACCGCAAGACCGACACCGCTTCCCACTGCAAGCCAAACGGCTCCCAAGAGAATGACGATTGCCAAAAGGGTGAAATAATTAATGCCGCCGGGATTCGAAGGGCGCCTAATTTCTGCTTTCTCTTTTTCCTCAACGCTCCTGCGGAAGCCGTTCACAATAAAAAACCCGGTAGAGCCGACAAGCGCCCCAATGGAAATCAGGGGGTTAATCCCCACAGTAATCCAGGCGATAAAAAGCAGTATGAGCGAAGCCAGAGCGTAGAACCAAAAATAATAATGCTTATGGATATGACGTTCTAGGAAGAAAGCATAGTTCTTTGTTTCTAAGAAAAGCCAGCTGAAAAAGAGATAGATCAAGAAAATGCCTCCGGCGGCGAGAAGAATCGGGGCTTGTTTTTCAATCACCTCCTGGACGCCTGGCTCTGAAGATAAGGTGGCGGTAAAAGCTCCAGCGAGAGTGATTCCCGGTGTGGCAAAATATACTATAAGGAGAGGTAGGAATCCTCGGATAAGAAAAACCGCGAAAAGTCCTCCAAAAATAAGAAATATTTTACGCCAGCGAGCTGATAGAGTTCGGACGACATCGGCATTAACCACCGCATTATCAACACTCGAAACAATCTCAAAAAGTATTAACCCAACAATAATAATTGATATTTCCGCGATATTCATCTCACGTAATATTTTTTCTTCATTTCTTCCTCGACACCCATTTCAAATTCTTCCTTCCGTCCCCTCGCTTTCTCTGAAGTTTCCCTCAACTCTTTGTCTTTAAGCTCTCCTAGGTTCTTGATTCTAGATACTAGATACTCGCGCTCGTTGCGCGCTGGGTCATCAAGCACCTCTTCAAGGAGAATATTCAGTGCCCAGCCAATACGAGGACCAGGTGGAATTTTAAGAATTTTCATAATCTCATCGCCTTTTATCTCAAGCATCTTAGGAGAAATCGGATCGGTTTTTACTTTCTCAATCATGAACTTCAGGTGCCGCAGTTTGTAGGGAAACGCTTTAGGCACGCCGGAACCAATCCTATCTGCCTCCCTCACTTTTAGTAGATCTTCAACGTTCTCTTCACCTACTCGATTCAAAAAACGCCTTACTCCAGCGGGAGTGACTTCGCCAACATTGTAATAGAAAAGATGAGTGCGAACTAAATGAGTTACTTTTTCAATTACTTTATTAGAGAAGTGAAGCCGAGTAAGAATGGCTTTTGTCATTTTAGCGCCGACGACTTCGTGATTGTAGAAAGTGGAGTCCAGCCCTTCGCCGGCTTTAGTGCGAGGTTTTCCGATATCGTGTAAAAGTGAAGCCAAACGAATCTCCAGCGAATAATTTTTGGAGGCAGCATAGTCCAGAGCCAAAAGATTATGCTCCCAGACGGTGTAGATATGATGCTTATTCTGGGCTACGCCAATTCCTTCTCTTAGTTCGGGGACGATGTGCTTAAGAAGATCCAATTCTTCGAGTTGAATCATCCCGTTATAGGGGCCTTTTTCCGGAGCAAGGATTATTTTCGTAAATTCATCTCTTATTCTTTCTTTAGCAATTTTTTCAAGCAGATTAGCTGATCTTTTAATTGCAATTGCGGTCTTCTCTTCAATTCGAAAGTCGAGTTCCGAAGCGAATCTTGCTGCCCTTATCAAACGTAGGGCATCTTCACTGAACCGCTTCTCCGGATCGTGAACCGCCCGGATCAGCTTTCCCTCTAGATCCTCCTTCCCCCCGAAAGGGTCCCTGATGCCTAATTTTTGATTACTAGTGTTTAATGCGATGGCGTTTATCGTAAAATCGCGGCGAGTAAGATCTTCCTCGATACTCTTCGTGAATTCGATTTTGTCGGGATGGCGAAGGTCTGAATATTTCTCTTCGCGGCGGAAAGTGGTCACCTCAACGATGCTGGCTCCGACGCTTACGGTCGGAGTCCCGACCCCTTCGGGCGTCGGGATTTTTACACCAACCGTCCCAAAATAATTTTCGTAGACGCTGTCAGGAAAAAGTTTTTGGATTTCATCCGGTTTTGCGTCGGTGGCAATATCCCAATCCTTCGGTTCCCGTCCAAGCAATAGATCACGAACGCAACCGCCAACAATATAGGCCTCGTACCCGGCTTTCATTAATATGGATACTATCTCCGCAATTTCCTTTGGAATTTTGAATTGCTTCATAGAGGAGAGCTTATTTCCTTGTACCCTCGGAGGGACTCGAACCCCCAACGACTGCTTCGAAGGCAGTTATGATATCCATTTCACTACGAGGGCTTTGCAACGTTAATTTAGCCACATTATTAAGTGGGGTGCAACAGAATTCTTAAGACTTATCTAGAATCCGAAAGAGCGTCTTAGTTCTTGGAAAATATTGCTTAAGAAAGAGGAGTGCTCGCTCTACGGTTTTGGCGCTGGAGTTAGAGTTGGGGCTGGGACTGGTATTGGCGCGGGAGCTGCATTAGAAGGTGGCGGAGAAGTTGGTGATCGAAACTCAGATGGCGGTGAAGATGGATTCCAGGAAGGCGGGGATGTTGGTTGAGTCGGGCTTGTTGGAGGAATAAATTGATTTCCTTCCAGATGCTTCTGGAATTCTCCTTGGAATTGCTGTCGGAGCTGGTCCTGGAATGGCTGATTAAACTGCTGCTTGAAACCTTCCGGAGCTCCCTGAGGAGGATGAAATCCTCCTTCCTGTCTAAACTTTTCAAAAGTTTCTTGATTCAGTCCAGGTCTCAATCCATCCACTCCCTGCTTCATCCCCTCGGACCTAAAACCTCCGGGAGTACTCGTGCCTTCATGCCTAATGAAATTTCTAAATTCCTTAATGCCGGTGGGCATTACTCCTTCCTCGTAATCAGATGCTTTATCTCCACGGGGCTTGGGCGTTTCGGGGCGGAATTCCCGAAAACAGGCCCGGAGTCGTTCCTTAATTTCTTTACCTGGCTGAGTCTCGCCTGACTTTATCCGCTCAAAGTCGCCGCCCAATTGCTCTTTAAGACAACCCGCTACTCCGGGCGGGGCGCTCCGTAAGAAGTTACCTACATCTGTTTTCCCTTGCTTTGCTTCAGGGCGTCCCGATTCCGTCGAAGATTGATTTAGAAGTCGGAGTTGTTCACCGCAGACCCGGAAAGCGTCGGCCATCTCTGGAGTCGGCGCTGTTTCGCCTGAATGAACTTTTTCAAATACGTTACCCAATTTTTCTCGCACACAAGAGGATACCTCCGAGGGCGCCTGATTAAATCCTTCTCGGGCATCGCTACTGTGGCCGAACTTTTCAAAACATCCTTTTACCCGATCACCAATTTGCGGACCGGGAGTTAAATTGCCCGACTGAATGTCTTCAATGATGTTGGAACCGAGGGTGGATTTAAGACAGTTTGCCACTTCCGGTGGCGCCTGCTCCAATCCCTGGCGTAACCTCACAAAGCCCTCTTTGGCATTTTTAATTTCCTCCTGATTAATCAAGCTGTGTTCTCCAGCAAATTTGAAGCAGGCCTCTTGGTTTCCCGGATCATTGCAGTAAGCACGGCACGACTCTTCTGAATTGCACCCCCCGGGACCTTTGCCGCCGGTCTTTCTGAACGCTTCAGCCTTTCCCTCGTCAATAAAGCCCATCTTTTGACCAAATGCGATGCATCCTTCTTTATTGGATTCTTTTTGACAATAAGACTCGCACTCTTCTTTAGATTTGCAGCCGCCCGGAGTTTCTCCCTTCTCGGCCAGCTCAACGAATTTTTTAAATTGTTCCGATTCAAGCTTCCCGCCTCTTTCATTCTGATCTTGTTCGATCCCTGATTTTTGAGCGAACTCAAAACACTCTTTAGCGTGGCTGAAATCCCCGCAATACGCGCGGCAGGACTCTTCGGAGTTGCAGCCGCCGGGCATCTGGCCACCGGACTTAAGAAAGGCTTGAACTTTTTTAGCTTCTTCTATTTTCCCCTCTTTAAAACCGTTCTTCTCGGCAAATTGAATACAGGTATCAAGATTGGCAGTATTGCTGCAGAAACTCTTGCAGCTCTCTGGTGAGTTGCAGCCGCCAGGGCCTACTCCGGCAGCTAGCCTCTCCTTAAATTTTGTCGCCTGCGAAGCTTCTACTTTATTCATAAGGCCGCGATCTTGGGCAAATTTGATGCAAGCATCCATATTTCCCCCTTTACTACAGTAATCACGGCAACTATCCTTGCTACTGCAATTTCCCAATTCAGGGATTGGGAAAGTTATTCCTTTAGCGGTGATTTCAGCATCACTTGGTCCATTAGGTGATGAGTTCGTTTGGGCGCGAGCGATAAGAGCGTAACTCATAATGAGTGCCGCGCTCACAACAAGGAACGGAAGAGAGTATTTAAGGGCGATTGTTCTAGACATTATTCAAATGGATTTTTATAGAGGTTTTTTATCGGATTAGGAGCGGTAGCGGTAGAAGATGGAAGCGTCCCTTGCAAAGGATTATTTGCCTGCCGATAAAGCTCGCTCCCTAAATCAGTGCTTGTAGCTCCAACTGAAGCTTCTTCTCGAACCGGCGACTTATAGTAGGTCTTCCAATAAAAAAATCCAGCTACTGCCAGGATTACAGCGACGACCGCAACAACAAGCGCCTTCTTCTCCATTGAAGTATTCATCTACTAATAATTATAGCAGTTTGGGGAGGAGGAGTTGTGTGGATAAAAAATTTGCTTGCCGCGTGAGGCGAAGCCTTTTACGTGGTCCGCCCATCAGGAGTCGAACCTGAAACCGTCACGTTAAGAGCGTGCTGCTCTGCCAGTTGAGCTATGGGCGGATATTTACTGTATGATTTTACATTAAGAAGGTGGTCTTGCAATACACTTTATGGGGAGTACCATTAACTTGATGGCTAATGAGATTACTAAAAAAGACTTGGAGGAGCTAGGCACTACTCTCGTGGAAGCAATGGATGTCCGTTTCACTAGGGTGGAGAGGCAGATTGACCTACTCGAAGAAAAATTTGAAAAAAGATTCAGCGAACTCACTGAAACGTTAGATCACTTTCTTAAACGTCTCACTGATTTCGACGATGAGTTCACTATTATGAAATCGGGAGTGAGAAGAATGAAGGAAGTAATTAAAGAAAAATTGGGAGTGGATATTGATACGAAGTCATAAGCGACTAACGTAATAAACAAAAACACCCTTCTACAAGCTCAGGGTGTTTTTGTTTTCAAGAATTCCTGCTGGCGGTTATGAATTGGTACTATTGGTAGAATTAGTATGAGGAGAGAGATTTCCGTTCCGACGTAAAGTCGGAACAAATACCAATTCTACAGCACCGACCATAACCGCCAGCAGGAATTTTAAATTTGATTTGAATTTAGATGAGTGGGGCGGCGCGTTAGCGTCGCCCCTTTATCTCACCCTTGAAAATCACGCCCACAAGAACAAGCGCGATAATCAAGGTCGTCCACCAAAAGAGGCTCGCTGGTCTGGCAGCCAGGTTAGCCACTGCCAGCGCCGTTAGGGCGAGTGTCACGAGCGCGGCTGACGCCACCGGAACACCTCCTCTCTTTCCAGAGTCTTTTATTTTCAAAGAGTGTTGAGGGAATTTTCCCTCACCTGAATCCATAAAATCTTTCCGGACTCAAGTTGGGGTGGGTGCGGCGCGCTGTGCGCGCCGCACCCAGTGATGCCTAGGGGAGCAGGTCCCGCGGGTCCTCCTCTGGTTGCGGAGGAACCCCGTAGATCCTTTCGCCCTGCCGATGAAACCGGCGGAGCTGCGGCACGAAGAGCGCGACGACCGCACCCACGATGAATCCCCCGAGCAACTTCGCGCTCGTGTCGCTGTTGAGGAGTCCGTACGGGTAGGTCTCCGCGACGCCGAGAAGAGCGGATGCTGCGACCACGAGGCCGATGGCGATTCCACCCATAATCTTGGACATCAAGTCCTCCTTGCTTAGGGCTGGTACATTCCAGCCAC
>Ga0209515_10008478_pt1 | contig 11992 bp, 7 predicted proteins | sample Subgroupgradi54m_FD_187454 | JGI IMG/M metagenome (GOLD analysis project Ga0209515, IMG submission 187454) | Subsurface groundwater microbial communities from S. Glens Falls, New York, USA - GMW60B uncontaminated upgradient, 5.4 m (SPAdes)... ... | reverse complement strand
ATGCAGCCACAACAAGGTATGCAGCCACAACAAGGTATGCAGCCACAACAAGGTATGCAGCCACAACAAGGTATGCAGCCACAACAAGGTATGCAGAATGGATTACAAGGTAATGACCCTAGTAAAATGATGCAACCTTGTACCGGATCAAACTGTCCATCGTCAACTTCTCAAAAAGATGGAATGATGATGCCTGTTTGTGATCCATCAAAAGGAGTATGTTCTCCAAGTATAAATACTCAGCAACTCCCCAAACAAAGTTCTGATAAACTTGGGACTCAACCATCAAACACTCAATTCCCAGGGCGTACGACATTCCCCGGGAATGAAACTGCCCCAGGTGCAGGAAATTTTCCAAATAAACAGACGGATTTTCCGGGACAAGGATTTGGAATGAACCAACCTCATGAAACTCAGGTACCAAAATTTGATTCTACAAATTTTTGTCAAACAAATCCAACTGCCTGTGAAGGTGGGAATCTTAGACCCCCATCATTACAAAATTCTTCGGAAGGGATGACGTTTGATAGACAAACAGACAAGGCATTTAACTTCCTTTCTAAGGTTGGTGGCGATAAAAACTTTATCAAAGATACTGAACGTATTCGTGGTCAATATGAAGATGCAAAGAATGCGGGAAATCTTGAAGAGGTAAAAAGACTTACAGGGGAGCTTGAACAAAAACAAAATAAAGCATTTGATCCGACAAAAGCAAAAAATCTTCTCAATACCATGGGAAACGATTTTTCTTCATTCTCCAAGACTGGATTTCCTCTTTTCCAGACAGGCCCAACGGGGGATAGCAAAAAAAATACACAGCAAAATGATTTCTCTCAATTTCTTAGCAGACCCGGTGCATTTCAAGAAAGTGCGCAAGCTGGGCTCGCATTAAACAAAATTAACAATGCAAAAAGTGCCTGTGCCGCAGATCAAAATGGTGATACATGTCGAACACAGACGATAGAAGCAACAGCAGCAGCTTCAGTAATCTCTGAGATTAACTTTAGAAATGGAGATACTCAGAAAATGAGTGATGTACAACGCAGAGACATTGCTCAAGGGAACCAAGAAAAGGCGGAACAATTTAATTCCGTTATGAATGATTGGGCAAAGAGAGGGATATCTGTAGCTGGCACTTATGCGAAAGATGGTGCGAAATTAAAAAACGCGTGGGATCAAGGAGTAAAAAATGCAGATAACGTAAATGACTTTAAGAAAACCTCCACCGAAATTAATAAATTAAGTAGTATTACCGGAGAATTTTCTTTTTTCTCTTCCAGCCAAGCGGCACCATCAGAACGTACGATTAATAATGTTCTTCAGGATGCGAGTGACAACATAGAGCACATGAAAAAAGCAGAAGGGGAAGCAATTCGTCTCAATAAACCTTCAAAAATAATAGAAAATTTGAAACGTCAGAGACAAGATCAAGAAAATCTTTTCACCGCAGTTCAAGAGGGGCAAGCGAAGGGAGATGTGACGTCTGTTTCTCTTGGTGTTGATATGTTGCAAACTGTTGGAGATAATGCAAAAGAAGATACGCGTGCAATATACCGAGATGCCGGAACTCAAGAATTTAAAAACGAAATGAAGGGTCGAATTCCTGAAATGCGTAATGCTCTTAGTAGTATGCAACAGTATGAATCAAAAATTTCGCCAGCACTCCGTCCAATGTTTAACGCATCTCTAAAGGCATGGGGAAAGAGTATGGATCAGGCAAACAAAGAAACAAAAGACTCATCGTTCGATCAACAAGTTGACCAGATCAATGTTGCAACGAATCAAATACAAACACTCTTAGAGAAAAATGGTATTGACCTTCCATCTGACCTTAAAGAAGTTCTTGATGATAATTCCATACCGGGTCTTTCTGCTGAAGATATCGGAGGTGAAGAAAATGTAAAAACAGCAGAAGAGATTGTCGGAGCTTTACCGGGTGAACAAGCTGCAGAAGGACAAAAACTTATGGCGCAGCTAGACCCCGAAACAGTAACGTGTCTTGCGGAGGAATATACAAATGAGAATAAGGATGCGGTCACTGGTTTTGTCACAAAAGCAACACACCTTAAAGAAAGTCTTCGAATACCTCTTGTCACCGGAAGCTGTGAACGCTTAAGAACTATTGGGGACTTACAAGAAGGAACTCAACTTCTTAAAGAAGATATCCCTGATGCGAATGTTAATGACATACTTGCACCATTGAATAATCTTAAAAAGGCAGTTCTTACATCAGATGCAAATGATGCACTTGTTGAACTGATGACAAACCTCAATGAACAACTTTCTTCGGCAGAAGATGCTGAAACAGTGAAGGTGTATGCCGCCACCTTTAAACAGGGTGTGGATCTTGTTCTTGTAAATGATGTGCAAGCTCGAGTAAAGGGTGGTCTTCAGCCATTTAAGAATCTTGGCTCAGATAACCAATATTATGAAGACGCGATGAGTCTTAATGACAACGGAGCTTTACGGAAACTCACTCTTAGGAAAGATGAAACTCTTGATCTTAACCGTGCAGTGACAAAGAAGGAAGTTGGAGCTGTTATGAATACAATTCTTGGGAAAAAAGCACTTCCTGAACAGCGAGGTACCGCAAAAAAGATCGAACTTGTTCGCTCTATTTGTAGCGCCTTCAAGGTTCCGGGGATTACTGAAAAGACTCCAACTGCTCAGGTTACTGAAATTGTCGGGACACTTGGATACCTTAGTTCTAATGCACTTACAAATCAAAAACCTCTCACTGTTGGAGAGATGATCGAATTGGGTGCCCATCTTAAACAAGAAACCCAAGCAATCACGGCCGCATCGGGTATCTAAACTCTTCTTGCAGAATCCCAAAGACCGCCAAAACTGGCGGTCTTTGCATTTTTTTATAGATCTGCTATCATAGCACTATCTTATTTATAACGTCGCATACTTTTCATACCTCCTTGCCCCGCCGTCTCGGCGGGGAAACGAAAAGTAGAGGACATCCCGATATACATCGGAATAACGAAAGGAGAAATGCATATGCAAATGCCTACAGTTGTAGACATGCTCAAAGCGGGTGCGCATTTTGGTCACAAAAAATCAAAACGTCACCCAAAAATGCAACCGTACATTTTTACGGTTAAAAATGACATCTCTGTCATCGATCTTACTCAGACGGCTGATATGCTTGAACGAGCAATTCGTTTTATTGCAGAAACAGCAAGTAAAGGAGGGCTTATTCTTTTTGTTGGTACAAAGAAGCAGGCAGGGGAGACTATCAAACAAGCTGCCCTTGCGTGTGATATGCCATACGTAGATACCCGATGGATTGGTGGCACTATTACAAATTATGTGATCATCAGCAAAATGATCAAGAAATATAAAAAACTGAAAGAAAAACAAGAAACGGGTGAACTTTCCAAGTACACAAAGAAAGAACAACTTGAATTTTCTCGTGAAATCGAAGAGCTTGAAGGTCTCATTGGCGGTATTCAAAACCTTTCAAGATTACCCGACGCTATCTTTATTGTTGATATAAGAAAGGAAAGCACCGCGTTAAAAGAAGCGCTTAAACGTACTATTCCTATAGTGGCGTTATGTGACACGAATGTAAATCCAAGTGGTATTGATTACATTATTCCCGCAAATGATGATGCATCGAAATCCATTGAACTCTTTGTTTCTCTTGTTTCAGAGACGATTAAAGATGCAAAACGAAAAGCTTCCGAACAACCACAGGTTGTGACCGTCGCTGTTTCAGGGACAACGCAAGACGCTCTGGAGGCATAAACCCCCATAACATAACATTGATCCATATGGCAGATCCAAAACTCATCATAAAGCTGCGCGGTACTACCGGTGCAGGTATCGTTGATTGTCAAAAAGCACTTGAGGAAGCAGGGTGGGATTATGAAAAAGCTATTGATCTTCTTCGAAAAAGAGGACAAAAAGTTGCAGCGAATAAACAAGATAGGGAAACACGGGAAGGTATTATCCATGCATACACACATGCTAACGGTCGTGTTGGCGCACTTGTTGAAATTCTCTGTGAAACCGATTTTGTTGCGCGTAACGATGATGTCAAGGCATTCGCTCATGATATTGCTCTCCAAATCGCGGCAACAAATCCTTTATATGTTAAACCTGAAGATGTCCCAACAGCGGTAGTTGAAAAAGAACGAGAAATCTATAAAGAACAAATGGCGGCAGAAAAAAAACCGGAAGACATAAAAGAAAAAATAATCGCTGGGAAATTAGCGAAATATTATCAAGAAGTGTGTCTTCTTAAACAACCGTTTATTAAGGATGATTCTCTCACGATTGAACAGTTACTTATCCAAATGATTGCAAAGGTAGGGGAGAATATGCAAATCAGACGATTTAGCCGATTTGCTCTCTAAAGTAAAAAAGCAGTATAATAAAAGCGGACTTCATCAAAGTAAGTCCGCTTTTATTCATAGTAGAATGATCTATGCCAATCCGTGTTGCTATTAATGGGTTCGGGCGCATCGGGCGCATGACGTTTCGAGCAGGATTTTCAAATAAAAAACTGGAGTTTGTTGCGGTCAATGATCTTACTGATCCTGAAACTCTCGCACATCTCCTTACGTATGATACTGTATTCAGAAAATTTGATAAAAAAGTAAAAGTAAAAGGGAGTACTATTTTTATTGACGGGAAACCATTGAAAGTACTCGCGGAAAAAGATCCAAGTGTCTTGCCATGGAAAGATCTCGGTATTGATGTTGTATTGGAATGTACCGGTCGCTTTACGAACAAAGAAGATGCGTCAAAACACATAACCGCGGGGGCAAAGAGAGTTATTATTTCAGCTCCGGTAAAAGGAGGAACTGTCCCAACTCATGTTCTTGGGGTTAATGCATCTTCATATAAAGGAGCTGAGGTAATCAGTAATGCATCGTGCACGACAAATTGTATTTCACCGGTAGCATCTGTCATGGTGGAAAAATTTGGTGTTGCGAAAGCTCTTATGACGACAATTCATGCGGTAACAGCGGAGCAAAATTTGGTTGATTCTCCTCCACCCGGATTAAAAAAGGGTGACCTCCGCCGAGCGCGTATTGCGTATCAAAATATCATTCCGACAACAACAGGAGCAGCAGTTGCTACGGCGGAAGTGATACCCGCGTTAAAAGGTCTTTTTGATGGTCTTGCTATTCGTGTGCCGGTCGCAGATGTATCTCTTACAGATTTCGTTTTTCTTCTTAAGAAGAAGACAACAAAAGAAGTGATCAATGAAGCGTTTAAGGTTGCCGCAAAAGATCCGCGCTATAAGGGGATTCTTGGTGTCACGGAAGAACCGCTTGTTTCCTCAGACTTTATTGGAAGTACCTATTCAGCCATTGTCGATCTTTCTCTTACGAATGTTGTAGATGGTGATCTTGTAAAAGTAATTGCGTGGTATGACAATGAGTGGGGATATTCAACCAGACTCGCTGAAATGGTTGTCATGGTTGGTAAATCACTCAAGTAATGTTGCCGAAGGGAAATGGTAAAATTCATGTTGTGTGCTTCGGTGGAGGAACAGGACTTTCTAGTCTTTTTTCTATCCTTAAAGATGACCCTCGTCTCTCAATATCCACTGTCGTAACGATGTTTGACAGTGGAGGGAGCTCCGGTAAATTACGTGATCGTTTTGGTATCTTACCACCGGGAGATATTCTTCGATGTATTTTAGCTCTTTCTGATGTTAAAAAAGATGTTATTCGAGAGATTCTTTTACGGCGTATCCCTCCTGAATGGCTTGGAGAGATGAACACAAACCCGGATCCTGATGTAGCGCATACGGTAGGAAATATTTTATTTCTCGGCCTTCAACAACAGTATGGCCTTCAGGCGGCCGTAAAAATTCTTTCTCACGCGTTTGCCATTAAAGGACGAGTACACCCAGTGAGTCTTCATCAAAGCGACTTATGCGCTGAACTTTCTGATGGATCAATTGTCCATACCGAAGTGCATGTTGATAAGTCAATTGCGCAAGGAAACCATATCAAACGATTATTCCTCGAACCGGATGTCCCACCAAATGAGGAAGCACTCGAGGCTGCTCGTCAGGCAGATGCCTTCTGTATCGGACCGGGAAGTTTTTATACAAGTGTCTTACCGAATTTCCTTCCGAAGGGAGTATGTCATGTAGTGTCTCAATCACGGGCACCGATTATTTTTATTTTAAATCTTATGACTGAGGGAGCTGGTATGAAGGGGCATACCGCAGAACATATTGTTTCTAATTTGGAAAACACTATTGGAAGACCTGTCGACAAGGTTATCGTGAATTCACATATTCCTCATGGACGTCTTGAAGAATATGCAAAACAACAAAAATTCCCCATTGAATATGACTCAAAAGCAGATCGAGGTCGTTTTGTCTATGCGCCATTGTGGCTTGATGGAAGTCTCGCCCGTCATGACCCTGCAAGTCTCTCCTATGTCATTGGGTCGGTTGTATACGATCTTGTAAAAAAATAATACTGTTATGATCGGCATTGCTCTTATTATCCTATCAACTTTTTTTGATGAAGTATCTACTTCGAGTGCTAAAGAATCACTCATGCGCCACAAGGAGAGTGTCTCCTCACGTGCGTTTCTTGTTGGTGTATGGAGTATTCTTTTTCTAGGTATAAGTGTACTTGGAGGTGTCTCATGGAAATTTAACACAGCATCTCTTCCGTTTTTTGTCAGTCGTATCTTGGTAGAGATTGTTCTCACCAATATCACGATTCGAGCAATCGCAAAAGCAGACAGAAGCACATTCGGATTTATACGAACACTCACCATCCCACTTGTTCTTGCTATCGATGTCGCGCTTGGTACGCAATTATTAGCATCACAAATAGTGGGGATTATAGCGCTCATTCTGGCGCTGTCCATCCTATCGGCACGACATTCACTATCATATAAAGGAGTCTGGCTTGCTCTTGCCTCTGCGATTGGTTCTTCAATAACCTTATCGCTCTATAAATATGATATTACTCACTTTAATTCTGTTGCAGCCGAACAGATCCTAGCATCTTTAATTATCCTACCGTATTTTCTCTGGTATGCCCTTACCCGTGAAAAAGAAAATCCATTCAAACTTTTGCGTTCCAGGCAGATATTACGTGAGTGTGCGACAAGTGGAATTGGGAGTATTATCGGGAGTTTTGCGTATGCATTTGCACCTGCGTCAGTCATCGTTGCTGTTCAACGTTCATCGTCGGTGTGTTGGAGCGTTATTGCAGGCGCACTCCATTTTCATGAACGACATCTGTTTGAAAAAGTAACAGTGTTAGGATTAACAATCATCGGCGTCATCCTGCTAGTGCGTTAATGATCCGGTCCATCGGATAAGAGCTGGGGGGAGTGCAAGGTAATGAATGTCAAATTGACCTTTGAATGTAGAAAATCCTTTCCACGTCCAGGGATCGCCAGGCGCCCAGAAGATTCCAAAATTTAAAAATCGGATGTCACGCTGTGGTGCCGTTTCAAACCAATAATCCATTAAACCAACTCCTACTGATTCTTTTTTGAGATTTTCATGGATAAATGAAGTGATATGAATTGATTCACCATTTTCAGGAATATCAAGAAAACAAAATCCTGCCTCAAGCGGTGCATGTTCGACCCCCTTCCGTCTCACTGCGACCAAATGAGTCCTATCTCCATGCACCTGAAATTCCTCCTTAATAAGATCTGCAAGAACAAATTTTGTTGTTGGGTCTTTTTTTGTTTTCCAATAGGCAGCAAGGAACTCTTCTTTTGAAGGTTCTAGAACAAGTTCCCATATTCCTTCAGTAAGTTGACTTCGCCATTTTTTACGATGACGTTGTGCGTGACTTGTCCATGTTTTGTAATAGTGCTCTCCGGGTTCTCGAATAGAAAATCCAGCTAGTTTTGTATGAATGGGAATCCATGACGGACTCCATCCTTGAGGGATATCAGTTCTCGAGAGGCGTTGCCAAATCATCATACGAAAGGGGCCGCCCTCTTGAAGAACTGGCTCCTGATCGCTCGTATATCGCTCCATCCAGAATGGACCGCATCGCCATCGAAGCCCCCAACATCCTTCGTGCCCCACTCGAGATGCGGATTTCCGCGCATTACTCACCCTTTGAATGAATGCTCCCACTTGTTGGTAGGGAATATATTCTTTAGGGAGAGCATCGCCAACAATTCCACTTCCGGGATGTCTGAAGATACCAAGATGATTAAAAAAACGATAGCGCCATCGAGAATATTGGCTAAAATAATCTCGAGCAAGTTCGAGAAGATCGCACGCCTGAAATGCATTTATGAGAAGAAACCCGGCCGGAGCAAGGAGATTTTTAAGACGAAGAAAAAAATCGCGTTGAAACGCCTCTTGCGCAACGTTCTTTCCATCAAAAATATCGAGTATGATAATATCGAACTTCTGAGTGAGATGCGACATCACTGAATATGCATTTCCTTCCATAATTGTTACAAAAGGAGAACGTGTGTGTGGTGTTATACGATATGCAAGCTCAATCATAACCGGATCATATTCCACGACAGTGATATGTGCCCGAGGGAATTTTCTATGAAGAATTGGGATACTGCAGCCCGCGCCAAGACCAAGGAGGAGAATATTTTTTTTTGACCCTTTTTTGGGAATACGACGAGATGCCTGTCTCCACATAGGATTTGTATGAAATCCTGACTGTGGACATCCGCCGGCCCATATATCCCACATCCCCCAAAATCGAACACAGCAAATAGGCCCATTCAGGGATGAGGGAACAGTAAATTTTTCAAAAAACCAACTCATAAGGATTACATAATTTTCATAAGAGCGTTCGGATATTGAAGATATCGCATACAAAACTTACTCTTGAACAGAGAAAATCCTTTCCATTCTCCAGGATCACCAGGAGCCCAAAATGCTCCGAAATCAAGGAATCGGATTCCCTTTTCAGAGGCAGTGCGAAACCAATGATCTATAAGACCAAGAATGACAAGGTCTTTTTTTGCAGAATCATGTACAAATGAAGCGAGGTAGTAGGATTGTTGAATTTCCGGAATATCAATAAAGGCGGCGGCTGCTTCAAGAGTTCCAGTTGCAGAGCGACGCATTCCGACAAAACGGACAAGTGATCCGTGGCAACGCTCTTCTTCACGAACAACCCATTGGTATAGATACTTCAGGGTACGTGATTTACGAGTATGTGCATATCCATCAAGAAATTCCTGGAGAGAAATTACACACTGTTCCCAATGTTTTTGTTTATTTAAAAACTGTCTTCGTTGTCGTTGACCATGATCGCTCCATGAGCGATAGTATGAATCTGGTTGAGTAATTTCCGTAAAACCAACCATTCGTACATGATTTGTTAAAAAATTTCCAAAATACCATCCTTTTGGAATATCAGTGCGTTTAAGACGCTGCCAAAAAATAAATCTATGGGGTCCGGGATCAACGACAGGTTCTTGATCGCTCGTATATCGTTCAAACGTAAAGGGTCCACGCGACCATCGAAGTCCCCAACATTGCTCTTCCCCTACAACCCGAAAACCTTTGTGTGAACGAGCAACTCGTTCAAGAAAACTCTTACATTCAAAACGTATGTGAAATCCCTCGGGAAAAGGCAGGGCAGCATCACCTTGTGCATCAAGAAGATAATCCGGCTTTTTTTCTAAAAAAGACATGAGAAAATTCCACATATACCGAAAGTATAAAGGTTTCTCTATGAATAGTGCAAGTATTTGTGTAAGTATTGATTGATTATCTCTATAAAATCGCTACAGTATACGTATATGAATGAACGCACGAACACAATTCCCTTCATGCCGGCTGGAGAAGAATTGGAAAAGATGGCACAAGCGAGACACACAAAAGAAAACGAAATAACTTTTCCACACACTCCTGAGGATCTTATCGCGGCAACGATCGGCCCTGATGGAGCTCTTGGAGATCTCTCAATAACTCTCGCAAGGATATCGGATATATCTCAAGTATCTGAACATCTTCTTGAGATACAGCAGCGTCTCGAGCGGTTTTTGTATATTTCAAAAGGAAAAGGAAAGAAAAAAACACGCACCCCGAGTGCCTATGTTCGGTTACTCACGAAAAGTTTACCTGATGGTACCGATCTTACCGCTATCGAAAGAAAAGCTTTTATCGAAGCGCAATCTCATATTGCAGCTGAAATAAACCCGTTATTACAAAAACTATCGGACGCCCTCCATACTCATACAGACACACTCGATGCTATTTCTGTAAAAAAATCTCTACACACACTTCGTACAAAAACAGGTCTTATAGAACGGTTATCACGAGGGAGTATTGAGGGACAACAGACAATGTCACTATTCGGAATCATTACAACTCTTTCTTCAAGTATCGAAGACATACAACCATTTGATACATTCAAACATGAACATATTTCCAAACTTATTATCCTTGATCCTCTTAGTGGTGATTCAGAATCGTATTGGAATGAACGCATGACGATTCAAAAAGAAATATATGATAAAGAAACAACACTGCCGGAACTTATTGCCAGTAAATCTCTCGGTGTGTCGTATGAATGTGACCGGGCCTCGGAACGGATAGGAAAGACAATAACATTGTTGAACACACAATTAGAAAAATCAGAAGATGTGACAACACGAAAAACTCTCCAAGAAAAAATTTCTGCAGTAGAGTCATTACAACATGCCTACAAAATACTCTCTGTATGGGTCATGGAGGAATCAGAATTATTTCAAAAACCAATGAATGCAGAAAATTTTGCATTCCATACGCGATCTCTCCATTTTGCACAAGGGGATCCGGATACTATTACTGATGTACTGAACGCACTAGAAACGATTAAGCAGAACGACGCAGAATTCTATATACGTATGATGGGCATTCAACGCGGTAGTACTTCTTCTGAAGCAACACGCAGTGATCTCTTTGGGAATGTGCTTCATATCGCGCTTCATCACTCACTGCATCTTGAAGCTGGAAAGGGAACTCTTGAAGCTGCAGCGTTTGCACAACGCATTCAAGGACTGACTGAAATGGATACCAAGCAATTAGCATTTTCTCATATAAACGAAGAACAGTGGCGAGAGATAGATGGCACCTTGAAGCCCTACATAGAACAAGCAGTGAAGGAGGGTTCATTCGCAAAGCTTGCGCCTTTTCTTACGACGTATGCAACATCATATGCGGATTATCAATTACGAAAAATGTTACAAACCGCATCGCTTGAAAAACGTGCTGAATTTTTAGAGTACCTCAGAAAAGCATCGCCGGATGAATTCATCCACATGATAAAAAAAATATCGAAAGCGGATACCGATATCGTCAATATCTTACGTGAAAGAGGTATTATTGATTATCTTAAAAAAGAATTTTCGAGAAAAGATGATACATCTGCGATAGAATTCTTCATATATGTATGCAAAAAAAATCCTTCTATAGAGCGTTATCTACTTGATATTAAAATGGTGCTTTGGAAAACGGTACCGCCAGATGTTCTCTTGTCAAATGATATATTTTTAAGATATCTCGGTGTGTATCTTAAAAGATACGAAAAAGATGGAAAATCACATAGAAAATTTGCTTCTACTATACAAAAAACAATTAATAGTACAGATCCACCATTTAACCCAATTCTTGATAGCTCAAAACTATATTATTTAAACTATCTTCTAGAAACTCTCGAAGCACATAAAAATATTACAAAAAAGCAGTGGCTTGATTGGTTTAAAAAAATCTCTAAAAATGACCTCACTTCTCAAGGGAAAAAGATACTTACAAAATTTTGGAATAGCCTATCAGACGAAAATATTAATAACACAAAGACTAATTTTTTTGTATTACTAAGTTTCATTCAAAGATCAGAGAGCGGATATGGGCTGAAAGATTATATCAAAATAATGTTTAAGGACCACAATTCATCGTGGGAATCACGTTTAAATACTCCCGCACGTTGGACACAAAACTTTACAATGACGTATAAGATATTCCCTACAGAAAAATTTATTGATGTATTATGGAAATATGCTCCAAAACATC
>Ga0209515_10008477_pt1 | contig 11992 bp, 9 predicted proteins | sample Subgroupgradi54m_FD_187454 | JGI IMG/M metagenome (GOLD analysis project Ga0209515, IMG submission 187454) | Subsurface groundwater microbial communities from S. Glens Falls, New York, USA - GMW60B uncontaminated upgradient, 5.4 m (SPAdes)... ... | reverse complement strand
GACGCCGATCTGCTTTTTCCTGTGGCCGCCTGCTGGGAAGCCCGCAGTCGTCGGGCTCTGGCGACGGCCTTCTTGGTTTCCGTTAATTTCTCCCGCATATGCGCTTGCTTAAATTGCAATTCCGCCAATTGCTCCCGGATGCGGGCTTTCTCCTGGTTGTGCAAGCGCAGGCACGTCGATCGAGTCAGGCCTATCCAGGCGCCCCCTTGGAGGGCGCGCTTGATGCGGTGGTCCAGGGACTCCTGAAGCTGCTTGTTGCGCAGGGTCACGAGCGATTTCAACGCCAACTGACGGAACTCGATCTCCGCCTGTTCCGAGGCTCTTTCGTGCGTGCTCTGGATGATCATGTATCGTGCCTCATGCCGGTCCTGGGATAAAGGCTGTCCAACACCATTATACGCTATATCCTCGGCCGCGCGCCGACTCAGGCGTTTGACTTGGTCCGGACCCGCTGCTATCATGCCCTTCGGCACTTTGGAGGAGCGGTGGTGGCACTGAAGGAATCAGAAAAAATCTGGCTGGACGGCAAGCTTGTGCCCTGGAAGGACGCCCAGGTGCACGTCCTCACGCACAGCCTGCATTACGGCCTGTCCGCCTTCGAGGGCATCCGGTGCTACAAGGGCGAGCGGGGCTCGGCCATCTTCCGCCTGAACGAGCACGTGGACCGCCTGTTCGCCTCGGCCCACATCTGCCTGTTGCCGATGCCGTTCGGCAAGAAGGAAATCGCCGACGCCATCCGGGAGACCGTCCGCGTCAACAAGCTCGCAGAGTGCTACATCCGGCCCATCGTCTTCGTGGGCTACGGCGACATGGGGCTCTACGTGCCGGAGAATCCGATCCGCGTGGCGATCGCGGCCTGGCCGTGGGGCACGTACCTCGGCGAGGACGGCTTGAAGAACGGCATCCGGGCGAAGATCTCCTCCTTCACCCGGCACCACGTCAACGTCAGCCTGACGCGCGCGAAGATTTCGGGCTACTACGTCAACTCCATCATGGCCAAGCGCGAGGTGAAGGCCGGCGGCTACGACGAGGCGATCCTGCTCGATCCCGAGGGGTACGTCTCCGAGGGCACGGGCGAGAACATCTTCCTGGTGCGCAACGGCATTCTGAAGACCACGCCGCTGACCTCGATTCTGGAAGGCATCACCCGCAACTCGATCATGGAGTTGGCCCGCGAGCGCGGCGTGAGGGTGGTGGAGGAACGGTTCACCCGCGACGAACTCTACATCGCCGACGAAGTGTTCATGACCGGCACGGCCGCCGAGCTGACGCCGATCCGCGAAGTGGACGACCGCACCGTCGGCACCGGCAAGCCGGGGCCGATCACCCGCGACCTGCAGAACGCGTTTTTCGACATCGTCAAGGGGCGCGATTCTAAGCACGTCTCCTGGCTCTCGCCTCTGTAATACAAAAAGTAGCCTGTCCCCTTTTTCTCGGTTTACAATTACAGCATGCTGGTCTGACTCGCGTGGTCCCCGTTCGGGAGGTGCGGCTATGGAGAGAAGGGGATTCTGGTACGGAGTGATGCTGTGCACGGCGGTGGGGCTCTGGGGGATCTGGGCGGGTCCGCTCCAGGCTCAGGAGCCGAACTTCAAGGGGCGTGCGCTGTCTGAGTGGGCGGGGGACCTGCGCAATGCGTCCCCACAGGTCCGGGAGAAGGCGGTCGAGGCGTTTCGATCCATTGGGCCGCAGGCGGTACCGTCCCTCGCGGGCGTTTTGAAAGACTCCGATCCTCAGGCGCGGCAGGCCGCCATCCGCTCGCTGAGCGTCATCATTCCCGTCCAGAAAGACGCGGTGCTGATCATCGTGGAGGCGCTCCATGGCGCCGATCCCGCCGCGCAGCAAGCCGCCACCTCAACTTGGCCAGCGCTGAAGGCCAAAGTGGGAAGAGATGTCATGCTGTCCTTGGTGGATGACCTCAAGAACGACAATGTGGACGTACGCCGGAAGGCGGCGGAAGCCCTGGCCGAGATCCGGTCGGTCGAGAAGGAGCCGCTGCAGGCGCTGGCCGCTGCGTTGAAGGACGCGCAGGTGGTGGTCCGGCAGAAAGCCGCCGATGCGCTGGGCCTGATCGGGCCGGAGGCCGCCGATGCGGTTCCGGCGTTGGCGCAGGCGCTGAAGGATGCCGAGGCTGGCGTGCGGCGAAGGGCCGCCTTCGCTCTTGGTTCCATTGGAGCGAAAGCAAAAGAGGCGGTTCCGGCGCTGGCGCAGGCGCTGAAGGACGCCGATGCTGGCGTGAAATGGGAAGCGGCCGGTGCCCTCGGCAGGATCGGAGAAGCGGCGAAGACCGCCGTACCGGCGCTCGTCGAGTTGCTGAAAGATCCCGATGCCCAAGTGCGCGGTGCTACGGCTTTCGCTCTGGGTGGGATCGGTTCGGCGGCCAAGGAGGCCGGTCCGGCGCTCCTCCAGACGCTGAAAGATTCCGAAGTTCTCGTGCGACGGCCGGCGGCCGACGCGCTCGGGCGGATCGGTCAGGCAGGCCCGGACGTGATAGCCGCGCTTGTCCAGGCCATCGGTGATAAGGACGGCGGTGTGCAGGTGAGTGCCGTCGCGGCGATCGGGCGGATCGGCCCCGCAGCCCACAACAGCGTACCGGCGCTGGCGCAGGCGTTGAACGATGGTGATGCCGGTGTGCGGCAGGAGGCGGCCAAAACCCTGGGCAGGATCGGTGCGGTAAATGAGAAGGCCCTACCCCCGCTGATCCAGGCGCTGCGAGACAAGGATGCGGCCACGCGGGAATCCGCGGCCAAGGCGTTCGGCGTGGTTGCCTCCTCCGGCGCTATGCCGAAGGACGTGCTGCAGGCGATCATCCAATTGCTCAAGGATGCTGACGCCGAGGTCAAGAAGAGCGGCGCGCGGGCATTGGGCGAGATCGGGTCGCAGGCCGCCGATGCCGTGCCGGCCCTGCAGGAGCTGAAGAAAGACGCCGATCCGGACGTGCGCAAGGCTGCGTCGCTGGCGCTCAGCCGTATCGAGCCGGGAGCCGGGGAAGGGTGATCTCCGGTTATGATTCCTCCAGGGCGCGGAGCTCGGCGTCGGTCTGCCGCAGACGGATCGCCAGGGCGCGGGCCAGGCGCCAGAACACTTTCTTGTCCATGAGGGGATACGCCATGCCCACCGTGTCGAAGCGCGCCCGCAAGATGACGTAGAGGTCCGTCGGCGCGCCCGCCACCGCGTCGGCCGACCGCACGGCGGCATGATCGATGAAGGCCATGTCTCCGAAGAAGTCCCCCCGGCCGAACGTCACGAGGTGATGTTGCCTTCCGCCCGCCAGGGGCATGACGATCCTGACGGTGCCGCGTCTGATCAGGAAGATTTCGTCTCCGTCATCGCCGTGCTTGAATACCTTTTGCCCCGCCTCGTAGGACCGTTCCTCAACGCATGACGCGAGCGCCCGGAGGGTCTCCGCGTCGAATCCCTTGAACAGATTGATCTCGTGGAGGTTGAGCGGGGCTTCCTGCCCCGCCTGCAGGAGGCCTGCTTCCTCCAGGATCCGGTCCTCCGTCCATTCCAGCGCGTCATCGAGTTCCTCGAAGATCTTGACGTTGCGGGACGGCTTCACCAGGCCCACCTGGTCGAAATACGTCTGGAGGTCCTGTCCCGTCGGTAGGTTGGGCGGGAGGTGCGTGAAGATGAGGAGCCCCTTCCGCGCGGCGAGATGCGCTTCGATCTGCTCCAGCATGTGGGTCGCCGTGAAATCCACGGATTGGACGCGGCGCATGTCCAGGATCACGTATTTTTTGGTCTTCAGGTCCGACTCCAATTCCGTGAACAGTTGGTCCGTCGTCCCGAAAAACAGGCTGCCCTGCAGCTCGCAGATCGCCGTCTGGTCGCCCTTCTGCTCCAGGACGGCCGTCTCTTCGGGCAGTCGCCGTTTTTTGGAGAAGGTTTGGTTGCCGTAGGTCTTGCGGCGGACGACCGACCCGCGGATTTGCTCGCGGAGGAACAGCAGGATGGCCAGCCCGAGCCCGACGCCCGCGGCGGCGATGAGGTTGTAGGAGATAGCCGTCACGACCACGGCGGTGACGACCACAAAATCGAAGATCGTGGATTTCTGCCGGAGGAGGTGGAAGATGTTCGGGTCCACCATCCGGTAGGCGACCACGATCAGAATGCCCGCAAGGCCAGCGATGGGCACCCAGGCCACGAGCCCGCCGAGCAGCGCAAAGGCGACCAGCGCAAACACGCCTTCCAGGATGCTGGACAGGCGTGTGGTTCCTCCGCTGTTGATGTTGACGAGCGTGGCGCCCATCTGCCCGGCGCCCGGCATCCCCCCGGTGAATGCCGAGGCGAGGTTGCCGAGTCCTTGCCCGATCAGCTCCCGGTTCGAGTTGCTCCGGGACCGCGTCAACGCGTCGATCACCACGCAGGTCTTGAGCGTGTCAATGGAAAGGAGGACGGACAGCGTCAAGGCGGGAATGAGGATCAGGTGCAGGTCCGCGAACGTCAGGGTGGTGATCGCCGACCAGCGATCCATCAGTGCCCCGAGGCTCACGCTGCCGGTCCCGCTGATCGGCCCGATCACGAGCGGATTGCCGGTCACGGACAATAACTCCGGGTAGAAGGGGCTCAGTCCGAAGTACGCCAGGATACCTGCGAGGAGTCCCAGGATCGCCGACGGGACTGCCCGCGTGATCCTGGACGCGAGCGCCATCACGATCATGGTCACGATCCCGACGATGAGACCCGACGTTTTCCAGAGGGCCGGCGAGGCGAATCCATCCCACAGGGGCGTCCCTTTGGGAAGCCCGAAAAGTTTGGGCACCTGGCTCAGGAAGATCAACACGCCGACGCCGCTCAGGTAGCCGGCGACCACGGGGTACGGGATGTACTTGATGAGCCGTCCCCCGCCGATGGTGCCGAAGAGGAACTGCAGGCCGCCCGACAGCACGGCCACCAGCGTCAGCAGCAGGAGAATATGGTCAGGCTGCAGGCCGCCGTCGGCCTTCGGTGAGGTGTGATTGAGGAGCTCCAGGACCAGCGCGGACATGACCGCCGCGGCGGGGGCGCAGGGTGCCGAGATCAGGCGAGGCGTGCCGCCGAAAATCGGCGCAACAAGGCCGATGGCGATCGTGCCGAGAATGCCCGCCATTGCCCCTTGCGCGGCATAGTCGGGCCCCAGCGGCGAGTAGATGAGGAGCCCGAACGCGATCGCCGAGGGGAGGGCGACCAGCATCGCCGCGAGCCCGCCCCAGATTTCCCCCGCGCGGTGCTCGCCGCTGGGTATGGCAGATGCGACCGGAGTCATCACGCGGGGATTCTAGCCTCGCGGTTGTGCTAATGCAAACGGCACGGGCAGGGATTATTTCGCGTTGCCAGATTGGTCGTACGCTTTGAGCGTCTCGAGGAGGTCGTCCATGAGCTTCGGCTGCAGGTCCGCCGCGCGGTTGAAATCGGCGACCGCCGCGTCCTTGTTCTTCATCCCCAGGCGGGATTTGCCGCGGGCCACGTAGAAGTCCGCGTCGTTGGGGTTGAGGGTGATCGCTTGCGTGAAATCGTCCAGCGCGCCCTTGTAATCCTTCAACGCAAGCTTGTTCGTGCCGCGGTTGTAGAACGGGATCGCCCGCGGGGGCGTGAGTTTGATCGCCTGCGAGTAATCCTCGATCGCGCCCTGTGTGTCTCCCGTCTGGTGCCGCAGCACGCCGCGGTTGTTGTAGGCCACAGGATCGTTGGGGTTGAGCTTCAGCGCGCTCGTGAAGTCCTCGATCGCGCCTTTGGCGTCGCCGGATTCCCACTTGACCAGCCCGCGCTGATAGTAGGCGTCGGCGAAGGCCTGGTTGATCGCGAGCGCCTGTGTGAAGTCCTCGATCGCCGCGCGGAATTCGCCGAGCTTTTTTCTGGAGACGCCGCGCTCGTAGTAGGCTTCCGACCGTTTGGGATTGATCGCGAGCGCCTGCGTGTAGCTCGCGATCGCCCCTTCGTGGTCGCCCTGTCTCCGCTTGGCCGTGCCGCGCGCGTGGTAGGCCTCCGCGAGGTTGGGCTGGAGGGCGACCGCCTGTGCAAAGTCGTTCTGCGCGCCCTGGGCGTCGTCCAGCTTCTTCTTCGCCGCGCCGCGGTCGTAATAGGCTTCCGCGAAGTTCGGGCGGACCAGGATCGCCTGCGTGAAATCCTCGATCGCCCCGTAGAAGTCGCCCAGATTCAGCTTGCTCAGGCCGCTGGCGTACTGGACATCCGCGAAGTCCGGGCTGATTCCGCTCGCCTTCGCGACGTCGTCCTGGGCGCCCTGGGCGTCGCCGAGTTTCCTTTTGGCCGCCCCCCGCAGGTAGTAGGCGCCGGCCAGTCCGGGATTGAGCGCCAGCGCGCGCGTGAAGTCCTCGATCGCACCCTTGGCGTCGCCGGATGTCCATCTCGTGAGGCCGCGTTCATAGTGCCAGTCGGCGTACTTGGGATTGATCGCGAGCGCTTGTGTGAAGTCCGCGACCGCTCCCTGCAGGTCGCCGAGCTTGCGCTTGTTCAGGCCGCGATGGTAGAGGGCCTCCTCCATTTGGGGGGCGAGCGCCAGCCCGCTCGCGAAGTCGGCGATCGCGCCTTTGGGGTCTCCGGTTTTTTCTCTCGACAGGCCGCGGTGGTAGTACGCTTCCCCGTCGTTCGGGGAGATTTTCAGGGCCTTCGTGAAGTCTTCGATGGCTCCACGGTGATCCCCGGATTTGGCCTTCCGCGTCCCGCGGTCGAACAGGTCCAACGCTTCCGGGTCCAGGGCCATCGCCGCCGCCGCGCCGGCCATCAGGGCGGCCGCCAGCATGATGACGAGCCACCTGCTTCTCGCTGACCGCATCATCTGTGGGTGCGGGGGTGCGGCTGTCACTATGGTTTGGTCGGAGCCGGAGAAGCGGGCGCCGGGGCCGGGGTCTCGGAGGCCGGCGTCGCCGGCGCAGCGGCAGGCGGCTTGTCCAGCCCGAGCGTCGAGGCATAGTTTCTCTGCTTCGACAGAATCGCCAGCGAGAGCGAGGAGACCATGAAGATCGTCGCGGTGATGGCGGTCAGCTTGCTCAGCATCGTGCTAGCCCCCCGCGCGCCGAAGACGGTCTGGCTGGAGCCGCCGAAAGCGGCGCCGATCTCGGCGCCTTTCCCGGATTGGAGGAGGATCACGCCGACCATGATGAAGGCGACGATCACGTGCAGGACGATCAAGGCTGTGTACATGGTATGACGGGTCCCTTTATGAGTTGGTTTGTGCGACAGCCAGAATCTTAGCAAACTGGACGGGATCGAGACAAGCCCCGCCGACGAGTGCGCCGTCCACCTCGCCAAGGGCGAGGAACTCCCCGATGTTGTCGGGTGTGACGCTCCCGCCGTAGAGAATGGGCAGGCGCCCGCCGGCTTCCTGTCCCCAAAGAGCGGTGGCCGTGGCCCTGATGTGCCGATGGGCGTCACGGGCCTGCTCCGCCGTCGCGGGGCGTCCGGAACCGATCGCCCAGATGGGTTCGTAGGCGACCACGATGTCGGCCGCCCGGTCCTTCTCGACGCCGGACAGCGCTTCCGTGAGCTGGCCCGACAGCACCTGCTCGGTTTGTCCGTTGGAGCGCTGCTCCCAGGTCTCGCCGACGCACAGGATGGGCCGCAATCCGTGACGGAGGACGGCCGCCACCTTCTTTTTCACGGTGGCGTCGGTCTCGCCGAAATAGCGGCGCCGCTCCGAGTGGCCGACGATCACGTATCGGCAACCTGCGTCCTTGAGCATCGACACGGACACCTCGCCGGTGAACGCGCCGAGATTCTCCCAATGAGCATCTTGACCAGACAATTCGACAGGGAGAGATTTGATCGCTTCGGCGACAGCCGAGAGAACGGTGAACGGAGGCGCCAGCACGATCGTAGCCTTTGCGGGATGCGATTTCGGCAAGAGGCCGGAAAACTGTTTGACGAAGTCCCGCGCCTCGGGGATCGTCTTATGCATCTTCCAGTTCCCGACGATCAGCCGTTGGCGTTGAGCCATGGGATACCTTTGGGAAGCGGATTACGTCTGCTTGTCGGGAAGGGCCGCGATGCCCGGCAGCACCTTGCCTTCCAGCAATTCCAGCGCCGCGCCGCCTCCGGTGGAAATGAAGGACATGCTCTCCGACACGCCGGCCCGATGCACGGCCAGTGCGGTGTCCGCACCGCCCACAATGGTCAGCGCGTAGGCGTCGGCCACCGCGTGGGCGACCGCCATGGTACCGCGCGAGAAGGCGTCCTTCTCGAAGATCCCCATCGGGCCGTTCCAGAGAATCGTCTTGGCGTTGCCGAGCGCCTCGGTGAACAGCTTGACCGAGGCCGGGCCGATGTCCAATCCGTACCAGCCCTTGGGGATTTCCTGGGACGTGACGATCTTGGTTTCGGCGCCGTCATTCGGAGAGGCTGCAACGACGCAATCCACCGGGAGATAGAACCGGACGCCCCGGCTGATGGCGTGCTCATAGATTTCCTTGGCGAACTTGAGCATCTCTTCTTCCACGAGCGAGTTGCCGACCTCGAACCCCAGAGCCTTGAGGTAGGTGAAGGCCATCCCGCCGCCGATGATGACCTTGTCCACCTTCTTGCCCAGGTTCTCGATGACGCCGATCTTGCCGGAGACCTTGGCCCCGCCCAGGATCGCTACGAAGGGCCGCATCGGGTTGGCAACGGCGCCCTCCAGGTACTCGATCTCCTTCCGCATGAGGAAGCCGGCTCCGGCCATGGGCAGTAACTTCGTGATGCCCACCACGGAGGCATGGTTCCGGTGGGCGGCCCCGAAGGCATCGTTGACGTACGCGTCGGCCAGCCCAGCCAGGGCCTTGGCGAACCGGTCGTCGTTCTGCTCCTCCCCCGCGTGGAACCGGAGATTTTCAAGCAGGAGCACGTCGCCTGGCTTCATTTTGTTCACCAGCATCTCGGCCTGCGCGCCGACGCAGTCCTCTGCGAAGCCGACCTCTTTTCCGAGCAGGCGCTGGAGGCGACGCGCGACCGGGGCCAGGCTCAGGCGCGGGTCCACCTTGCCGTTGGGCCTGTCCAGGTGAGAGCAGAGGATCACTTTGGCGCCTTCGTCCACCGCGTAGTTGATGGTGGGCAGGGTGCTGCGGATACGGGTGTCGTCCGTGATGTGGCCGCTCTCGTCCAGCGGCACGTTGAAGTCCGCGCGGATGATGACGCGCTTGCCCCGGAGAGGGAGGTCCTCGATGGTGACTTTGTTCAGGTGCATGGGGAACCGGCCGCGGCGGTCAGTCGCGCGCGGCCATGAATTTGATGAGGTCCCGGACCCGGCACGAATACCCCCACTCGTTGTCGTACCAGGCGATGACCTTCACCATGCGCTTGTCGATCCCCGCGGTCAGCGGGGCGTCCACGATGGCCGAGTGGGCGTTCCCGTTCATGTCCACGGAGACCACCGGGTCCTCCGAATACTGGAGAATGCCCAGGAGCGGTCCCTGCGAGGCCGCCCGGTAGGCGGCGTTGACGTCGGCAGGCGTGGCGTCGCTCTCGAGCTCGGCCGTCAGATCGACCATGGATACGTTCGGCGTCGGCACCCGGATGGCCAACCCATCCAGTTTGCCTTTGAGCTGCGGGAGCACGAGGTGCAGGGCCTTGGCCGCGCCCGTGGTCGTGGGCACCATGGAGATGGCCGCCGCTCGCGCGCGACGCAGTTCCTTGTGCGGAAGGTCCAGGAGCTGCTGGTCGTTCGTGTAGGAGTGGATCGTGGTCATGAGGCCGTGCTTGATGCCGAAACGTTCCAGCAGGACTTTGGCCACCGGCGCCAGGCAGTTCGTCGTGCAAGAGGCGTTGGAGACGACCTGGTGGGCCTTGGGGTCGTAGGTCTTTTCGTTGACCCCGATGACGAGCGTCACGTCCGCATCTTTCGACGGTGCCGAGATGATGACCCGCTTGGCTCCGGCCTCTAGATGGAGGGCGGCGTCTGCCCGGTTCGTGAAGCGTCCGGTGGATTCGACCACGTAGTCCACGCCGAGGTCGCGCCAGGGGAGGGCCTTCGGGTCTTTCTGCGCCAGGATTTTGATGGGCCGGCTGTCGACGAGCAGGTGATCGTCCTTGGCCTCGACCGGCACGTCCAGCATGCCGTGGACCGAATCGTACTTGAGCAGGTAGGCGAGGGTCTTGGCGTCCGTCAGGTCGTTGACCGCGACGAATTCCAGCGCCGGATCGCCCAGCGACGCGCGCAGGACGTTGCGTCCGATGCGTCCGAATCCGTTGATGCCGATGCGGATGGCCATGATGGTCGAATCTTAGGCGAAAGGTTCCAAAGTGTCAATGTGCTCAGGTGCCCATTTCCCAGGACGCGAGGTACTTTTCCTGTTCCTTCGTGAGCCGGTCGATATCCACGCCCATGCCGGCCAGCTTGAGCCGGGCGATCTCCTTGTCGATGGCCGCCGGCACCGGATAGACCTGTTTCTTGAGCGAGCGGCCGTGCTTGACCAGGTACTCGGCCGAGAGCGCCTGGTTGGCGAAGCTCATGTCCATGACGCTGGAGGGATGGCCCTCCGCCATCGCCAGGTTGACGAGCCGGCCCTCGCCCAGCAAATTGATCCGCCGGCCGTTCGCGAGGATGAACTGCTCCACCCCGTCGCGGACTATTTTGCGACGGCGGGCCAGCCGCTCGAGCGCCGGGATGTCGATCTCCACGTTGAAATGGCCCGAGTTGCACACGATGGCGCCGTCCTTCATGGCCGCGAAGTGTTCCTTGCGGATGACCTTGAGGTTGCCGGTGACGGTGACGAAGAAGTCGCCCACCTTCGCGGCCTCTTCCATCGGCATGGCGCGATAGCCGTCCATGATGGCCTCGAGGCCCTTCAGCGGGTCCACTTCGGTGACGATGACGTCCGCGCCCATGCCCTTCGCTCGCGCGGCGATCCCGCGCCCGCACCAACCGTAGCCGGCGACGACCACGACCGAGCCGGCCACGAGGCGGTTGGTCGCGCGGATGATGCCGTCCAAGGTGCTCTGACCCGTGCCGTAGCGGTTGTCGAACATGTGCTTGGTGTCGGCGTCGTTGACGGAGATGACCGGGAATTTGAGCACGCCCTTGGCGGCCATGCTCCGCAACCGGATGACCCCCGTCGTCGTCTCTTCGGTGCCGCCGAGGATGCGCGCCGTCTTGCGCTCGCTGTGCAGCGTGGAGACGAGGTCGCAGCCGTCGTCCATCGTGATGGTGGGGTTGTGCCCCAGCGCCGCATGGAGGTGTTTGTAATAGGTCTTCTTGTCCTCCCCCTTGACGGCGAACACCGGAACGTGGTCGTGAACGACCAGGGACGCGGCCGTGTCATCCTGCGTGCTGAGGGGGTTCGAGGCGCACAGCCGGATGTCGGCGCCTCCGGCCTGCAGGGTCTGCATCAGGTTCGCCGTCTCGGTCGTCACGTGGAGGCAGGCCGCGATGCGGATGCCCCGTAGAGGCCGCTCCTTCGCGAACCGTTTCCGGACCAGGCGCAGCACCGGCATGGATTCCTCGGCCCACTCGATCCGCATGCGGCCCTGGCCGGCCAGTCTCAAATCTTTTACGTCGTAATCCATGGTTTGTCCCCGTATTCAGTAAAAGGGGGACAGATTCGAGAATCCGTCCCCCGCAGAATGTCTGCTGTCGATAGGATGTTACTTGCCTGCGTCCCGCCGGAGGACCTTCGCCAGATCGGTTTTCTCCCAGGAGAACTCCGGCTCGCTCCGCCCGAAGTGCCCGTAGGACGCCGTCTTCTTGTAGATCGGCCGCAGGAGCTTGAGGTGATCGATGATCCCGCGCGGCGTCATGGGGAAGTGCTTGCGCACCAGCTTGTCCAGGAGGTCCACGGAGACCCTTTCGGTGTTCTTGGTGTCGATCAGAATGGACACCGGCTCGGGTATGCCGATCGCGTAGGCCAGCTGGATCTCGCACTTGTCCGACAGGCCCGCGGCGACGATGTTCTTGGCGATGTAGCGGGCCATGTAGGAGGCCGAGCGGTCCACCTTGCTCGGGTCCTTGCCGGAGAAGGCGCCCCCGCCGTGGCTGCCGACCCCGCCGTAGGTGTCCACGATGATCTTGCGTCCGGTCAGCCCG
>Ga0209515_10008476_pt1 | contig 11994 bp, 13 predicted proteins | sample Subgroupgradi54m_FD_187454 | JGI IMG/M metagenome (GOLD analysis project Ga0209515, IMG submission 187454) | Subsurface groundwater microbial communities from S. Glens Falls, New York, USA - GMW60B uncontaminated upgradient, 5.4 m (SPAdes)... ... | reverse complement strand
GTGAAAATATTATTTTTCTTGGGGGTGAGATAGATGACGATACTGCAAATATAGTCATTGCCCAGATGCTTTTCTTGCAGTCCGAAGACTCAAAAAAGGATATCTCTCTTTATATAAATTCTCCGGGAGGATATATTCATTCTGGGTTGGCTATCTTGGACACAATGGGCCATATCAAAAATAATATATCAACTGTATGTGTTGGCATCGCCGCTTCAATGGCATCTGTAATATTGTCAGCAGGTACAAAAGGTAAAAGATTTATACTGCCAAATGCAGAAGTGATGATACATCAACCGCATGGAGGAGCCCAAGGTCAGGCTACAGATATAGAAATAAGTGCTAGGCATATAATAAAATCAAGAGAAACAATCAATAAGATTTTGGCCAAAAATACCAGTCAACCATTATCAAAGGTAGAGAAAGATGTTGATAGAGATTTCTTCATGTCAGCCGAGGAAGCCAAAAAATACGGCATAATCGATAGGGTTTTGTAGAAAACTATCAAATTTGGAGGTTTTTTGACTTATTCCCCTCTTTCATATATAGTGGTGTTATTACTTATTTTAATTAAAAACTTACCGTTTTTACCTTAACTTCCGAGTTGCCCTGAAATACCAAATCCCAAAATTCAAAAATGATTTCTTCAGATTATAAATTGAATAGACTTAGAACTTAGGAGAGGCCAAGTAAGGTAAGGGCGGAAAGTTTCCGCAAAAATGTCATTAAGAATAGTTTTCGCTCTATTGAGCACAGCATCACTCATATCATTAGCACTGGGTTATTATTTGCGCCTGATAATTTCTCTGGGCAAGAAGGGTTCGATGGAGCTGGACATCAAACAAATGATGTTGGAAGCCAAGAACAGAGAGAAGATTATCATAGACGAAGCAGATAAAAAAGCCGAAGAGATTTTGAAAGTGGCCAGAGCAGAAATAAAAGAAAAAGAAGAAGGCAATAAAAAAACAGAAGATCGTCTGATTAAAAAAGATGAGCTTTTGGACAGTAGACAAAGCGATATAGATAAAGAAGTGGAAGAAATGAAAAAAAGAATAGAGGAAATAAAAACTATAAGAGAGAATGCCGAAAAAACAGAACTAGAAAAAAAAGAGGAACTTGTAAAAATCGCCAGACTGACTCCAGAACAAGCCAGAGAGGAAATCCTGCGAGAAGTTGAGAAAGAATCAGAGCAGGATATTTTGGCCCGTATGCAAAAACTAGAAATGTCTGGTCAAGAAAAACTTGAAGAGAAAGCCAAGGCTATTTTGGCCACATCTATCCAAAGACTTTCAAACTCTGTGACCAGCGATATGCTGACAACTCATGTCCAAATACCGAATGACGAAATAAAAGGTAAAATCATAGGTAAAGAAGGCCGAAACATAAAAGCTTTTGAGAGGTGCACCGGAGTTGAAGTTATTGTTGATGATACTCCGGGTTCTATCACCATATCTTCTTTTGATCCGGTCCGTCGCCAAGTGGCTAAAATCGCTCTAGAAAAACTGATAGCCGACGGACGAATCCAACCAGCTAAAATCGAAGAGTTCGTTCAAAAATCGTTAGAAGAAATCGCTAAGATAATAAAAGATGAAGGTGAGAAAGCCATATATGAAACAGGGGTAATAGGTCTCGACCCTAGAGTCGTCTCAATACTCGGAAGGCTTCATTTCCGAACAAGCTATGGTCAAAATGTTTTGGCCCACTCCATAGAAATGGCCCATATAGCCGGTATGATTGCCGAAGAGATCGGGGCTAATGTAGCTGTGGCAAAAGCTGGGGCTTTGGTTCATGATATAGGCAAGGCACTGGACCATGAAGTTGTTGGCACGCATGTCGAGATAGGCCGCAGGATTCTGCAGAAATTCGGTACGGATGAAAACATAACAAAAGCCATGCAAGCTCATCATGAGGAATACCCCTATGAAACCGTCGAGTCAATGATTGTCCAGTCCGCTGATGCTATATCTGGCGGTCGTCCAGGAGCGCGTCGCGATAGTGTAGAGAACTACTTGAAGCGCCTGAAAGACCTAGAAGCAGTGGCCCTGTCTTTCAAAGGTGTTGAAAAGTCTTATGCCTTGCAAGCGGGACGGGAAATACGAATTTTTGTCACCCCAGCCGATGTAACAGACCTCGAAGCCAAGAAAATGGCTAGAGATATAGCTCTTCGCATAGAAAGTGAATTGAAATATCCCGGAGAAATCAAAGTGACCATAATCCGCGAGACAAGAAGCATAGAATTTGCACGATAAATCTTCGCTCTTGTCAATATGTTGCGCCAAAAATATGTTGGTATATAATGGCCTTACAGTAGATAGTTAAATTATTCGAATAATTAACCACATAATATATATGAATAAAGCAGGTATCGTAGATGCAGTACATGCAAAGTTAAACGGAACAAAGGTTCAAGCTGAAGAAGTTGTTGATTTGGTTGTTGATTCAATCGTCGGCACTTTGAAAAAAGGAGGTGAGGTTTCTATCGCAGGTCTCGGCATCTTCTCAACAAAGCAGAGAGCAGCAAGACAAGCTCGAAATCCACGAACGGGAGCAGCTATTTCTGTTCCAGCAATGAGAGTGCCGAAGTTTCGCGCTGCGAAAGCATTAAAAGAAGCCGTGAAGTAAGATTATTTTGCAAAATAAATCAAAAAGCACCCGACTGGGTGTTTTTTGATTTAGAAAATATAGTTGTAAAATTTATTCAGTTTTATTTTGCCATCCTTGAAATACTTCTGCTCTAACGGTTTTACTCAGGATATCATTCTCGACATGTTTGGTCACGATTACCGATCCATCAGGCGATAGCGATCCAAATTCTCAATCATGCTCGATTGTACCATCTGATCTAACCACAGTTACTGGCTCCCCAGGTAAATATGACTTGTCACCTACTTGTATTCTAATTTCTTCAGGTACTCCTTCGTCTTTCATAAAAATATTTTAAATTATAATATGTTCATTGTATCACGCAGTGCGGATAGGGAGAATCGAACTCCCGCCTGGACATTGGAAGTGTCCCGTCCTACCACTAAACCATATCCGCGATTTCATCATATTAGCATAAAACTTTATTTATCATAGCCAAGATAAGACGATGTAAATAAACACCAAATTTTTTATTTCCGAAACTTTTCACGCTCATGTGAGCTGTACCAAAGGGTAATTTACCATTATTAGATTTTTTCTTATTTGTCCTCCTGTCAGTTATAGATTTAAAAAATTGACTAGTGGGAATTTTTGTCGAATCTGACCAATATTTTATACATTCTGTCTCATTACTATCCGGATATAAATGAAGTCTAATTTTAAGTTGTGCTATTTCAACTCCAAACGAAACGCCAAACCATTTGATGGCAAACTTAATTATTTTTGGATCTGAGTTAACTATTCTTGTTATACAATCAGTCTTACTACCCTCTCCAATATAAATAGCTAAACCCAACATTATTATATCCCTATCAGAGAGAACACCGATAATTTTTTCGGCTTGCAATTCTGCCTTTTTCAAACTTTCAATCTTAACTTGGTGTTTGTATCGACCAGAAGCTATTCTGGCATTTCCTATGGTTTCAATCGTGTGTCTGTTGGGAGTGAACGGGATGTTGTGTAACCAATCACTCAGAGTACTCTTTGTTACCGGAACATGTTTAATAATGTAGTTATATGAATAACCTTGTTTTCTTAGATCTATTGCTTTTTGTTTTATCTCTGGGAAATACATAACTGGACTATTCATATTATACCATGTAATACAATGTCAAGTATTCGATTCATGAAAATGATATAATACAGAACAATGCTCAAAAGAATCTTAGAAATCACACTTGTTATGCTAGTTGCTGTGTGGATTTTTGGTTCGTATAAAACTCCTGAATCGAAAAACAAAAACCCAGAGAACTTCCAAACACCGAGTGAGATTGGAGTACCAACCACACTCGGTGTTGAAAATACAAGCATCGAAAAAGTAGAAAACAAAACGGCCACGACAATTGAAACAAACCCAAAACCCAAGGTTGGGCAGGTAAAAATTTCTGTCAAACCAAAGCCGGTCATTGTAGTAAAAGTGCCAGAAATCGTGGCGACCTCACCAACTCCCGCACCCCTGCTTCGTCAAGACTACGCAGGGCAAGCAGAACCACCACCAGATTTCGAAAAAATAAATACATTTGCTCGCATGGCCACAATCAACATTCTCTGCACGGCAAAAGGTAATGAATTCTCCCCTATTTCCGGTACTGGCATTGTCATAAGTCCAAACGGCCTAATTTTAACCAACGCTCATGTTGCTCAATATTTTCTCTTAGGCAATTTGTATACAAAAGATTTCATACAATGCTCGATCCGCACTGGCTCCCCTGCATACCCTCGATATCACGCTGAACTAGTTTATATTTCACCGACATGGGTGGAAGCAAATAAAACTGAGCTGAAACAAGACAACCCAAAAGGCACAGGCCAGAACGACTTTGCTTTCCTGCGAATAATAGATGCAATAGACAGTACTACACTTCCGACTTTTTCTTATATCCCCATAAACACAAGAGAAGTTATAGATGTTAATGAGGCAGTCGTCCTAGTCTCATACCCAGCCGGATTTCTTGGTGGCCTCTCAATTCTCCAAGGTTTGAGTGTTACAAGCGCTGTGACGGTCGTCCAAGATATTTTCACATTCAAATCCAACACCATAGATGTCATAAGTGTCGGCGGGACTGTCGTCTCTCAAAAAGGGGCTTCAGGCGGAGCAGTGGTAGATAAACACAGCACATTGATTGGTATTATCTCCACAAGCTCAAACGGAAATACCACAAGTAGTCGCGAACTGAACGCCATCACGCTGGGGTACATAAGCAGGACATTGCAAACTGAAATCGGCTATACACTTTCGAACTTTCTGTCACTAGACATACCAAACTTCGCCAAAAGTTTTCAAAACACAACCGCTGTAAGTTTAACAAAAATACTGACGGATGAACTAACAAAAACCCAATAAATTTTGAATATTATAGTATAAACTCGCATACACAAATACTGTGCGGTCGCACAGTATTTGTGTATGCGAAAAAATAAATACCACCATAATAGAGAGCATAGAAAAATGAATCCTAACAAAAAAGGCCTCGACACAGGAGGCTTCACGCCATGCGTGAAACCTTTCTTGTGTCGGGACCTTACCTAAAAAGACCAAGAACTTCTAGGAGTTTCTCTGGCAAATCTTTCTTCGAAGACTGGTAGTCACACCCAGCCTCAAGAAGCTGTTGTTGGTAATCAGACCTGCCAGAGACCGCGATCATCGGACCCGCGAAAGTGCTCCTGAACTTTCGCACGAGCGATGGTGTGGTCGGTTGATCGCCAGGAACGCACGCATCCATGACGATAGCGACGATGTCGGGGTTGGCAACGAACTGCTCTTCGGCTTCCGTGATGGAAAACGCGCTGACAACTACCACCTTGCCAGCTAACTTCTTACACCAAATATACTGCTCGCGTCTTCCATCTTCGACGATGAGAACTTTCACTTTCTTCTTACTCATTTGCTCTCCTCCTCTGCTGTCGGGTTTTCGATTGTTAAAGAACTTTGTCTGACAACAGAATATCATCTTTGTCAAAATCTGTCACATATGTCAGCACTTTTATTAAACTTGACATATTATCTATATTTGATAAGCTATTTGTGTTGTCAATAATGTTGACATAAATAACAAAATCATGAGAAATGAACAAATAATCGCATTAATTAAAGAACTTGGTCTTTCTGATGTTGAAGCAAGAGTATATTTTGCCTCTCTCTCTCTTGGACCAACTACCGTACTTAAAATTGCTAGATCATCCTCAATTAAGCGTGCTACTGTATATACAGTAATTGATGAACTACTAAAACGGGGTTATATGAGAATTGAGCCTAGAGGTTTTAAGCGACTATTCGCTGCTGAGAATCCTCGGGTACTTGAGCATGGTCTTGAGGACCGTCGAGAGCGTTTCCGACAAGCACTTCCAACACTTGAAGCCTTATATAATCAGCGTGAAGGAAGTTCTGTCATTAAATATTATGAGGGCCTTCCAGCCGTGCAAAATGTCTATGAGTCGTTACTTGAAGAATTGCGTCCAAAGGATGATTATATGGTTATTGCAAATATGGAAAAATGGGTGGCGTCTGATCCAGATTTCTTTTTGAAATGGCGCGAGAAACGATCGAAACTCAACCTCAAAAGCCGCCTGATTTTTGAAACTAACGAAGCGGGTAAAAAATTCATCGAGCTAGCTCCAAACCATTTTGAGACAGCGAAATTACTTCCGCTTGAGAGACATGTTGACACAAGCCTCGTCGTCACCCCATCAAAAGCAATCATTCACCAATATACAGAACCTGTCAGTATCCTTGTAAACGAAAGTAAGGCTAGTATAAATCTATACAAAGAAATGTTTGAGATTATGTGGAACTCATTAACCTAAGTGAATCTCGACAAATTATTTAAAACTTTCTGCGCTGATTTGGATTATCATCTGAAAATCGTCGTCGGGAACAGCTTTATTTGATTTTTCAAATCCGCATTTAACGCATTTGTGCAGGATTGTGTATTCACCTCCCTTCTTTGTAACACCAATCGGCTCCATCATCCCCCCACACTCCCCCTTCCTATCTCCCGGATCAATATCGACATGCTTTGACCACAGACACTGTGGACAGTGGTTTGTATAACCGTTCCCCTCGATATGTAAACCACACTTCTGACACCTGAAATCTTCTTTTGTACGAATAAAAGTCATTACATAAATATATCACAAAAAATAGTTGACAAATTACTTTAAATATCCATAATACAATTAGAAACAGGTGAATGCTACATTCACCACAGGAGTCTGACAAGGAGGTCAGTTTTGTCTAAAAAAATCCGGTTTGAGAAGTGCGACTGTACTGAATTGGCAATTCCGCACGGTTACTTCAACAAAGTCGATTTGGACTCACGTCTACCAGTTGTCATTACCTCGCTGGTAGCTGGTCGCTATCTGATGTCCAAACTGCCGATTGAATTCGGTGAACAAGATCAAGTTGATCTTGAACAACAAATCATTGCTGCCGGACTGCCGAAACGTACAAAAGATGACATCAAACTCGTCAAGTATTCATTCGAGAAAATTGCTCAGTATATGAGCATCGATGTGCTTGATAAGTTTTTGTCTGCGGTCATTGAACAAGCTGAGAAAGTTGAGGGTATCAATCGTCTCCGGCGTCAGGCTGAGATGAACTAGTTCACATCAAACTTCCCATCCAACAATACTAACGCGCCACCCCCATAGGGTCGGCGCGTTATCTTTTATAAAAAATTGTGATTTTTGAGATTTATGCTAAACTTTCTAAGTTATTTCGGGGTGTAGTGAAACGGCTATCATTCGTGATTTGGGATCACGCGTTTCGGGTTCGAATCCCGGCACCCCGACAAAAATTCTAAAGGACAATATCTTCTAGCATAAACACTTCATGTCTCTTATGAGACATATCTATATAAACTGTCACCATATCAAACTGCCAGTCAATATCATCTGAAATGTCCTTTTCCAAAAGATAGGATTGGATCGCCCTACCTAATCGTTTTAACTTCCAAGGATGCATATTATCTTCCGGCCTATAATTATCATTAATCTGGCTAGAAATAAAGTTATCTCGGGAGTCCGAGATTACTCGAGAAACACTCTTCACCTCAACAAAATGTATCTTTTTATCCTTCTTCGCCACAATATCCAATTCACCCCACTTTCTACTATAATTCCTGTCAAGCACTTTGTAACCATTTTTCTCCAAATATTCACAAGCACAATCCTCCCCTATTTTGCCAATTTTCTGTTTTTCAGTCGGTTCTTTTGAAAAGTTCTTCCCGTACATTTAAATATTATATCAGAAACAAAGAGGCTAGCCCAGTGGTGAGCTTTGCTCTACCACTAGGGTTTCACAAATAACACTTTACTACATTTCACGTGAAACATATACCAATTTCTATCAAAAACAGACACTTTGGGGACATGTCTCATTAAAAATAACCTTATTATTAGCTATATATTAGAAACAGACAAAATAAAGTCCTAAAAATTGACAGTGGTCAAAGACTTGTCTTTAATACACATCTCCACAGACTTATCCACAATTTGATTAAAAGAGGCTCTAATGTATGATATAAAATGTTTTTATCGCGGGCGTAGTTTAGCGGTAGAACGTTCGGTTGCCAATCGAACAGTAGGAGTCCGACTCTCCTCGCCCGCACAATAGAAAAAAGACCTAAGATTAGGTCTTTTTTCTATTGTGGTGCGCCCGGCAGGAATCGAACCCACGTCATCGATTCCGAAGATCGACATTCTATCCATTGAACTACGGGCGCAACTTAACCCTATAATACATTATTTTTTCTAAATTCTCCAACTAAAAGCTGTTGCCAAAATTGCATTTTTCTAAGTAAATGGATGCCTTTTGAAATTTCAATTCTCATACATCCCTTGTACATTGGTCTCTTTTTATACCCCAAGCCACTTGGTTTATAGACAGTGTTTTTAAATTTAGACAATGGAATACCTGTTGTTTTTGACCAATATTCCTCAAGATTATCACTCACAAACAACCTATGTGTATACAACCTCAAACTTATGTTATTTACCTCATTCGACAAAAACTTCCCACACCACAATATCATAAATACTATCATTTCAGGATCCGAATTCATAAAATGGAAAGTTGAACTTCGTTTAGAGCCTTCTGCCCAGTAAAGCCCAACACCAACAAAAAACATTCGGTCATTCTTAAATATTTCAAATTCTGATTTTGCTTGTATAAACAGCTTTTTCTCTCTATTTAATCTGTTTCTTCTCAAGGCAGTTGCTGATTTTATACGGCCTCTTGATATATTACTATCTGTTCTCTCTTTTAGAAGCTTTTTCTCTTCCAAAGTAATTGGTAAATCTTTTAACCAGCTTGAAATAGTGCTTTTAGATACAAAGATTTGTGATAGAATATCTTTGTAACTATTACCCATTTTACGCAATCTGATAGCTTTTTCCTTTTCCAGAACTTTAGTTTTCATGGTATATAACTTGATTAGTATAGTCCGTATGATAACATTATTGTAATTACAAGCAAACAATCAAAATGAATTTCTCCATTCCAAAAGAAGTTTCACGAGTAACAAACGAGCTTGAGAAGGCTGGTTTTGAGGCTTTTCTTGTGGGTGGATGTGTTAGGGATCTGATAAGACAACAATTGGAAATTGGGCAGGTGGATGCAATTCAAGGCGGAAATAGAAATAGGCGAGGAGGCGTACAGAAGTACGATGACGAGAATATTTCTGTTTCCAACGAAGAAGTGCGCCATATGCACAATTTCCAACCAAAGGATTGGGATGTGGCAACTGATGCTAGGCCGGACGAAATTATAGCCTTATTTGACAAGACATTTTACGAAAATGACTTTGGGACGGTGGGGGTTGTCGTAGGCCGAGAGGCCGTAGATACCGAGCCAGCAGGCGAGGGAATGGTGGTGGAAGTAACTCCATACCGCATAGAATCAAAATATTCAGACAATAGACATCCAGATAGTGTTATTTTTAGCCAAAATTTGGAAGATGATCTAAAAAGACGTGATTTCACAGTAAACGCTTTGGCATATTCTGTTTCTCGTGAAACAATCATTGACCTGTATGGAGGAGAGGACGATATAAAATCCAAAATAATTCGTACAGTAGGGGAACCCGTTGATCGTTTCACAGAAGATGGACTGCGAATATTGAGAGCTGTTAGACTGAGTGCTGAACTTGGGTTTGAAATATCTCCTGAAACAAAAAAAGCTATACAGGAAAACGCCCATTTGTTGAAAAACATATCCATGGAACGCATTCGGGATGAGTTCACAAAGATAATCATGTCGGAAAAACCTATGGATGGCTTGCTGTCTATGAAAAAGCTAGGTATTTTGCCTTTTGTCGTACCTGAATTGGAAAAAACAGTTGGTGTTGAGCAAAATAAAGCTCATGCCTATGATGTTTTTGAGCATTTGCTTCGTTCTGTTCAACATTCAGCAGAGAAAAACTACCCCTTAGAAATCCGTTTATCGGCTTTATTTCACGATATTTCTAAGCCGGAGTCGCGCAGACGAAACAAAGAGCAGGATACTTGGACATTTTATGGTCATGAAGTGATTGGTTCACGTGAAACAAGAAAAATCCTGACGAGACTACGTTTCACGAATAACATTATAGAAAAAGTTGTCACTCTTGTCCGTTGGCATATGTTTTTCTCTGACACAGAGCAGATAACGCTCTCTGCGGTCCGTAGAATGATTGTAAATGTTGGACGAGATAATATTTGGGATTTGATGAATGTGCGCATATGTGACCGTATAGGCACTGGTAGGCCCAAGGAAGACCCATACAGGCTGCGTAAATATCACGCCATGATAGATGAAGCGCTTCGCGACCCAGTTTCTGTTGGAATGTTAAAAATTGATGGTAAAAAAGTGATGGATGTTTCACGAATAACAGCCGGACCAAAGATTGGCTACACTTTGCACGCTTTACTTGAAGAAGTTTTGGATGACCCGACGAAAAATACAGAGGAATACCTAGAAAACCGCTCAAAAGAGCTTATTTTACTTCCTGAAAATGAGCTTGAGGTGTTGGGAGAGAAGGGGAAACAGAGCAAAGAGGAGGCTGATGAGGAAGAAATAAAGAAAATACGCTCAAGTCACTGGGTTAAATAATAAAAAACCGCCCAATAATCAGGGTCCATTTCATAATGGGCACTAATCATTGGGCGGTTGAGGAGAAGAGTCATCCAGAGTTCCTTTGTGAGGACTAGATGTTGTAACTTAATCCAAAATAAAATAGTAGATAGTGAGAATCAGTTTGTACACCTACTTCCTGAGGATAAGCCAGATGATCTTCTAAGGAGGGGAGTCGTACGGCTCCCTGCCCGAAATGCTACGCATAGCGTTGCAGGCGGGCCAAAATAATACAAAACGCGTTTTATCAAAGAACCAATTCCAGAAATTCCGTCTTTTGACCCTTTTACTTGTCAAGGACATTTAATCTAGGTTCTAGAATAAGTTTAGTTTTGTCCTTTAAACTTGTCAAGGACAACTGGGGATAACTTCCAATTTTTCCCAGCCACGCGAGTGGATGAAGAAAAAGGAAGATTTGAGATTTTGTGGAATATGGCAAAATCAATTCATTGACTTTTAATGGCCGAGGAAATATACTAGTAATGTGCCTGCGGGTCGTCAGACCCTATCGGCATCAAAGCTGATGGCAGGCACAACAAAAAACCTCTCTTAACTGAGGGCTTTTTTGTTTCTATTTAATTTTCTTTTTACTTTTCCCTCTGTGTATTTTTATACCATCACCCATAACACTCTGGAATTGTCTTTGCCCATTGCCTATTTGTACGATAACCACTTTTATACTAGAACTTTTTATTCTGGCATGAAATGTCCAGAAATTGGCCGTTGAGGTCATTTTTATATTTTGACCATGTCTGTTCACTGTATACTTCTCCTCTGTCTGTCTGAAAGTAATTTCTGCTCTTGGGTTTTTGATTATGCCTTCAATATATGGCACTAGGGCAAATCGCCTTTTCTGTTCGTTTCTTGTTCTTGGTATTCTACCTTTGCGAATTAAATGATTGAACCCCTCACTAGTGAAAGCTACCAGTTCTCCGTTAAAAGCAGGGCAGGGCACCCTCCCTATTTTTGAGTATATTTTCTTTGTAAGCTTCTTCGATTTTTCATAACCAAAGGTCCATATTTTCATTAGAGTATCTTACTACAAACTACATATAAATTTCCATCTCAATAGAGCAATAGTCAGAGCCGAGGACGGAGGGAAGGATTGTGGCTGATAAAAGTATAGTATAATTTATTTATGATCAAAAAGATTGTTTTAAAATTAAAAAGTATAAGTTATTCTGGAAATCCAATAGGTGATGATATCAGACTAGAAATTAGTATTTTAGGGAAACCTTTTA
>Ga0209515_10008472_pt1 | contig 11999 bp, 8 predicted proteins | sample Subgroupgradi54m_FD_187454 | JGI IMG/M metagenome (GOLD analysis project Ga0209515, IMG submission 187454) | Subsurface groundwater microbial communities from S. Glens Falls, New York, USA - GMW60B uncontaminated upgradient, 5.4 m (SPAdes)... ... | reverse complement strand
GCGATACAAACTTTGGACGCTTGTCTGGCACGCATTGTCCAGACGGCTCTCAACACCGATACAACAGTCCTTATCACTGCGGATCACGGTAATGTCGAACAGAAAATCAATCCCGCAACCGGCCAGATTTCTACCGAACATACGGCTAATCTTGTACCTTTTATTGCTGTAGATAAAAAGTATCAGGGTAAAATGCAAAGATTGCAAAGCGGAATTTTGAGCGACGTAGCGCCCACTGTGCTTGGTCTTATGGGAATCATCAAACCCTCAACTATGACCGGTCGCAATCTGCTTGACGAGCTGGAATAAGTAAGATCAATTTGCTCCAACTTTGGCGAGAACTTTTGCAGCCTGCTCTGCACCCTGAAACATTGCTTCTTCAATATCCTTTGACCTTAAATATTGAGTGATGAATCCGGCGGTGTAGCCGTCACCTGCGCCTGTCGTATCCACAATCTTTTCAACTTCAACTGCCTTTTGATGAAAAACTCTACCTTTGGTGTAGCCGAAACTTCCTTTTTCGCTGTCTGTGACAATCACTGTTTTGTCAATCAAGATTTTCTCTTCTGCGACCACATTTGAGCGGAAATCAAAATCCTCGTATTTCTTCTTGACCAGATCTGCAAATTCATGACCGTTGATAATCAAAATATCCGTTTGCGCAATCAAAGGTTCCAATTCCTTTTGATCGCGGCGAACGTCTTTGACTCCCAGGTTCAAAATAGTCAAGATGTCGTTGTGTTTTGTCAATGTCAGAAGCTGAGTTCGCTGGGAAATATCGACGTCTGGCAGATTGCCCAAATATATTGCCCTTGTTTCAAGCAGAGCGTCAAAATCCTTCAAGTCTGTAAAAAGATCCGCGTGAGGCGGCTCATAGTGGACTATGGATCTTTCGCCGGCCTCGGTCAGGAAGATGCTTGAAACATTCAGATAGCCTTTGTGGAATTGACAGAGATGAGTACGGACTCCGGCCTGATGCAACTTGTTTAGAATTACTTCTTTGAAGGAATTTTCGCCTACAATCCCGAGAACCGCCACCTCAAAACCATATTGTCGCAAGCCCAGAGCGACGTTTGCGCCCCCGCCCCCAACGCTCTCATAGAGTTCGTCAACAACATACTTACCGCCTATGGCAAGCTTGAAATGTTCATTCTCCAAGGGAAGAGATTTGCCGCGAAAGGAAAGATCCATGCTTATTGTCCCGACCGAGATTAAATCAAGCATATAATCATATTAACATATAATCAATTTAAAATTCATGCTAGAATATATCCATGTTATTTATCGTCTGCGGGGAGGACAATGTGGCCTCCCGCGATTATTTTCTAGAACTTCAGCAGGAATATATAGAGAAGGGAAATGATGTCAGGAAAGTTGCAGCAGCAGAACTTGAGACCGTACTCGCTGACTCTTCAGCCGGGCCAAATCTCTTCGGTCAACAGCAGGTATTCCTTACCGAAAATGTCGACAAAGCGGTTTCCAGAAAAAAGGGCAATAAAGCTTTTGAGCTACTGGAGAAAATAGGCAGGATTAAAGATGTCGCTCTTCTTGACTGGGAGGATGGAGTCGGCCAGCGCGAGCTTAAAATAGCTACCCTGGGCAAAGTAAAAGAGTTCAAACCAAGCACCAACATTTTCAAACTTCTCGATGCCTGTTATCCGTCTAATCTACAGTCCTTCATCAACCTCTTGCAATCGGTCAGCACGCCTCAGAATGAGATGTTTATCTATATCATGCTCCGCCGCCACTTCCGCAATCTACTGTTGGTAAGCGCCAAAGCCGATATGCCCGGTCTTCAGGCGTGGCAGGCCGGAAAACTCAAGCGACAGGCGAGCCTTTGGCAGACTGATAAGCTCGTCTCCTTTTACGACCGGCTTATCTCACTGGATATTTCGCTTAAAACCGGCAAAAACGCCTATAGCTTGAGACACTCGTTGGAGCTGTTGAGTTGCTATTATCTCTAGACTATATCCGAGAAGGTGCTCTATAGTTTTTCAGATTTAGATTTAAATTCGACAGAAAGAGTTTGTAGTTTTTGGTTATAACCTGTCCTGATCTGACAAAATAAAAAAGCGCCTCGTTTGGCAATAACCGGGCATTTTTGCTGGGTAAATATAGTGTCAGAACAACCCAAAGTATCATTTTTTTGCCTTTTTCATTGTTTAGTTTAGACTGTCAGGACGGGACGGAGATCAACGGAACTTTGACTGGCAGACTCCGAGGGTGTCTGCTAAGATCATTATAGGGTTTAGCAAATTCTGACAATCTAAAACCTCTGTGTTCGAAGAATGCGGATTTGAAAAAACGTCATACGAGGCTGCCAAGTTTTTCCACGAACCAGACTGAAAGAGTTGATGCATTTTTTCAAAGACGCCTTCGAGAACAACGTTGGTATAACGTTGGTATAATGATATTTGTATGAGCATCGATCCCTCCATCTTCAAAGCCTATGATATCCGCGGAATCTATCCTTCGCAGATCAATGAGGAGAATATTGGAGTTGTCGTTGCAGCAATCTATCAGTTTCTCAAAAAAAATCTCCAAAAAGACTCGCTCACCGTGGTTTTGGGTCGAGATATGCGGGTTTCCTCGCCGTCTCTGACCAAAAAAGCACTTGAAACCCTGATTCAGTATGGAGCTCAGGTGACAGATATCGGCCTTGTCTCAACACCCACTTTTTACTTCGCAGTACTCGAGGGGCAATACGATGTCGGCATCCAGGTCAGCGCCTCCCACAATCCCAAGCAATACAACGGTCTGAAGTTTGTGAAACGTTCAGGAAACTCGCTCATCAAAATAGGAGAGAGCACAGGAATGCATCAAGTAAAAGAACTCGCGCTGGCCGGAAATTTTGAGTCCGCCACCGCAAAGGGAACTGTCAAAACTGTGGCCGATTCGGTCGTCAAAGAGGTTGACGCGGCGATGCAGGCCGTAAACTGGCACAACATCAAGAAGTTTAAGATCGTAGCCGACCCCGGAAACGCCATGGCCGCTTTATACATTGAGGAGCTTTTCAAGAGACTGCCCTGCGAACTTATCAAGATGAACTTTGAGTTGGACGGCAATTTCCCCGCCCACCAGCCAGACCCATTACAATTTGATACCTTGAAAAGTCTGCAGAAGCGCGTACTCGATGAGAGAGCAGATCTTGGCATTGCTCCTGACGGTGACGGAGACCGAGTCTTCTTCATCAACGAAAAAGGAGCGGTTGTTCCGGCAACTTTGATCACTTCTTTGATCGCCAAAGAGATATTGACTAAAGCTCCGGGCGAGAAAATTATCGCCGATATCCGCGCGATCATGAATGTGGAGAGCGTCTGCGAGAAATATAAGGGAAAGTTTCTACTCAGTAAAGTCGGCCACGCCCTCATCACCGAGCAGTTGAACAACGAGCAGGCCGCCTTTGCAGGTGAATCCTCAGGTCACTATTACTTCAGGGAGACAGGCGGAGCCGAAAGCTCGGTCCGAGTCATTCTCTATCTTCTTGAGGCGATGGGAAAGTGGAACCAGCCTGTTTCAAGGCTACTTCAGGAGTTCAGCAGCGCCTTTGAGTCAGGGGAATACAACTTCACCCTGCCGGCAAGCGTGAACGCCAAAGAGCTTCTTGAGAGCATATCTCAGAGCTATTCAGATGGCCAAATATTCCATCTGGACGGCCTGGCCGTCGATTATCCGGACTGGCGCTTCAATATCCGCTCCTCCAACACAGAGCCTCTCCTCAGGCTCAACGTAGAGGCCAATTCCGAGGCACAGATGAAAGAGAAACTAGGTATTCTTATCGAAACAATCCAAAAATCAGGCGCCAAAAGGAAATAGGTAAAAGCAAAGATACTAATTTTTTACTCCTTGAGAGGTGCGCAGGGACGAGCACGCTCATGGGAGTTAAAAAATTATGTATCCAGCTTGCATTTGGTATAATATAAGCATCCATGGAACAGCCCGCTGTAACAACGCAAAAACCCATCAACCTCTCCCACTTCACCAAAGCGCTGATCGAAAAATTGAACGAAATCAAACCTAAGGTCAGACACGACGACACCTCGCGGATCTCCGTATCTCAGACCGTTTCTTTTTTTGCCATAGCTTATGAGAAGATCCGCAACGCAGTCGAATATAGAGACGCACATCTTATCAGACGAGCCGCCATCGAGCGCATACTCAAAAGGCGTCTTGCTCTCAACCCGGAAGCCGAAGGAGAAGGGGAGAATCTGATAAGAGAACTTCTCTGGGCACGCTACTTCCCCAACGAATCGCTTGGCGAAAGTGATGTAGCAGCCGTCCAAAGGCTTTTGGACCGCTATCTGCTGATCAAAAAACAAATAAACAACCAGTTTTTATTCGATATTCTGACTTGTTCGATCGAGGAGACTCTTTCTCCTCAGGAAGCGAGCCAGAACACCACTTTTACCTTCTTCATCTATCAGGTTCTCAAAGATAAAGTCAAGATTGAGAAGGTATCCGAGGAGGAGAAAAACGCCTTTTTTTACGTCACTCTTGAGAGATGGTTTGCCAAAAGCGACAATTCCTATCTCCGTTATCATCTTTTCTCCCTGTTTCACGAATCTATTTTCGAAGTAAGCGACGAGAAGATTCCGACGCTTATCAAACAGCTGCCCCAACTTTTCAAAAAGGTAGACGACTTGATCAAAAATCCCTATTCAGACCGGATGCGGAATTTTGTCAAAAATCAGTTTCCTCCTTTCAGCATTCTGTTTGAAATCTTCAAAAAAAATAAAGATTACGCCAAAACAATACTTCAGGACAGAAACAGGCTCTGGACCGAGGTCGAACAGATCTGCCGTCTCAAGTATGCCGAGACTCGTTCGCGTCTCAACAGTCTGGCTGTCAAAGCGGTGGTCTATATCTTCATCACCAAGATGCTGTTTGCGCTGATTCTGGAATATCCTCTTTCTCTGTGGATCTATGGTGAAGTGAGCTATGTTTCTCTGGCTATCAACTCGCTGTTCCCGCCTCTTCTGATGTTTGCTATTGTAGGTTTGACGACTATTCCGGGAGAAGACAATACCAAGCGTCTTTTTGATCGTCTGGTGGGGATTATCGATTCTGACAGATCGTTTGAGAGTACTATTGCTTTCGTTGCCAGAAAAGCCAAAACCCGCAGGCCGCTGCTGATTTTTTTCTTTACGATTTTTTACGTTCTGACTTTTTTCATCACTTTTAATCTTCTGCATCTGTTACTCAAGCTTCTGCAGTTCAATCTGGTCAGTGAGGCGATATTCATCTTCTTCATCAGCATCATCAGCTTCTTCGCCTATCGTATCAGACAAGTTGCTAAAGAATATCAAGTTAAAGAAAGAGAAAGCTTCATCAGACCTTTTGTCGATTTCTTTTTCCTGCCGATTCTTTCGGTGGGCAAATTCTTGAGTCAGGGTATTGCCAGACTCAACTTCTTCACTTTTATTTTCGACTTTATTATTGAGGCTCCGTTTAAGATGCTGTTTGAGATTGTTGAGGAGTGGATCAGTTTCATCCGCACCAAAAAAGAAGAGATTATTTAATTAAGATCTGCGTTTTTAATTTCTCTTGTATACAAATGTCAACGCATAATTATAGACAACGTGATAATTATTGATAAATTCTTTATTGTATTGTAAATGTTGCCATAAAACATCATTTTCGTCCTTTCGAATAATCAACCACCGAGCAATCTTTGTTGGATTCTTTAGAGCCTGATCCCAATAAGGATGATTTCCTACATATATAATTTTATTCATTGGAATATTCAGGGATACTGGATTTGCTGTACGGGAAAAATCATCAAACATAACAAATCCATAATCATAGTTGCTTGCTACGTAGCTATTTGCAGGACTTGGTCTTCTTCCAGACAATCCCCTCAGACCATCTTTTAGCACTATTGGAAGACCATCATAAACAAAAAAAGTTAATTGGTAAATGATTAATATCCATAGCAGTATTCTGGAAAAAGTTTTTAGATTGCTACTAATGAGCCCTATAAAAATTGACACCGCTGGAAGCACCATAATTCCATATCTGACGTTGAACAATTGAGAAAGAAAAGTATCAGGAACAAGTTCCGGAATTAAAATAATTGAAACACCTAAATACAAGGTAATAACATAGAAAAAAAATGGAGTTGTAATAAGTAGTAATCCAAGATACTTAGTAAAACTTGATCTATTTTTTAACGCAAAAATAAAAAATATAATAATGCTTATAACAGCGACTATGAAGAAAATTATTCCCACATTCTGTATCGCAGTCAACGTGTAAAAAGATAGCGAGCTAATAAAGTTTTTGTATGAGGGAAGTTGTCCTTGTTTAAGCCAACCTAATTGTTGAGTGTGTGCTGAATACTCACTATTTAAAAAATAAAAAGGATTCTTAAAGATTAGATAATTCCATCCAATCCAGAAAGCGATTCCAAGAAATGCCACAGAACAATAAAGCAGTATTGAAGATTCAATTTTGGCAAATTTATATTTCTTGGCGAAACCAATGATAGGTATGATTACTATTGAGCAAAATATAAAGAACCACGCATCATATCGAATAAGAGATCCGCAAAAAATAAAGAAACCTCCGAGAATTAAATCTATGAAGTTGTCCGTAAGGATCCATTTAACAATATAATAGACGGAAATTGTCATCATGACGATAAGAGAAGTTTCACTAAGTGGAGTTGACTGTAAATATAATAGATTTGGGTTTGCGATAAAGACAAAGAAACCAGTAAAAGAAGCGAATGAATTCTTTGTCAGTAAAAAAATTATTTTAAATATAAATATAGAGGCAACGATGAAGCATATCATTGATACTATACTCCCGCCAATTCCGGTTCGCCACATATAGTCATTCCAAACAAAGGGAATCATCAAAAGGTGTTGTAATGGCAACCACACTCCTCCAAGCTGGCCGAACCCTGGAGTTAATCCGCTAATGACGCGCTTTGAAATATTGATATGGGATTCAGCGTCACCATACTGCAATATTAAATTAAGTTTTGCAATATAAATAGCTGATGTTATACTCACCAACATTGAAAAAGCAAAAGCAATTTTCTCCGTCTGAGTATTAAAAAACTTATTAATGTTCTCCCGATATAAAGCTTTTGGTAATTCAATCTCTATATTCATATTTCTTAGCGAAATTAATATAGCTAATAAAAATTAACAGGATAAAGACAGTGCTCATAATTCCTACGAGCATATAAAAAAAGATGTTTTTTGGCAGGATATTTTGCAAATATTCGTTGTATACAAAGGATGTATATCCTTTATGATTAAGTAGTGGAATTTCTCTAAAAAAGGAACAATCGATATGGCAATTTGTAAATTCGATCTCCAAAGATGAGGGATTTAATCTACTAGTTAAAGCTCCTAACGTATTGATAGCAATACTTAGTACACCCAAAATAGTCAATGAAAAAACAAATAACGGGTTTTTGAGATACTTTTTAATTGAAAATGCTAAAAATACAGCTATCAAAGGAACAATTCCTACAAAAAATCTTGTCCCGAAAGACCATCCACCGGCATAATCTGTATAAGAACTATAAGTAAGTATTGTAAAAATGATGGAGAAAAATAATCCGTAAAATAGCTTTTTATTTGTCAAAAATAATTCATTTATTCCCAGCATTGCTAAAAGAAGAATTGGAGCAAAGAAAAATAATCCTCTTTCCGGACTCAATAGCGACATATACAAACCTTTGTAAGTAAAATGAGGGTCAAGCTTTAAAGGTTTATAAAGCGGTTTATGACTAAGATAAAATCTAGGATCATCTGCTAAATAATAAATATTCTTTCCCTTATTGTCTATATATCCTTCTATCTGATGTGTTTCTATTGTAGTGAAATAAGTTCCAAACAAGGTCTTGGTATAGAATAACAAAGGAATAATGAAAATAAGAGAAACAAAAAAAAAGAAAAAATATGAAGGGTTTATTGAAAGGAATCTTTGATCTTCTTTTTGCAAAATTTTTACCGATGCAAATAATAATAACAGTCCAATCGGAAGCATAGTTATTGCGTTCGGATAATCTGAGATCAAGCCAAACCCATACGAAAACCAAAATATAGTATTACCCAACAAAAACCTCTTCCTAGCAATTACCTGAACTGCACCATATAGAGAAAGAGTTATTGCTAAAACTGAAAATGGATGAGCGGAAAAAAATACGCTATAGGGGTAAATATTCGTCCCAAATATTGTGATAAAAGTAGTCAAAAGAGATATTGCACTATTAAAATGGAGGTCTTTTAAAGCTTTAAAAAAAATAATCGCTGTAATAATTATCAGTAAGGGCCCTAGGAGAAATACAAACAAAATTCCCAAATCATATCTCTGCCCTATTTGATAAAAAGGACTTGCAAAAAATGCTGATCCGGGTATAAAAACGGAGTAATAATGACCATTGGCATATAAAACATCAGGATAGGTTGTTTTTGCATACTTATCTATTATGAAAGATTTGTCATTTGTTATTGCCTGAATTAATGCCCATCTTCCTCTGGTTAAAGACATTTGAAACGGACTTCCATCTATATCCATTGTCTTTAATATTTGAGAAGTTGAGCCATTTCCTTTAATCGCATCTACGGATATAAACAAGATTACAGCGATAAAAATAAAGACTATAACAATACTTATTTTTTTAATTATTTCTTTCATGCTTGATTAAAGGGAATTAGCAGTAAAGTTACCTATAAGATCTCCATCAATAAGTTCTTTTTCAATATTTTTTTTGCTTTCGGCAGCTGCCTTTTCACTTCCAAGATGTAGACCATGTTTAGTTTTATACCAATGATGCGGGTCAGCGATAAATTTATAAAAAGCTATATAGGTAGAGATACTCATCGCCAGCCAATATAGAGGAACCAGGAAAACATACTTAACCAACTCGTCATGACCCCACTTGGCACAGCCGATCATATAATAGTACATATATAAGAAGTTACCCAGAATCAGCGAAGTAGTACCAATGTAGAGAATGGGCGTAGGGAAAAAAGACTCGATAAAAGTCCCTATATGCATGCGGAAAGCAAAGTAGGCAATAGTGATAGCCCACATAATCGGATTGACCATCATCGAAATTACCTTCCCTCCTATAACCAATTGAAACGTCATAAGATGAGGCTCACTCCACGTCTGGTTAAATTGACCCGGACTGCGCATATGCGAAAAATATGTCTGTATATACCCCTTGATCCAGCGAATTCGCTGATTAAACCAATTCCTCAGACCACTATTGGCCTCTTCAAGAGTTACCGAATCAATGATTGCGGTTCTGTATCCCCTCTTTACAAGACGGATTCCCAAATCAGCGTCTTCTGTCACGTTGAAAGAATCCCAGCCCTTAAGCTTATGCAGATCATCCGTCCTGAAATGATTTGAAGTCCCGCCCAATGGAATCGGCGCATGAATAGATTGTAAACCGGTCAGCACCAGATCAAACCATAGAGAATACTCAGCGGTGAAAATCTTCGTCAGAAGGTTCTGATGGGGATTATAGAAATTGAGCTTCGCCTGGACACAGATTATCCTTGGCCCTGCCTTCTGGAATGCAAGTATAGCCTTTTTGAGCTGGAGTGGATCGGGTATGTCTTCGGCATCATAGATAACCGTGTGTTCACCTTTTGCATATTTAAGACCATAATTCAGGGCTTTTGGCTTGGTTTTGGGAAGCGAGTGAGGAACAATAACTATCTGGAAGTAATCCGGTAAATTATATGACTGGGCATGCTGGATCGTTTCTTCGTCGTCTTCTTCAAGAAGAAGTAAAACCTGTAGCTTGTCTTTTGGATAATCCAGTCGTGACATAGCAGTGACAAACTGAGGAAGAACCTGCCATTCTCTATATAGCGGACAAAATACAGTATATGACGGCCAGTCTGTTCTTTGTTTTATTTCCTCATCCTCTATTTTGATCTCAGGTGCTTTTGAAAAACTCCTATAGATCAGATAGAAATTGAACAACAAGTCGGCAAAATAAAGCGTGGTCAGCAAGGAAAGAATGATCACCAGACTCAGATGCCAGTCAAAAAGAAATCCAAAAAATACAATCACTGCCAGAAGCGCAAAAATCAGTCTCTGATCCAGTGACAATCTCTTAAAGGCAGTTTCATGATGATCAAGGTTTGAGTGATGGATATATTTTCCCGCTTTGTAATGGAAACCATGGCCCTCGCGCTCTACTTGGGCGGACGAAAAAGGGACAACTTCTGCTCGGGCAAATTTCAGACTTATTGCTTCCCATAACATCTGTGTAAAAGCCGGAAAAAATCTTTTTTTCGGTTTAGCTGCCCATCTCTGGGAAAATTCAATGTCATGACTTGCGATTGTATAACCTGCGTTCCTGGCTTTCAGCAAAAATTCAAGATCAAACGTCCACGGCCGGGGATCAAGAGTTATTCTTTCTATTATTTCTTTTTTAAATACCTTAAGACCTGAAAGAACATCATAATCCAAACTATGCAAAAACCTAGCTAAGATACTCTGCTTATTTCTGTTCGCAATCACAATATCAGTGCTTTCTTCGATTTTGTCGAGCATTACAGGGATCTCCTCTGGAGCATATTGAAGATCCGCATCTATCATGGCAATCGTGTCATACTGGGCACGCAGGAATCCTTCGATCAAAGATCTCGCTTTGCCTTTATTGCCCGTCTTGAGGTGAAGCGAAATAGGGTATTCTGCTGTCCAGGATTCAATCCGGGCTCTTGTGTCATCGGAGGAATTATCGTCGATAAAAATTACTTCATACTGGATATCATTATTCTCAAAGGTCTTTAGCAGTCTTTCAATCAGAGGTTCAATATTTTGAGCTTCATTTAACGTAGGAATAACTATTGAAATGCTTTTCATTATTATGTAGTTTAACTAGTGAGGAATTATACAATTTTTTTGTAGTTTATATGCTACAAAAAGGAGAGGAATTTGAAGGTTAGTCGATCAGTTTTGCTGTGACGACGAATCTTTTGGAGTCCATGAAGCCTGCACATGTATAGAGCGTGATCCGCTTGTCAGCCGTCTGATCGAGAATCCCAAGCTGATCGGGTTTTACCATGGCAGTATTCTGGACCAGAAAGGTTTTCTTGGTTTTGTCTTTGAAATTGATTTGTATCTTCTGCCCGGGCTTCGCCTTCGGCAGATTGCCAAAAAGACTCGTCCAGTTGTGTGCATAAAGAATGCTGTTGCCGTGTTCTCCGGGATTTGGCGAGTTGTCCAACCAGGAAACTCCCTTGGTTGTGGTATCCCATTGCCGATTATGGATCTCGGCCGGAATAATCGGTAAATTGATATCTATATCATTGATCTTGATTGCAACCGGAGGATTCTTAAGATCCATACAGGCTCTTATGCTGGTCTGCGTGGAATCAAGAAATGCAAGCCGCTGGGGATTATTTCTCTGCCACAAAAATAGAACGCCAAAACCAAGAGATAAAAAACCAAGGATAATTAAGATTTTTGAAAGCACAGTGTTTCTTAATTTTTAAATTTTTTAAGCAGGAGTCCTAAAGTTGTGAGAGTTAGACCAATACCTATTAAAAGGTATATAAAGGCGATATTTCCGGTCGAGGCAAGACCAAGAACCTCTCCAAATGGAGTTGAGGATGAAGATGAAGATCCGCCGCCAGAACCACCAGAGCCTCCGCCTGAACCTCCGCCACCACCACCGCTTCCACCAAAGCAGCTAAAAGTTGTGTTTTGGGCAAGATATGGAGCCTGTTCCAGCCCCCAGAGTGAGCCGTCAGGGACAAAGATCCAGCCTTGAGCCTGAAGATTTTTGAGCTCATTATCCGACAGAACACTCGCTTTCCACCAGTTGGTCTGAATTCCATTGCCATCCGGAGGGCAAAGACACTGTATAAGCGTATCAGGTGTTACTGAAAAGACAACGTCGCTTCCGGTGAACTGTTCTGTTCTTCCGACTATTCCATGAACGCCGTCATTATTTTGGGCGATTGCAGTACCCAGAGGACTTACGCAGGAAGGAAAATTGGGAACCTCACGTG
>Ga0209515_10008471_pt1 | contig 12000 bp, 11 predicted proteins | sample Subgroupgradi54m_FD_187454 | JGI IMG/M metagenome (GOLD analysis project Ga0209515, IMG submission 187454) | Subsurface groundwater microbial communities from S. Glens Falls, New York, USA - GMW60B uncontaminated upgradient, 5.4 m (SPAdes)... ... | reverse complement strand
TTTCACAGCCGCTGGAATTTATCTAATTACAGGCCAATTATTTTGGCAAACGCTGGTTGGCTGGATGCTTATGTTGTCGGCCCTACTAGGCATAGTCGCTATCGGTTGGCTAGCTATAAACGATCGCTCTGACACGCGCAAATTGTTATCTAACGAGTTGCTATTTGCTGCCTGGCTGCTGTTTTTAGGCAGTTTTTTGCCGCTATCAATCCTTTATAGCGGCAGCCATTTGCAAAAATGGCCGGTGGCGGCCATAGACCTGCTTAGCATTTTTGGATTGCTAGTAGCCTACCTGGCCACCACTGGCCGAACCAAATTTAAACTTAAATACTACGCCGGATTGATGGGACTGGCGACACCACTGCTGCTGGCCCTCGCTAACCGACCGTATTTAGTACATGGCAAGATAAAGCTAGCCGACGCCTTCGGCGCCGCCAGCTACGCCGGTGCCTTTTTACTTGGCTCGGCAATTATCTTCCCGTTAGTCCTGCTAGGTTTCTGGCTGTTTATAAAATTAATCAAACAGCCAAGTCGTTAATTTACGCGGGGTAAATTAACGCTAAAAGTTGAGCCCTTGCCGGTCGTCGATTTCACTGCTATAGAACCATGGTGCAAGTCGGCAATTTTTTTAGCGATCGCCAACCCCAAACCATAACCTTGGGCAGTGTTTTTGGTGCGCGAGACGTCGGCCCGGTAAAAACGTTCAAAAATATGCGGCAGGTCGGCGACCGCTATTCCTTGCCCGTGGTCAGTGACGCTAATTCGTGCCTGCTTGTCTTTAAGCTTCGTATCGATGGTGACTTCAGCCCCAGCCGGACTGTATTTGATAGCGTTATCGACTAAAATCGTCAAAAGGTTAGTTAACTGCTGGCTATTGCCTACGACCACCGCGTCTTTGACCTTAGCACTGAGCTTAATCTTTTTGGCAGTCGCCGGTTTGCTAACTTGGTCTAAGGCGGCTTCTACTAACCGAGCTAAAAAAACCTGCTCGTGGGGAGTACCATTAGCCTCGGCCGTAGCTAAAGTCAACAAGCCTTCACTGAGTGATTTGAGCTTGCCAACTTCTTCTAGATTACTTTTAAGCAGGTCAAGGGCCCCTTTTTTGGTGAGATCGGAGCTGCGCAGGGCGACTTCAATCTCAGCCTGCATAGCGGTCAGCGGTGTGCGGAGTTCATGGCTGGCGTCGCCGGTAAAACGTTTTTGCATTTCCAGCGATTCTTCAAGCGGCTGAAGTGTCCGCCTAGCCAAAATGTAGCTGACGGCGCCGCCGATGGCCAGCACGGCAATATTAAAAAACAGTAAATTAACTTTTAGTCGGTTGCGATCTTTTTCCAATTGGTGCAGACGTAGATTGTTGATCTCGGTGGCGTTACTAGGCCCAAAAACGACATTATATAGGTCAACCGGCCGCTGGGCACTCTGGGCCAGCTCGTTGCTGGAAACATGATACAGCGCCAGGCTGCAGCCAATCGAAAGAGCCATGATAATAGCTAAGTAGCCGGCAGTTAATTTGGTAGCCGCGGAGCGAAACATTAACGGGCCTCTATTTTGTAGCCAAAGCCGCGCAGCGTGTGCAGCAGGGGCTTAGCTTTAAATGGTTTGTCTATCTTATTGCGCAGGTAGCCAATATAGACTTCAACGGTGTTGGGCAAGATGTCGGCGTCAAAATTCCAAACATGGGCAATGATGTTGTCCTTACTGAGTACCTGGCCGGCATTGCGCATTAAATATTCCAGCAGGGCAAATTCTTTAGAGCTGAGGACAATCGATTTGCTGCCGCGCCTCAGCTCATAATTAGTCGTATCCAGGCTCAGGTCGCCGACTTTAAGCACGTTGCTTTTGGCTTCAGCTGGCCGGCGCAGCAGCGCCCGGACCCGGGCCAGCAGCTCTTCAAACGAAAAAGGCTTAATCAAATAATCGTCGGCGCCGGCATTTAGCCCGGCCACCCGGTCATGGATCTGGTCTTTGGCGGTCAAAAGCAAGATAGGGGTATGAATTTCTTTCTCACGTAGCTGGCGGGCTATATCCATGCCCTCCATACTGCCGGGCAGCATGCGGTCGATAATCATCAGGTCATAGGGCTCATTCAGGGCTGCGCCGTAGCCGCTATCAGCGTCATATTCCACATCGACAGCGTATTTTTCCTGCTCCAGGCCTTTTTTGATAGCGCCGGCTATCTTGTGCTCGTCTTCTACTACTAAAATTCTCATCTGATATCTATTTTACTACTTAAACTGAGAATAGTCTGAGCTGGTACAATAGTCGGCAGTGATTACCAAAATCAAAGAAAATATCGCGCGCGCGATAGGACTGGCGGGCACCCTGGCCTGCCTAGCTATTTTCGTGTATGATCCCAGCTTCCCGACGCCTGATAAGCTACTAGTTTTTCTGATCTTCGTGTTTATGATTTTTGACCAAGCCATCGCTATGCTCAAGCGGCTATTACCTTTTGTGGTCTTACTGCTGGTTTATGAATCCTTTAGTAGCTTTGCAGACGAAATTAACTCACATGTTAATTACACGCTGGCGCCGCATATCGATAAATTATTGTTTGGTAAAACGCCAGTAATATATTTTCAAAACTGGTTATGGCACGGCCATGCCCAATGGTACGACCTTGCCCTGTATTTGCCCTACATGCTGTTTTTCATTTTGCCGCTTGGCTTGGCGATTTTAGTCTGGAAAACTCGCGGCCACCACTACTGGCTGGTTGTTTCAAGCTATATGGTGTTGTTTGCCAGCGGCTTTTTAACTTTTTTGACCTTCCCGACAGCACCACCGTGGCTGGCCAGCGACGGTGGCTACATCCCGCATATTCAGCGGATATCGAGTGATGTCTGGTATGCGCTGGGAATTCATAATTTTCCGTCACTTTATAACCGTCTTTCGCCTAACCCGGTTGCGGCTATACCCAGTCTGCACGCTGGCTGCGCCACGCTATTTTCGATCATTATTTTCAAAATTTACGGCCGGCGCTGGGGAGCATTGTCACTAGCCTACCCGGTCTCAATCTACTTCGGCATTATTTACTTGGGCGAACACTACGCCTTTGATGTACTGGCCGGCATAGTTTACGCCGTTGGCGCCTATCTATCCACTCCATATCTACTACGCCTAATCGGTTGTCTGGTGGCTAAAGCGCGAAGCTCACGAAAATTAGCTGTACAATAAAACTAATGTCTATTCACCCCGAGGCCAGACGTCATCTGCTGCGAAAGTTATTAATTTTTATTGTACTCATAGCAGTCGTGGCGTCGCTGGTTTGGTGGCGGAATGATCAGCCGGTTAGCAAACCCCAGCCGGTTACAGCCACTTCTTCCAGTTCGGTGCCCACAGTCCCTACCAGTTTCAATAAAAAACAATACTCTATAAACGATCCGGCTAGTATCTGGGTGGTAGTCAATAAGGGGCGCATTTTACCAAGTGATTATGCGCCGTCGCTGGTTGTACCTAACGTACCGCTTAATTATCCCTCGAGCTCTAATGATTCACATCTGCGCACTGAGACAGCCCGGGCGCTTGAGCTAATGTTTGCGGCCGCCAAAAAAAACGGCTTCGATCTCAAGCTTTTTAGCGGCTATAGAAGCTATAGTGAGCAAATGTCGGTCTATAATAACTTCGTATCTACGGAAGGCCAAGCTCACGCTGATATTTCTAGTGCTCGTCCTGGGCACAGCGAACACCAGACGGGCTTAGCGGCTGATGTCTCAGTGATTGGTGCCAGCTGCGAGCTCCAACTGTGTTTTGGCAATACGCCCGCCGGTAGGTGGGTGGCCGCCAATGCCTACAAATATGGCTTCCTAGTCCGTTATCAAAACGGCAAGGAAAATTTAACCGGTTACGAATATGAACCTTGGCATCTGCGCTACGCGGGCGGTGATTTAGCGGCTGAGATAAATAAAACTGGCCAAACACTGGAACAATTTTTTGGTCTGACAACATACACCGACTACTCGACTACATCTTATCAGCTAAAGTCTGGCTACTAAGCTTGCGGGTTAATATCGTGGCCGCCGAATTTATTACGCATGGCGGAAAGCAGCTTTGTCGCGAAGTTGGTTTGGCCTTTTTGGCTGGCTAAGCGAACATCGAAAGAACTTTGGATGGCCGGCAGTGGTATGCCTAGATCTTTAGCTGCCTCTAGCGTCCAGCGAGTTTCACCGCTTTCGGCCACCACGCCATCAATTCCATCTAGGTTAGGATTTTCCGAAAGGGCCTGGCGGGCCAGCTCATTAAGCCAAGAATTAACGACACTGCCATGCTGCCAGACTTGCCCAGCCCCAGCCAGGTCAAGATTTTTATAAGGACCTTCCTTCAAGACCCGATAACCTTCGGCCAGTGATTCCATCATGCCGTATTCAATGGCGTTGTGGACCATCTTAACAAAGTGACCACTACCGCTGGGGCCGAAATATTGGCAGGCACCTGTCGGCTTGGCAAGTGTACTAAGAGCTGGCTCTATGGTTTTGAAGGCACTCTCTTCTCCGCCGACCATCAAGCAAAAGCCATTTTTATAGCCCCAGACGCCGCCGCTGGTGCCAATATCAAGTAATACAGAGCCTGCGGCACTGACTTTCCCGGATCTTTTGGTCGTTAACCGAAAATCAGAGTTGCCGCCATCAATAAATAGACTGCCCCTCGGTGCCAACTTTAGCCAAACAGCCAACTCCGAATCGACGACACCGGCTGGCAGCATCAGCCACAGCACCAATGGCTGGCCGTTGAACTTGTCTATAACCTCTGGCTTCTCATAAGCTGCCTGAGCGCCGTGCTTGGTAGCTTCATCGATAGGTGCATGGCTACGGTTGTGGGCAATAACTTCATGGCCGCCCTCGGCCAGTTTGCGAGCAATTTGGGCACCCATCCTCCCCAAACCGGCGACTGCGATCTTCATGCTACTGCTTCTCCTACTTTGTCATTGAATATTACAACTTCTTTGACACTTTTGAGTATTTGCGACGGTACTTGCTCTAGCGGTGCGTCTTTCTTAAGAGCCTCGATAGCCTCCTGCTTGGCTTCGCCGGCTAAATAAGTAACGACCGAGTCCATAAGCTCTATGGCCGGAAATGTCATGGTGATCCGTTTGTAATCATCCCAGTCGTAACCGACTGCCATTGTTTTGGCATTGATGGCCGGACTGCGAGGTTTTATGCCGGCGATGTGGCTGTCCGGGCCAATGCCCATAAAGCCTAGTTTATAATCGGCATTCTTAATTTCTCGCGCCAGTATTTTATCGAACCGCTTGACCGTAGCCTCCATACTGCTACCGTTTAGTACGGGAATTAAGTTAGCGCCCGGTAGTTTGAACCCGGTTTGCTTGAGCTGAAACCAATTGGAATCGGCGTGTCCAACTGGTCCGTAGCGTTCGTCGATTAGGGTAACAGTCAAATTTTTTAGTTTGGTTGATTTGATTTTATCGGCTACATCAGTGGCGATTTTCATGGCGGAGCCGCCCGTAACTAGCCACAAGACTTTTTTGCCTGCCGCTAGGTGTCGGCTGATGGCAATGGTCAAATGGGCGACGACTGGTTCGATAGTAGAAATTTTGCGAAAACTTATAGCCATCTGCCCTAATTATACTTAAGTATCCACAAGTCATGCACTTATAAACAAAAATGAAAAGCAGCTCTTGTTTAAGGAGCTGCTTTTCGACGAGTCACTATTGCTAATGAACCGCCATCACCTCACGGTGGTACTTCCAAATCTACTCTTGCAGCTTCGACCTGTCAACAATTAATTTGTGTTTTAATGTTGTAATTTAGTCAATGGCTGGGACGGTAGGATTCGAACCTACGAATGCTGGTACCAAAAACCAGTGCCTTACCACTTGGCCACGTCCCAATAGCCCAATTTATTGTAACACCTTAAAGGTTAAGTTTTACAGAGGACGTAAAACAAATTATAATTGTTTACTAGAGATGCCAAAAACTACCAAAAACCCGGCAGACTATATTCTGCCGCTATATATGAATGGCCTGGCCGGCCGGATGCTGCGGATTGCGCCGCCCAAAAATAATCAGCGTGAAGTACTTTTTATTTACGGTCACCACGCCAGCCTAGAACGGTACTTCGGCGTTGCCGACCTTATGAGTAGATATGGTGGCCTGAGCGTGCCGGATTTACCGGGTTTTGGCGGGATGGACCCATTTTACAAAATAGGTGAAAAGCCAACGCTTGATAACTTTGCTGACTATCTCGCCTCATTTATTAAACTGCGATACAAAAATAAACGATTCGTCGTGGCAGGCTATAGCTTGGGGGTGGTGATAATAACTCGGATGTTACAAAAGTATCCCGAGCTGACCAAAAAAGTCGATATGGTGATCAGCATTGGCGGTTTTAGTCACCGAAGCGATTTTTCTTTTAGCCGCCAGCGATATTGGATCTATCGCCTAGGGTTGGCCTTTTTCTCATATAGACTACCGGCAGCACTCTATAAGCACATTGTTCTGCGGCCCATGTATATCCGCTACATTTATCGACATATGTTTAATGCCCAGCAAAAATTTAAGGGTAAAAGCGGCGGCGAACTGAAACGAACCATCGAGATGGAGGTCGATCTTTGGCGATCAAACGACCCCCGAACTTACATGGCTACCGGCCATATGATGATTACCCTTGATTTGCCATCACTTGGGCATGTGGGACTGCCGATATATCACGCCGGAGTCGTCGGCGACCACTACTTTCATAACATAAAGGTTGAACAACACTTGCGCCAGATCTATGCAGACTTCCATTACGGCAAGATCAAATCATTAACCCACGCACCGTCAATCGTAGCCACGGCCGAAGACGCAGCCATGTTTTTGCCCAAGGAGTTTATTCGCGTTATGAAGAAGTTAGGCTAAACTGTAAGTAAATATGAAGATAGCTCTAGTCTGTCCTTTTAGTATGTTTGGTCGGCCTGGTGGTATACCTCAGGTCGTGATGCATCTACATGAGGGTTTAAAGAAAAAAGGCCATACGGTAAAAGTTATAACCCAGAGACCTTCAAACTTTAAAGGTACCGTACCAGAGGATTATATATTATTCGGCATCACAAGGACTTTTACGGGTGGTTTAGGCACCGAGGGCAACTGGGGTATGCCTTCGGACGGTGAGGAAATCGCACAGGTGCTCAAAAGAGAAAAGTTTGATGTTATAAACTTTCATGAGCCTTGGATGCCAATATTAGCCTGGCAAATGCTTAAACATTCCAAGGCCGCACATGTTGGCACCTTCCACGCCAACCTTATGGACACCACTGCGGGTAAAACCTGGACAATTTTTAGACCTTACGGCGTTCCCCTTATCCGAAAAATGGATATTATAACGGTCACTTCACCCGCTTCGGCGGGGATGCTGCTTAACAGGGCGGACATGAAATCATCTAGAGACAGAGAATTAGTTAAGACCATGAAATATATTGCTTGCGGCGTAGACCTAAGTTTCTTTAAGCCAATTAAAAAAAGGCAACCCATAAGTGGCCCTAACACTAAAACTATCGTCTATCTTGGCCGACTAGAAAAACGTAAAGGCGTTGACTGGCTATTACTGGCTTTTGCGGAGCTTGTTAAAAAAATGCCGGAAGCGTATTTGGTAGTTGCTGGGTCAGGCTTGCGAGCTAATAAACTGCGCCAATTCGTTCGCAGCGAAAAGATTGAAAACGTTTCCTTCACCGGCTATGTTTCTGAGGAACAAAAACTTCATCTCCTCCAAAACGCTGATCTAGCCTGCTTTCCATCACCTTATGGTGAAGGCTTCGGCATTGTACTATTAGAAGCCATGGCCCTTGGAACACCGTTACTAGCTGGTAACAATCTGGGTTACATGAACGTTATGAAGGGACACGGCCGCATTGGATTGGTTGACCCGCAGGCAACTACTGACTTCGCTAATCGTCTAGCAGTCTTTCTAACTGACGCTGAACAGCGTAAGCTGATGACATCCTGGGCTTTAAAGGAAGTTAAGCAGTATGATTATCCGAAGATTGTCGATCAATACGAGGCGGCATATTTGGAGGCTTTGAAGCTTAAAAACCATGCTGGCAGCGATAAAGTTACAAGCGATGAAGATGCAAAGCAACCAAAAAAGATTATCCGTCGGCTTTTTGTTCGACGACACGCTTGACAGCCATGACGGCGTAGCTCAGTACGTAAAAACGGTCGGTAGCTGGCTTACCCAAAATGACCACCACGTGACTTATTTGGTTGGAGAATCAAAAATAAATCAGTGGGCTGGCGGCGAGGTATATTCGTTATCAAAAAATTTGCCTATCGCCTGGGGCGGTAACAGGTTGTCGATGCCTTTGTTGCCTAAATTGAAATTGATGCGAGAGGTCTTAGGGCAGAAAAAGTTCGACGTCATTCATGTTCAGGTGCCTTACTCACCGTTTATGGCCCAACTAGTAATTAATTCGATTGATTCCGGGACCGCTGTCGTAGGTACCGTACACATCTTTCCAGCAAACCACTTAGCGTTTTTCGGCTCCAAAGTTTTAAAAAAAATCTACGGCAAAAGTTTTAAAAGATTTGACAAGTTTTTGAGTGTTAGCTCGGCAGCTCAAACCTATGCTAAACAGGTCTTTAAAATGGACTCAGAAGTCGTCCCTAACGTGATCGATCTCACTGAATTTCGGACTCAAGATGGCCGCCGTAGGCCCGGCAAAGAGATTGTTTTCCTTGGGCGCTTAGTCCCTCGGAAGGGCTGTCAAGAGCTGCTGAAAGCTTTCAAACTACTGGCTGAAACTGTACCCGAAGCCTATTTAACTATCGCCGGCGATGGTCCTTTGAGGGGTGAATTGAAGAAGTTTGTAGAAGGGCACCATTTGGAGGACCGGGTTAAGTTTTTAGGTTTTATCAGCGAGGAAGAGAAGCCTCGACTGCTGGCCAGCGCTGACATTGCCTGCTTCCCTTCTCTATACGGGGAAAGTTTCGGCATTGTTCTTATTGAAGCTATGGCGGCTGGTGCCGGTGTCGTCGTCGGCGGTAATAATCCAGGCTACGCTAGCGTTTTAGGTGAAAACTCAGGTGCTTTGGTGAATCCGGGCGATAGCGTTGAATTTGCCACCGTGCTTGAAAAAATTCTGACCGATCGAAGTCTGTCAGAAAGGCTACACAGGCAGCAACAGGAGCAAGTGAAACAATATGATGTGGGCGAAGTAGGTGCTCAGCTATTACAGATTTATTCTCAAGCGATTGCCAGTCGCCACCAAAAACCGTAAGATAATATTAAATGGAACCTCGAAAAGTTACGGTCAATATCACTAACCGGACTATCGTGCGCACCATACTTTGGGTGCTGGCTGCTACTTTGGCTTATCACTTTATCGGTCGTGTGACCCATGTTTTGACGCTAATCTTCATTTCAGTTTTTTTGGCATTGGCGTTGAACCCGGTAGTCTCAGCCATCACCCGTCGGCTGCATATTGAAAGTCGCGTGCGGGCAACGGCGGTAGCCTACTTAGTTGTCATCTTTTTTTTGATCACCTTCTTTTCGCTGGTAATTCCACCACTGGTCCGTCAAACGCGCGATTTTATCCGGGATGTACCGGCGACTGTTGAAAACTTTCAGCACCAGGATTCGAGTCTGGCTCGGACGGCTCGCCGCTATCATATAGACGAAAAACTAACCCAAGGGGCACACAAACTAACCTCCCACTATGGCAATTTTGGCAGTGCTATTTTAGATACCTCTAAGCGTATTTTGGAAGCAGTGGTCTCATTTTTCGCGGTTTTGGTACTGACGTTTATGATGCTGGTAGAGGGGCCAATGTGGGTAGAGTTATACCTCGGCACGCTGCCAGATCAGCAGCGCCGGCGCCAGAGCCGAATTTTGAATCGGATGTACAGGGCCGTCAGTGGCTTCGTCAATGGCCAGGTTATTTTGGCGGCTGTCGCCGGCACCTTTGCCTTTATAGCCCTAGAAATTGCCAGTCGGGCTATTGGCGTCAGTATTAATGCCCTGGCTCTAGCCGGTATAGTTACAGTCTTTGGTGTAATCCCACTGTTTGGTAACCCGATTGCAGCCTCGCTGGTTGTGCTGGTAAGTCTTCTGAATTCGGTTACCCTTGCCATGGTAATGGCAATCTATTTCGTGATCTATTTCTTGATCGAAAATCACACTTTCCAGCCCTATCTGCAATCGAAGCTTAATGAGTTAACGGCTTTAATGGTATTTGTGGCTGCCCTAATCGGTGTCGGCTTCGGCGGCATACTCGGCGCTATAATCGCTATCCCCGCTGCCAGTACTATCAAGATTTTATTAGAAGATCATTTCGAGCGCCGCGAAGGCCACAAGTCGGCGCTCGAAAAAGAAACTCTTTAGCTACTCGCGCGACCAAACCGTTCCATGGCGAGTGTCATTGACTTCTATTGACTGCTCCAGTAGTTTTTTTCGCAGCTCGTCAGCTTTTTCCCACTTGCTGCTTTTACGAACTATTTCGCGCTGGGCAATCATACCCTTAGCGGCGGCGCTTATATCTTCTCGAACTGAAAGGTCGAGGCCAAGCAGTCGGTCTATTTGGTCTAAAAACAACTGTAATCTTTTTATATCGACGCCTTCTTGCTCGGCGACAGCAGCCAGCCTGGAGACTACAGCTAACGTCTGGCCAGTGTTCAAATCGTCACTTAGGGCTAGTTTAATTTCTCGCATGGCCGAGGAGTAGGTATTACCAGCCGTTTTTTTGTGACCCAGGTTCGGCTGGAACTGTAAGTCGGCCCAGGCCTGCAGACGATTTAAAAACGCCTGAGCGCCGTCTAAAGCTTCCCATGTAAAGTTCATTTGTGATCTGTAGCGTGCTTGTAGGTACAGTAAGCGCAGTGCTAGGGGATCATACCCCTTTTTTATAACATCATCCAGAGTATAGAAATCGCCAAGACTTTTAGCCATCCGCTGGCCGTCTACCAAAAGATGCTCACCATGCACCCAATAATTTGCCAGCTTGTGCCCATATGCGGCTTCAGTTTGAGCCGCTTCATTCGTATGATGAGTACCTATTAAGTCAACGGCTCCAGCATGGATGTCGATCGGATCATTCAGTGTCTCATGGATAATAACTGAGCACTCTAGGTGCCAACCCGGAAAACCGTCACCCCACGGGCTTGGCCATTTCATCTCATGATCGGTAAAACGTCCCACCGTAAAGAACCATAATGCAAAATCCTGTGGATTACGCTTGGATTTATCGGTTACTACTTCGCTGCGAACACCAACTTCTTTATCGGACAGCTTTTGTCTGGTTAATTCTCCGTAGCTAGGTAATTTACTGACATCAAAGTAAATGGCTTGCCCAGTTCGGTAGCCATAACCCTTATCAATTAAAATTTGGACCATGGCAATTTGCGGCTTAATAAAGTCTGTAGCTCGCACTATTTTTGGCCTGATAATGTTAAGTTTTTTTAAATCATCGTTAAAGGCAGCGGTGTAATTGTCGGCTACTTCCCAGACAGTTTTGCCTGCAGCTTTAGCGCCCTTTTCTAGTTTATCTTCGCCTGCGTCCGCGTTACTAGTTAAATGACCAACATCGGTAATATTCATGACATGGTTTACGCTGTACTTACTAGCTGTTAGGACTCGGCTTAGCGTGTCATATAAAGTGTAGGTGCGTAGGTTGCCGATTGTCTGGCTGTCATAAACAGTCGGGCCGCAGGTATATAAGCTAACTTCGCCTGGTTTTAAAGGTTTAAAATCCTCGAGCTTTCGGCTAAGAGTGTTATAGAATCTAGCTGGCATTTTTTTGCTCTGCTTCATCCAAAAGTTGAGCTGTAATCTTAATGGTCTCGGTCTTAATGTCATCAAATGGGCGACCATCGGTAATTTTAAAGCCACTGGCTAGCGGATGGCCACCCCCGCCAAAATGTTCGGCCAGTTTATCGGCAATGCCAAAGCCGTAGTTACAGCGGATTTTAGCTGTTATCTTACCATCTTGGTATAGCTTAAAGGCAATCGCTACATCAGTGCCTTTGGCCAGACGCATATCATCAATCACTAGCATTGAGGGGTTATAGCTGGGACTAT
>Ga0209515_10008470_pt1 | contig 12000 bp, 13 predicted proteins | sample Subgroupgradi54m_FD_187454 | JGI IMG/M metagenome (GOLD analysis project Ga0209515, IMG submission 187454) | Subsurface groundwater microbial communities from S. Glens Falls, New York, USA - GMW60B uncontaminated upgradient, 5.4 m (SPAdes)... ... | reverse complement strand
GCCAGGAGACTCTTCGAGAGATCCAGCGCGCGGCACCGAAATTTCCGCGTGAGCCGAAGCGGCTCGGCCGCTCTCATGGCTCTTTCACGACCAGGTCGACGGCGACCACCGAGGTTCCCGGCCGCCGCCGGCGATCCCCGACTCCCGCCCCCTCCCCGTAGCGGAGCTCGTACACGAGCGCCTGCCGGCCCGGGCGGGGCGTGAAGGCGGACACCGCGACCCACTGGCAGACCTCGCCGCCTCTGCTCCAGCGCGCGACGCGCGGATAGCGCTCGAGGGCGACGGCTTCGCCATTGATGGAGAGGCCGAAGCGGATTCCATCGAGCTCTCGGGCCAGGGTCGTCTGGTCGGGCGCGCACCAGGCCGGCCCGATCGGGAACGGCCGGCCATCCACGATGCCTTCCTGGTACGTGCGGTGGACCCCGGGCTCCCGCCAGTCGTCGGGAAGCTGCGCTTCCCAGAAGACCGCGTCGCGGTAGTCGAACGTGGTATCCGCGGCGAGCCCGAGGTCCGCGAGCCTCGCCGACGCCCCGCCACGCGAGGGGCGGTAGCTGGCGGCGAGCCCGACCAGGACCAGCGCGACCAGACCGAGCGTGACCGCGCGGGACCGGCCGCTGAAGACGTCGTCCGCCGGACGATCGCTCGCCGCGGCGCAGACCCATCCGCCGACTGCCCACCCCACCCAGGCGCTCCCCGCCCCCGTCAGCAGGACTCCAGGCAGCGCTGCGGCGACGCGGGCCGGAGGCCACGGCTTCCCGACGACCCAGGCCATCCACGCCGCTTCGACAACCGCGAGCGCGAGGACGAAGGCGATGCCGGCCAGAACCGCCGTCCCCGCCCGATCCCGGCGGCGACCGGCCGCCAGCGTGACCAGATCCACCGCCAGCGCGGGGAGAATCGGGCACGGTGAGAAGGTCGGGATCCGCATGACGAACCCGAGCAGCACGAGCAGGATGACGACGTGCTCGGCCGTGAAGATCACGGCCGCGCCGGTCGCGGCGCCGGGCCCGATCGCGCGGACTGCCGTGATCAGGATCGCCGGCAGCAGGAGGGCGAGCAGGAACGGATAGAAGTCGGGGGTGCGACCCCACGCGTCGAGCGTGTAGTGGTCGAGCGCCACCATCGACTTGTGGATCAGGTCGGCGAAGAGGAAGAGGAGCAGGAGGCGCGCCGGCCGCTGTCCGGCCCTCACGCCGTACCGGGTATGGGCGGCCACCGCCAGCGCGAGGCCGATCGCGATGAGCGCGGTGCCGCCGAGGCCGAGCAGGTGCGGAGGGCTCCAGAGGTTGACGTCCTTGCCGACCAGGCGGTGCCACACCTCGTCCATCACCGCGCCGGTGATCGCGAGGAGGAAGCCGAGCCCCGACACGGCAAAGCCCGCGGGGATCGTCGCCCGGCCGAGCCGCCAGACCGGCCGGCCGAAGACGGCGACCGCGTCGCGGCCTCGCGCGTAGGTCAGCGCCCACGCTGCCACGAGGCCGTTGGCCGCCACCCCTGCGTACATCAGCACGTGTGGCGGGCTCAGGAAGCTGTCGCGGCCGATCGTTCGGTGCCAGGCGACGTCCCAGAGGAGCCCCGGGAAACCCAGCCACCCGACGCCGGCAGCGACGGCAAGGGCGAACGTGACCGGGTGGAGACGGGGCGTCACGGACCCTTGAAGGCCCGTCACGGGTCCTTGAGGACGACCTGCATGTCGACGACCGCTCGCACGTCCGGCGGGCGCTCCACCGTGTAGACGAACCGGTTCTCGCTGGCCCGCTGGAATCGCGACGCCACGCCGACCCAGGCGCAATAGGCGCCGTCGCGGTGCCGAATCCGCACGATGGGATAAGACGACAGGTCGACCGGCGCGCCGTTGATCGAGAGGCTGAAGCGGACCTGGGGCATGTCGGCCGCCAGCTCGGGCTCGCCCCGCGCGCACCAGGCCGGCCCGATCGGGACCGGAAAGCCCTCGATGATGCCCTCGCTCCGCGCCTCCACGCGCCGCGAGCGCCACCACTCGGGCTGGAGCAGCACGTCCCAGAAGATCGCCTCCTGGTACCGGAACGAGTCGAGCGGGACCAGCGCGAACTCCCCGACGGTCATGGGCAGCCCGAACTGCTGGGGGTGATAGGTCGACACGAGGCCGAGGACCGCCAGCGCCAGGGCGCCGAGAGCCGCCAGCCGGGCGCGCCGGGCCCCGCCGAAGATCTCCGGCGCTCCCGCCGGAGTCGCCACCGCCCTGAGGAATCCGCCCAGCACCCACCCGACGTAGCCGCTGAGCGCGCCCGCGACGACGGAGCGCGGCAGGGCGGCGACGACCTGCTCGAGCATCCACGGCCGTCCCACGACGCGGGCCATCCAGAGCGTCTCCAGCCCGGTGAACACGAGCGCGAAGACGGCGCCCGCAGCGAGCGCCACCCGGGCGCGGTCGCGGCGTCGACCGGCCGCGCGACCGAGGAGGGTGACGCCGAGGGCGGGCAGGACAACGAGCGGCGTGAGCGTGTAGCGGTCGAGGTCGAGCGCGCTCAGCATCGCGTTCACGGCCGCCATGAGCAGGAGGAAGAGGAGGCCCAGTGCGACCGGGGCCCACGCGCCAAGCGCGCGGGACGCCGCCACCAGTGTCAGCGGCAGCAGCAGCGAGGCGAGGTAGGGGTAGAAGTCCGGCGGGCGCGTCTCGGGAATCATCGTGTAGTGCGCGAGGACGAAGAGGCCGCGGTGGACCAGGTCGACGAAGACGGCCAGCATCGCGGCGCGCCACACCCACCGGCGCCGGAAGAGGCCGCGGCCGGCCTGGGCCGCGACCGCGAACAGCAGGCCGATCGCGGCCAGCCCGGCGCCCGCGTGGGCCATGAGGTGGGGGAAGCTCCAGATGAGCACGTCCTTGCCGAACAGCAGGTGCCAGGTGACATCGACCGGCGCCGACGCGATGACGGTGAGCACGCCGAGCCCCGCGAGGGCGAACCCGAAGGGGTAGCGGACGCGCCCGACGCGGAGGATCGAGCCCCCGAACTCGCGCTCGCCTCCCCGGCTCGCGACGAGCGCGCAGCCCGCCGAGGCGAGGAGGATCCCGAGGCCGCCTCCATAGATGAAGAGGTGGGGCCAGAGGAGCGGCGAGTCCCGCCCGACGGTCCGGTGCCAGGCCGTGTCGAGGAAAACGCCGGCCATGCCGGTGGCGCCGGACACGAGCGCGAGGGCGATCGACCGATCGGGCGAGAACCTTATGACGGCGATACGCGACGATATCCCGGTCGAGGAGGGGGCGCCAGCGTGAGTTCATGAGGTCGAGTGCACGATCTCCCGGCCCCGAAATCCGGGATTGACCCGATTGGCAGCGGACGCTCCACGACTACGATGGCTTCCCCATGATCGCGAGCAGTCGACCGGACACCGTGTCGCGGTAGAATGGACTTGGCAATGAGCAGGCAGCCGCCGCCTAGCGCCCTCGATATCAACCGCGCCTTCCTGGCGGCGGCCGAGCGCTACACCGAGCTACTGAAGGGCGCGCTCGGCGACAATCTTATCTCCGTCGTCCTCTTCGGCTCGGTCGCGCGCGGCGAAGCCCGGGCCGATTCGGACATCGACCTCCTGGTCATCGCCGAACACTTGCCGCCCGGTCGCTTCGCTCGGCTCCGTCAGCTCGAAGAGGTGGAACGCTCCTTTGAGTCTGAGCTCGACCGGCTGCGCTCGGTGAGCCTTGAGCCCCGCCTAGCCACGCTTCTAAAGACACGCCAAGAGGCCACCCGGTTGGTCCCTGTGTACCTCGATCTCGTCCACGACGCGTGCTTCCTCTACGATCGCGACGAGTTTTTCCGCAGCGTTCTCGCCCGGCTCGACACCTCCCTCAAGCGACTCGGCGCCGAGCGGCGGACCTGGGGCGGATCCGTTATTGGATCTTGAAGCCCGATTGGAAGCCCGGGGAGGTTATCGAGCTCTGACGAATCTCCAGATGGCCCAGAGCCACCTCCGCCAAGCTCGACAAATCTTGACCGAGGCAAAGCACCACGATCAGGCGGAAGCCTGGCACTTGGTCGTCCGGCGTAGCCAGGAGGCCGTGGAGCTCGCGCTGAAGGCGGTCCTCCGGAGTGGCGGCGTCGAAGTCCCACGCGTGCACGATGTCGGAATTTTCCTTCGCGGGCGCGAGAGCGGCGGCTGCCGGACGGGTACTCCGTGCAACGCCCGGGCGATGCGGATCAGGCCACCAGCGGCCTGAATTTCACTCCCTCCCGTCCGCGCGCCGAGATTCTCGGCAACTACGCGTCGATCCTGCGGCGCCTGTACTCCCCCCAGTCCTATTTCAACCGCGTACTGACGCTCGCCCGCCGATTGCGGCGCCACCCAAAGCAGCTCGGGTCGACTCGGGGTCGCGGGACCGAGATCGTGGCGCTGGCCCGCGTGATCCGGCAGCTCGGGTTCGGGCGAGGCACGGCCTGGTACTTCTGGCGCGACGTCCTGACCGTGCTCAGGACCCGGCCGGCGAACTTCGAGGCGGCCATCCATCTGATCGCGCTCTTCCTCCATTTCCGCAGGCACACGGAGTTCGTACTGAACGGGCTGGAGCGCAACGTGGCGCGCCTGACGGGCGAGCCGGCAGAAGTCAGCGCCCGAGCCGACCGAAGCGGCTATCAGCCCGTGGTGAAAGTCGCTGAGGACGTGTCTCGGCCATGGGGACCCCGCGGAAATCGGCCAATTCCGTGAGATTTCTCGAGTCCCAACTGCCGTCGAAGACTTTCGCCACGGGCTGCTAAACTAAGAGGCCCGGGCGCCACCGACGCCGTGGTGGCGTGGATCGCGCCACGGGCTTCCCAATCTGATGCAGATTTACTATCCCGGCACGCATCTACACCGAGGACGCGGCGCGGGAGGCGGTTCGGCTCGCCCGTGAGCTCGTGACGCACGTGGCCGAGCGGCTGGAGCGTTAGCCGAGCTCCCGGAGGAGCGGTCCACAGCGACCCCGAGATCCTCGGGGCACGCCGGTATTCCTTGGCACCAAACGATGATGATTGTCGTCTGGCGAGGGACGACAGTTTTTCTTGAGTCCTCAATGTAAGCCATGATAGGTTTACCTGTATGGGACGGCAATCGACGATCGTACGGGTGAGTTCCAAGGGGCAGATCGTGATCCCGGTGGCTTTCCGCCGCAGGCTGGGTCTCAAGACGGGCCAACCGCTGGCCGTACGCGCGGGAACCCAGGACGAGATTGTTCTTTGGCCGGTGGATCGGGACTCCGAGGCTGTGGACGAGATGCTTCGGCGTTTCCGGGTCGCCGCCAAGAAGCTGGGAGGCGATCCTCTCCGGGAACTCCATGAGCGACGCCGGCGCGAGCGCGAGATCGAGGCTCGGAAGCATGAGCGTTGGGGTCATTGACGCCGGAATCGCCATTGCCTGGATCCGCGGCGCAACTCGAAGCCGGAAAGAGCTGGAAGGGCTCTACACCGCTTGTCGTGACGGAAGCATCTCCCTCGTCATGTCCGCGGTGAACCTGGCCGAGGTGCTGATCCATACCGAAAAGTATGCTCAAGCATCGGGCGTGGATCCTGTGGCCTTCCTGAAAGCCTCGGGGCTTCGGATTCATCCACCTGACGAGGCGGTCGCTCGGCGCGTCGCCAAGCTCAAGAAATCACTCGCCGACGGGTTCGCCGCAGCCACGGCTCAAGAACTCGGCGCCCGCTTTCATACCACCGATGGCGAGCTCGTCCGCCAGCTCCGGGGAGTGCGGCTCGCCATCACCCACTACTGACCGCCCTCGAATGCGACGGGGCGAGCTGCGCCTCGAGCGGGCCGGTGACCCGAGCGCGAGGTGACCTGCTCCGGCATCTGAGGAGGTATGGCTGTCTCCTGAAGCGAGAGGGTCGGGCGCACTCTTCTACTATGACCGCTACCGTCCCCGCCGGAGTCAACCTCACCATCCCCGCCTACATCGCCGGTAGATCACCCGTCTCGAAAACGAGGCTTCTTCACTCGGGCGTTCGATCGTAGAATACCGCTTCGATATGGGGGAGCAGCGGCGAGCGGAGAATGGCCCTCTCGGCGTATGGCTGATCGGCGCCCGAGGCGCCGTCGCCACGACGACGATCGTGGGCGCCACCGCGCTCCGTCTCGGCCGCGCGCGCTCGATCGGCCTCGTCACCGAGCTCGAGCCCCTCAACGTGGCCGACCTGGCGCCCCTCGATTCGATCGTCTTCGGAGGTCACGACGTCTCCGTGACCCCGCTCGTGAAAACGGCCCACGCCCTGTGCCGGGACGCTGGGCCCCTGCCCCATGAGCTCCTGCGCTCCGTCGAACCCGACCTCGCGGCGACCGAAGCCCACCTGCGACCCGCGCCCGGACTTCCCCAGGCGAGCCCGGCCATGCCCTTCGTGCGGGCCGTCCAGAGGGACCTCGCCGCCTTCAAGGAAGCCACGGGGGCACGACGGGTCGTGATGGTCAACGTGGCGACCACAGAGCCGCCGCCCGCCCCCGAGCTCGCCCGACTCGAGCTGGAGGGGTTGAGGACGGCGCTCGACCGATCGACGCCGGTCCCGGCCAGCGTCCTCTATGCCTACGCGGCGCTCGACGCCGGGGTTCCCTACGTCAACTTCACGCCCTCGATCGGCGCCTCACTGCCGGCCCTGGACAGCCTCGCGCGGGCGCGAGGCGTTCCGCATGCCGGTCGTGACGGCAAGACCGGCGAGACGTTGCTCAAGAGTGTCCTGGCGCCGATGTTCCGCATGCGCCATCTCGAGGTGAAGAGCTGGGTGGGCTATAACGTCCTGGGGAACGCGGACGGCCTCGCCCTGTCAGACCCGACAATCGCCGCCTCGAAGACCGAGTCCAAGGGCCGCGTCGTTCCCGCCATCCTCGGCTACGAGCCGTACACGCTGGTCCGCATCGACTACGTGCCCACGCTCGGCGACTGGAAGACCGCATGGGACCTGGTCCAGTTCGAAGGGTTTCTCGGCACGCCCATGACGCTTCAGTTGACCTGGCAGGGGTCCGACTCCGCGCTCGCGGCGCCGCTCGTCCTCGACCTCGTCCGCCTGGTCGACCTGGCCGCGGCACGGGGGGCACGAGGCGCCCTCGGGCACCTCGCGTTCTTCTTCAAGTCCCCCGTCGGCTGCGACGTCCACGACCTCCCAACCCAGTTCGAGCTCTTGCGCCGGTTCGTGCAGCCGGACGACGGGTGACGCTCCGCGCCCACAGAGCTTCCGGCGGCGGCCCGTTCACCCGGATCCTCGAGGCCGAGTCGTTCGCCCGCCCGCTCGAGCGAGTGCGCTTCATGCTCGCGGAACAGCGGAGGGCGCAACCATCCATCGCCGGTCGGTGCCCGCTGCCGGCGTCCTAGCGGCGGTCAGCGGCTCTGCACGGCCCGCGTCGCGTCCAGCTCGACGTAGGTGTACCAGATCCCTTCGTAGATGTGGACCTGGAGGGCATTGCCCGCCTTCTCGTAAACCTGGATCGTCCCCCGCCCCGAGACCGTGGTCGAGCTGACGTGGCGCCAGCCGTTGGCCTCGAGGGTCGCGCGCAGGGCCTGCCCGAGGCTCTCCGGCTCGAGGCGGCCGCGGTAGATCAGCCGGGCGGCCTTGACGCTCGGCGACTCGATGACCGTGGACTTGTCGGGCTGGTAGGTGAGACCCTTGGGCACCGGTATATCCTCGAATTCGCTGCGGGGCGGACGCGGCGCGGTGCCCGCGCACCCTGCGACGAGGAACCCGATCAGGAGCAGAGGTCCGACGCCCATGAATTTCATGGCGGCATCCTACCGCGCGCGCTCGACCGGTCCCAAGAGATTTCTGGCCGGTCTGCTCGTCGTCGCGATGGTCCTGCCCGGCTGCGCCAGCCGCAACGTTCCCCCGATGGGCCACGGCGGCCAGCCGTTCAAGCCCGAGGCCGACGAGCGCAAGATCTGGGCGCAGGCCGAGAAGGAAGAGGAGAAGATCCAGAAGACCGCGAAGGTCTACGACGACCCGCTGCTCGAGGACTACCTGGCCAGGATCGGCGACCGGCTCACGCCCGAGCAGGTGAAGACGGCCGGCGGCCCCGGCTTCGAGTTCCACGTGCTCCGGGACCCCACGCTGAACGCCTTCGCGATGCCCAACGGGAAGGTCTACGTGCACACCGGGCTCCTCTCCCGGCTCGACAACGAGGCCCAGCTCGCCACGATCCTCGGCCACGAGATGACCCACGTCACCGACCGCCACGCGCTGAAGTTCAACCGGGACGCCCAGAACAAGTTGATCCTCCTGAACGTCATCGCCATCGCCGCCTCCATCGGCGTGGCCGCGGCCGCGGGCTCCCGCGCCCAGGGCGGCGACTACGTGGGCGCGGCCGTGCTGAGCCAGACCGCGCAGGCGGTGCTGGGCCTCGGCCTGCAGCTCGCCGCCCTCGCCGCGATCAACGGCTACGGGCGCGACCTCGAGCGCGACGCCGACACGGGCGGGATGGAGAAGATGACCCACGCGGGCTATGACCCCAACGAGGCGCCCAAGGTCTTCGCGCTGCTGAAGAAGGACAGCGGGGACCGCGGCGCGCTCGAAACCTTCTTCTTCGGCAATCACCCGCGGCTGGAGGAGCGGATCGCGTCCACCACCGAGCTGGTGCGGACGAAGTACGCGGGCGTCCACGGCATCGTCGACACGGAGGACTTCCCGCTCCGCACGCGCACCGTGGTCCGCGAGAACGCGCTCATGGACATCCGCGCCGGGCGCTTCAATCTCGCCCAGGCCCAGCTCGACCGCGTGCTGGCGATCACGCCCAGGGACCCGACCGCGCAGCTCTACTACGGCGACCTCTACCGCCTGAAGGCGCAGCGGGCGCGCGCGAAGGAGGAGAAGGAGTCGTTCGGCAAGCTCGCCCTGGAGCGCTACGAGCGGGCGGCGGAGCTGGACCCCTCGTCGCCCGACCCCTTCCGCCAGCTCGGCTTCCTCTACTACCAGCAGAAGGACACGGCGCACGCCAGGGAAGCGTTCCGGAAGTACCTCGCCCTCAAGCCCGACGCGCCGGACGCGAAGCGGATCAAGGAGTACCTGATCGAGCTCGAGCGCTGAGAGGTTGTGAAAATATCCCCGGAACGGCGGAAGCTCATCCGAAAAGCCCAGCAAAAGCGGGGGTCCGCAACGTGAACTCCCGATTGATTCACAAACTCTGAGGGGACGGAGCGCCCGGCCGCGGCCGAAGACCAGCCCGTCAACGGCTTCAGTTGGGCGCCGCGATCAGCGCCGCCGCAGCCTCCACGAAGCGCCGGGCATGGGCGAGCGCATCGCGCCCCTGGCGCTCGGAGAACACCTCTGCGGGTGTCCCACCCGGCAGCCCGTTCGGGTACCGGGTGGGCACGTAGTACTGGTCGAGCTGCTGCGCCCCCTCTCTGAGGTCGGCCAGCGACGCGTGCTGGCGAGCGATCGGTCCCAGCAGCTCGATGAGCGAGTGGCCGAGCACGAAGCGCTCACCGCCGAGGTAGTGGATGGCCTTGAGCGCCTTTTCGGCGGCCTGCTGGCACATGAAACAGGCCTGAGCGTAGTAACCCTCCCGCACCCCGAGCTCGGCGAACGCGAGGTCGCTCCGGGCCTGGGCCAGCCAGCGCTCGGCCTCAGCCCGCGGGCGCTTCATGGATCACCACGCCCTCGGCGAGGACACGCTGGATCAGCGGATTCTCCTCCTCCGCCATCGCCGCGAACTCCTGCGGCGTGTAGACCAGGAGATCAACCCGCGGCCAGACGTCATAGATGCCCGCGAAGTCCCTGAAGCGCTCGAAGAACGGGCGCGTCGTGTCGGCGACGATCACGAGGTCGAGATCACTCCATTCGTCGGCGTCCCCCCGCGCCGCCGAGCCGAAGAGGATGGCCTTGTGGGCACGCTTTAGATGTGGGGCCAGCCGCGATCGGAGAGCCTCGAGGTCCTGGAGCAGCGTAATCCCCATCCTTTCAGGATGCTAGCACGGCATGGGCCCGGCCCTGCGCGCCGCCTGTGCTAGGCTACCGTCGATGCGCTGGCTGATCGTCCTGCCGTCGGACGGCGCGGAGCACATGGGCATGGACTTCCGCGCCGAGCTGGAGGCGATGGGGCACGCCGTCTCGACCTTCGCCTACCGCCGGCGCAACCCGCTCTACAAGAACAAGGGCACGAAGGCGGCCTACCAGCTCTGGATCCTCCGGCGCCTCGAGCGCGCGTGCGTGGCCTGGCGGCCCGACTGCGTGCTCGTCATCAAGGGCGGGCCGATCACGCCGGGGCTGATCCGGCGGGTGAAGGCGCGGGTCGACACGCTCTTCGTGAACTTCTTCCCCGACAACCCGCTCCTGATGATCCCCTTCGAGTGCATCGAGGCCTACGACCTCTTCTTCACCAAGGAGCGCTTCGCGCTCCGGCAGCTCGAGCAGGTCGGCCTCCGCAACCTCTATTACCTGCCGATGTACTGCGTGCCCCGCTTCCATCACCCCGTCGAGCCGACCCCCGAGGAGGCGCGCGCGCTCGAGGGGGTCGTCGCGTTCGTGGGGAGCCGGTACCTCTACCGGGAGCGGCTCTTCCAGGAGCTGGCCTCATATCCGCTCAGGATCTGGGGACCGGGGTGGGACGAGGTGGCGCCGGCGCTACGCGCCCTGGTCGCCGGCGGCGCCGTCTGGGGCCGCGACAAACTGGCGATCTACTGCAGCGCCCGGCTCTCGCTGAACCTCCACCATCCGCTGAACGACATCGTCGGGGTGAACACGCGCACCTTCGAGCTGGCCGCCGCCAGCGCCTGCCAGGTCGTCGACCTCAAGGACGACCTCCCCGCCCTGTTCAAGCCCGGGGAGGAGGTCGTGGCCTATCGCGACCTGGCGGACCTCAGGCGCCAACTCGACTACTACCTGGCGCACCCCGAGGAGGCGCAGGCCATCGGCGCCAACGCGCACCGCCGCGCGATGGCGGAGCACACGCTGCGGCACCGGATCGCCGAGATGCTGCTCGCGATCCAGGAGCGCTTCGGCCGCCTGTGAGTCACCGGGACTCGGACGTGATGACCGTGTACAGGCTGGGCCGAACGAGTCGAAGAGTTCGTGGGCAGCCCTGACCGGCATTGCGTCCAGAGGCCGGCCTTCACCCCGAGCCTCGCGCCGCTTCGAGCGCTGGCTTCGCCGGCGCAATCTGCAGGGGAGGTTCGGAAGGGGGGCGGAGCCTCCCTCCGAGTGAGATGGTAGAGTCGCTCGCCCGCGACCTCGCCTGCATCGACTGCGGCGCCGTCTACCCGCTCGGCTACCGCCTCGAGTGCGAGAAGTGTCGCGGCCTGCTGGAGCTGCGCTACGACCTGGATCGGCTGCGGGCCAAGGGGCCCGCGCTCTTCGAGGGGCCCGGGCTCTGGCGATACGCCGCCGTGCTGCCCATCGCCGATCCCGCCCACTGGGTGACGCTCGGGGAGGGCGGCACGCCGCTCCTCGAGTGCCCGCGCCTGGCCCGGCAGCTCGGGGTCCGGCGCCTCCTCCTCAAGTACGACGGCAGCAACCCCACGGGGACCGTGAAGGACCGGACGTCCGCGACGGCGGTCGGCGCCGCGCTCCAGTTCGGCTACGCCGCGACCTCGGTGGTCAGCTCGGGCAACGCCGGCTCCTCGATCGCCGCCTACTCGGCGCGCGCGGGCCTGCGCTCGCTGATCTTCGCCTACGAGCGCGCGTCGGCCCCGAAGCTCCTGCACATGTCGGCCACCGCCTCGGACCTCATCATCTACAAGGGCGTCTACGACGACCTGATCACGCTGTGGGACCGGCTCGTGGAGGAGCGGCGCTTCTTCGACTGCGGCGCCTCCCGCAACCCCTACAAGCACGAGGGGAAGAAGACGCTGGCCTACGAGATCGCGGAGCAGTCCGGCTGGGCGCCGCCCGACGTCGTGGTGGCGCCGGTGGCCGTGGGCGAGACGTTCATCGCGACGGCGCGCGGGTTCCGCGAGCTGCGCGACGCGGGCCTGATTCCTCGCATACCGCGCATGGTCGCCGCGCAGGCGACCCGCGCCAACGCGATCGCGCGCGCCTTCCGCGACGGGACGGCGATCGCGCCGCTCAAGATCGGCTACACGGT
>Ga0209515_10008469_pt1 | contig 12001 bp, 11 predicted proteins | sample Subgroupgradi54m_FD_187454 | JGI IMG/M metagenome (GOLD analysis project Ga0209515, IMG submission 187454) | Subsurface groundwater microbial communities from S. Glens Falls, New York, USA - GMW60B uncontaminated upgradient, 5.4 m (SPAdes)... ... | reverse complement strand
GAAACGCTTCACTTCGGCTCGGGCGTGGCGGAATTCCTCCCCCCAACCCCCTCCTTCCGCCACGCCCTCGCTCGGACTACCCTTTTTTTCGGCGGAATTTTTATTAGAAAATCACGAAGGTAAAGCGTCTTCTGAACATATTTGTTTAGCCGATTCTATCCTAGAACGCAAAAGGTTCTTGTTCTTTAGATAATTGAATACCTGATCGATGTTAGGAAAAGTATACTTTCCAACCAATATCCAACGAAGTCCGTCATAAACTTTCTTTTTTTCTAACCCCAACATTTCCGGTGCTGGAATTTTCTCGGAAGATTTTTCTAACTCGACAAGTAATTGTTTTACTATTTTTTTCATCTCTGCGTTTATTTCTTCATGTTGGGGGTTAAGAACGCTTCTAAGGATATCAAGGCTTTCCTCTAGGTTTCTACGAAAAGATGCTAACAGCTTTCCTAAGTTGTCATCATCTTTCAATTGTTCTGCTAATTGGTTTTCGTTATTTTTAACCAAATACAATAATAAGGAACTTAAATAAATTTCTGGTGACATTTTTCTTATGAGTTTTTTATTAATATCATCCAATTTTTCTTGATCAAATCTTCCATTGTTCTTGTGAATTTCTGTAAAATCAAAATTTTTAATAAATTCATCTAACGATGGATAAATGGTTTCAGGATCACCATATCCAGAAGATACCATATAGGAAATTAGTGCATGTGGCGCAATACCCTGTTTTATAAAATCATCAAATTTTACAGCCCCTTTAGGCATTTTACCCTCAGCATCTAAAAGTATCGGGGTGTGAAGATATTTTTTAGGTTCAAGACCGAGCGATACTCTTACCATTTCTTGAAATTCGGCAATCGAAAGTTTGTCTTGTCCTCGTACAACATGAGTAACTCCAAAAGTTTTGTCATCAACAACCGAAGCAAGATGATATAAAGCACTTTTATCGGATCTCATCAGAGGAAAAAAGTTTTGACCTCTTCTTAAATTCTCTTCCAGTTTGAATTTGATCTTGCCTCTAAGTAGATCGTCTATTTCTAAAGTGTCTTTATATTGATCTATAAACTTTTTAATATCAAATAAAACAAGTCCGGATTCCTTATCAATAAAAGCAACATGTTTGTCAAATAGTTCCTCAAGATATCCCCGATAGACTTCTTGACGCTCTGATTGAAAGACAGACTGCCCTATCTCTTTTTCTGCATTAAGTGGCGTAATGTCAAACCGAAATCCTAAAGTATCAGTAAAAAATCTAAATATGTCCTCAGTTTTTTCTTTCGTATGCTTCTCTTTATCAGTGTCATCAACGCGAAAGATGATTTTTGAGTCTTTACCCTTTTCCGCCTCGCCTTTTGCAAATGCGTAATTATAAAGATGCGATCTTATCGGACCAATTTTTTTGTTTGATTCCGTTGGAGACATACCGGCTCTAAATACAAGTTTTTCTTTTTTTCCTTGTTTAGATTTGTCTTCTGCTGGAATAGGCGAGTTTTCAAAATTTTTTTCCATAATTTTATTTTTCACTAAAATATAATACAAAAAAACTTCCTTCATTTATCGCAAGCGTTGGTTTTTTGGAACTATTTCCGCTTGAAGTAAGTTTTTTTAGGCAACTCTTTTTTGTTGAATCAAAATGACAAATAGTTTTTATTGGTAACTCATACAACCCTTTTTCTATGATACCCCTGTCATTTGAATAATAATTACTTGAAAAAATATTAGCACCCGCAGAAATTCCAACTATCGTTTTATTTATAAACAAAGAAAAATCAATATACTTCATGAATTTTTTCAGCAAAATTTCACTTCCGCCAGTAAAAAAAATAACATTTGAAGAGTCTATTTGATCTTTGAATTTTTTAATATCTGGTGAGGCTAACACAAAATCTTTCTCTAAAGAAATGTCAAAATATCGTTTATTGTATTTATCAAAAACGCTTTTCCAGTCTTCTTCTACACGAGCAAACGGCACTATTAAAATTTTGATTCTATCCTTATTGGAAAAATCTTTCTTTATTTCGCGAATAATCCTTTCCAACTCTTTCTTATTAAGATTACCACCACCATGTAAAATAAGTTTAATCATATATGAATTTTTTTTGGATATGTTCCTTAATTACATCCTTGTTTATTATTAAATTTGCATATCCTTTAATGTTCAGGATATCATCCGAAATAATGTTTTTTATTGCCTCCTTGTCTTTGACGGATAATGATAACCCATTCTCTATATTTATAATCACATGCGATGGGTTGGTAAGATCCTCTCCGTTTTTTCGCTATTATATCAATGGATATGTCCCTATGATATATTTTATAAATTTTCCATGCTAAATGGTGTGCAAAAATAGTAAATAATTTTCCAGAGTGATTTTGAGGGTTTTTTCCAGCGACAGCTTCAATATTTGTTTTTCTGTTAAGAGAAACTACGCCTGAATATTTATTTCCGCGCCCGACAGCTCCAAAATCACCTTTATCCAAGGCCGAACCAAAAGCAACTAGATATGCATGCTCTCCAAAATCTTTTGTATTTAAACTTATTGAAAAATTAAAACCTTTATCTAAATATTTAATCAGTATAAATTTTTTTAAATCTTTCAAAATTGCATCTTTGTTAATTTTATAAAAACTGAAAGATGGCGTTTGGTCTGCAATAAATGGAATGCATATTGTTATATCAAAAAATTTGTCAATATTTGCAACCACTACTTTAACATCGTAGCCAGTAAAATTAAAACGATTCTTAAAAGTAATAGAATTTATGTAATTTTCAATAACAATAGCCATTTTTTCTGCTGTTGAATATGGGGCGTAGCCAGAACAAATTATCGTATCGTTAGATTTAAAACTTTCTATGGTGTAGGTATCTTTATTCGATAAAGGTCTATAAAAAGATTCCGCATGTTCTTTGCCAATACCATTGTTTATATCTATTTTATAAGTCATTGCGTCTAACATTTCTTTGTTTTTAAATACCTTTTTCAAAACTTTTTTACATGAACTAATAAACATGTCTTCGATCGGAATTATTTTATCACCAACTGAAATTACCGCTTTGCCGAATAAATATGCTGTCATGGGTTTTATAATCTTTTTTGCTCCATAATCCAATTCTGAAATACCCCCAGATAAAACAACTTTATCTGCCCAGTGATTTAAAATTACTCCAAAATTTTTTAAAGAATATTTAGAGTAAGTATTTGAGAATTCTTCTGCGATAAAATCTGCCAATGTGTCAGGGTGGCCAATTCCTTTTCTTTCAACAATATCGTATAAGTGCTGATTATTTAAGTAATCCAAATTAAAATTAATTTTCATAATCATTTTAAAAAATTCATTTCATTAAAACATCAAGCGAAACGCCGAGAGCGGCTGCGATTTTTTTTAACAGTATCAATGGTTGGGTTTGGCGTTGCGCCTGCTTCTATTTTCGCAATAGTATGAAAAGCCAGATTTTCCTTTTTTCACAAAATATCTTGAGAGATACCGAGCTTGTTGCGGTATTTCTTTATATTGTCCCCGATTGTGGATTTTTCATTTGACATATTCGTATAGTTTTACTATGATAGTTAGTGATGATATAAAACCTTTATCATCAATAGTTAGTATATGAAATTTTTATCATTTAGTCAAACGGAATTAGGGAGTTCCTTTGCGTTGCCCGCGCACGGGTGGGTTGGGGCAAGGGCAACATCTCTTTTGGTGGCGCATTTCGCTTTGCGAAATACGGCCTCCAATTCCGCCGAAAAAAAGGGTAGTCCGAGCGAGGGCGTGGCGGAAGGAGGGGGTTGGGGGGAGGAATTCCGCCACGCCCGAGCCGAAGTGAAGCGTTTCCGATGTTTGGCATTAAGCCAAACATCAAAGCAAAACGATTTTCAATTCCTTTTAAAAGAAAAATTTGGGCGGGCGGGCGTTAAAAAATTGAAAGAAAATTGTTTTGCTTTGCTCGCCGAAGTTCGGCGGGCGGAAACGCGGAGTAGAGCTAATCAAGCGTTTTTCGCTCGAAATAGGTTCGCACTGCGTTCAGTAATTGCGAGTAAAAACCAGTCCTCGAGGACTGGTTTTTGCTTGACATCCATAAAATGAAATGATACGTTAAATACTCGCGTTCTTTGGACAACCCTCATACAAAGGAGGTCATAATGGGAGCTGATGTCATTGTCGGTGCGCAATTTGGTGATGAAGGAAAGGGAAAAATCGTTGATACGCTCGTGCATCGAAACAACTACGAAATCGTCGTGCGGTACAACGGTGGCGCGAATGCCGGCCACACGGTTATCTTTGACGGAAAAACTTTCAAGCTCCATCTTGTGCCGTCGGGTATTTTCAAGCACGGCACCATTTGTATTCTGGGAACCGGCACCGTCATTGATCCGGTTGCGCTCGTGAAAGAAATCGCTGATCTCGAAGCGGCCGGTGTTGACGTGAGCGGATTCCGCATTTCTAATCGCGCACATCTCATTTTGCCGTGGCACATGATTCTTGACAAAGCCCGCGAGTGTGAACGTGACGCGCGTGCCGCCGAATCGAAAAGTGCAACGACCGCGATCGGCACCACCGGACGCGGCATCGGTCCGTGTTATGAAACCAAGGCCGCGCGCATCGGCATTCGCATGGGAGATCTCAAGGACGATGTGGTAACAACGTTCCTCGCAAAGCTCGACAGTATGTATCGGCATTTTCTCCACGATTTGCATCTCGGAGAAATCACCCTCAAAAGATTCAACTTGCCGAAACTGCCAGAACCCGATGCTGTATTTCGAGATATTCTTATCGCAAAAAATATCGGGCGCTTCATCACCGACACCGACGAGCTCACACGCGCGGCGTGGCGTTCCGGAAAAAAGATTTTGCTCGAAGGCGCGCAAGCGACGCATCTTGACATTGAATGCGGCACGTATCCGTTTGTCAGTTCGTCACATGCGACCTCTGCGGGCGCGTGCGTGGGGAGCGGCCTTCCGCCGACCGCGATCGAAAATGTTTTTGCAGTCGCGAAAGCGTACACGACACGCGTGGGCAATGGTCCGTTTCTCACCGAACAAGAAACCGAAATCGGAAATCTCCTGCGTGATCGTGGACATGAGTTTGGAACAACCACGGGTCGTCCGCGTCGGTGTGGTTGGTTTGACGCCGATCTCGTACGTCGTGCGTGCGAAATAAACGGCGCGCAAAAACTCATCGTGACAAAACTCGATGTACTGACCGGCCTTGATGAGATTCTTCTTTCGACTGGATGCGACGCGATGGGTCATCCCGTCTACGAACGATTCAAGGGATGGGACAAACTGCTTACAGCCGTCCGCGTATGGAATGATCTGCCTCACGAAGCGCAAAAATATCTTTCGCGCATCGAAGAACTTTCCGGTGCACGCCTCGCCGGTGTGGCGATCGGCCCCTCGCGCGAACAAATCATCTGGCTCGACTAAAAACACGTCCCTCTTCACCGCCCTCTGCGGTGAATTTTTTTATCCACGCCACCTATTGACACTAGGCGGGCGCATTGGGTAAGATACCAATCTGTTCACTAACGGCAGACCATGCCGTAAAAAAAGGAGGACGCGCAATGCTCAAAGGAAGGTTTGAAGTAACAGCTCAAGGAATGACGTTGACGATGGAGGGCAAGGATCCGATGATCTGCGAACGAAATCGCGATGAAAGCTGTGATCTCAAAGCCGATGGCGTTGGCGCCGTGCATCTTGAAGCCGGCACCACGGGTACCGTGGAAGTTAATCTCACACCAGCCGTACGCAGTCATGTCTCCCCGCTCCGCACAAGCGCAAGCGTCCCTGCAGTACCCAGCACCGAACCCCGCCGCTAACACAAACATCTGCAACAGCACCTCTGCTGTTGCTTTTTTATTTTTCCATCCCAACCCCATCTCATGTGTCACTTGGGAAAATCAAAAAATACCGCCCGAGGGCGGTATTTTTCAAAACAAATAAAATCTAACCAAAGAATGCCCCCAGCGCAAAAATGCCGATCGCAAGTACCACTACAAAAAGACTCGCGTATTTCACCCACTGAATTTCTTTGGACATATTTTCCATAATTACGACGGCTCTTCCATGCGTTTATATGAATGAATCGCCTCGGGTGAAAACCAATGCTTTATTTCGTGTGCCGCTTCTTCAGGTGTCTCTGATGCGTGCACTAAATTATGCACCGAACGTTTTTCTTTGTTCGCGAGCGCCGGCGAGTCCACGGAAAAATCACCACGAATCGTGCCCATCTCCGCGAGTGCGGGCATCGTCACGCCACACAATTTTCGGATACTATCAACTGCATGAGCGCCTTCAACCACCATTTTCACGAGCGGCGCCGAAATCATAAAATCAATAAGCCACGCGCGCACTTTTTTACCGATTTCCATTTCATCTTCCGTACCCAGCTCTTCGATGGCGTTATATCCATACTTGGCATACGTTGCGAGTGTTTTTGTTCCGAGACGACGCACCCATGTTTCATCTTTCGGATAATGATTGTCCATTTGTTCGCGCGTCGGCTGAAACATTTGCATCGCAACAATTTTAAGTCCGCGCCGTTCGATGCGACGAATTATTTCGCCCGTGAGTCCGCGCCGGACACCATCAGGTTTTACCATGACAAATGTTCGTTCTTCTCGTGGGGACATAATTGTAAAGAGATATGATCTGCGGACATTTTTAGTTACTTGAGGTCACCTGATGTTACTTAATGTTACTTGAGGTTACTTTGTCAGAGTAACAGCTCTTAGGTAACTTCAAGTAACAATGTATAGGTAACCTTAGGTAACTCTTGAACGCATCTCATCATTTTTCTACAGTCTCATATTTGAAACTGTAGAAAATTTTTAATTAAGGATACTCGCCGTCAGTATACAAAAGTTCGCAAAAAAAAGCAAGTCTCTCATGCATTCGGATGAACAATCCGATAAAGGATGACGCCGAGTGCGACGAGTACCACAAAAAAGAGTAGCGGATCAATGAGGCGCGCTAAGAGACGCGCGATGGTTTTTTGTTTAAGTGATAGGCCCATAGAAAAATGGCGGCGCCCGCGCACACGGCCACGCCTTGCGCAAACGGAAAATTAAAACTGGCAAACGGTAGACGACTCAACATTTCAATGTAGCCGAGAATGGCAGTGAGTAGCATACCCAAAAACCACACGATGAATTGCCCCACGATCGGGATCCACGCAAAAAAGAGCGCTACAAATCCCATCCACGTGGCAATCGGAACCAAAAAAAGTACCAGCAAATTCGCGAGCGGGGCGATGAATGAAACGGTGCCGAATGCAAAAAGCGTAAACGGAAGTGTTGCGGCGATCGCCGCAAGCGTATCGGCGAGCGTATCGCGCATGCCATACGCCTCCGGAATATTTTCAAAACGTTTTTTGAATGACGGCGCGAAAAAGAGCAGACCACAGGTTGCGGCAAATGAAAGTATAAAACCGAGATCATAAAGAAGGAGCCATGGATTCGCGATCAGCATGATGATACCAACAAGAAGAAGGAGATGGGCGGAATGCACCGGCCGACCAAAATGACGCGCAAACAAAACCGTGGCACCCATGAGCGCGGCGCGCACGACCGATGCGCCGGCACCAACAAGCACCACAAACATCACAAGGAGTGTCATCGTGATCGCAAGCGCAAAACGTCTGCCAAAAATCAAAAGGCACATCGTGAAAAGCGCGCTCGTGATCATTGCTACATTAAAACCTGAAATGGCAATCATGTGGGTCGTGCCTGTGCGTTGCAATGCCGCGCGCAATTCTTTTCTAAGTGATCCGTGTTCGCCGAGCACGAGCCCTGCGAGTAACCCTGAAAATGGCTCCTGATACAGCGTGTCAATCGTATGCACCGCGCGTTCATGCAGACGCATCACAAATCTCATTGGAAGAAAACCGGCGCCGGTCCCCACCCGTTCGATACCTGCTGACGGACGACACACGGCGTCCGCACCCTGCGCCCGCAATCGGCCTTCGTCAAAGCCCGTCGGTTTTTGAAATGTGCACGTGAGCGAAAGAACATCGCCATATGAAAAATCCGAAGGCTCGCGCGCCAGAACTTGAATCGTATGATGCGCCGTGCGCCATGACCCGTCTTTCCAAACCCCGCGCACCACGATCTCGTAACGCACCGAACTGCTCGTGTGTATCGGTAAATCCGTCACCTCACCGCGCACCGAGACGACATCCCCCTGATAAAAAATAATCGGCGTTCGTGCGCTTATGAGCACGCGCCCCACTCCAAAAATAAAAAAGAGTGCGATCACGATCGTACTCCATTTCAAAAAATATCTGCGAAAAAAGTATCCGACGCCAATCAGGGCAACCGTGCCGAGCGCCATCATCCACCACGTGACGGTATTCAAAAAAACAAACGACGCGATACCGATACCGATTGCAAGAGCGAGAAGAAACACCGCCATCATACATTGTGTCCGAGGCTAAGCTTTTTAGAGACTAAGCCTTAGTGAGGTCACTCCTCGAGTATTGAGCATCTCGAGGTGTGACCTCGAGCACGAAGGCTTAGCCTCGTTTGGAAACCAACTCTCCGGCGCGTTCCCATGACAATTCAAAAATAGATCGCTCCGTGTCCGCAAACATTTTATTTTGAATGATAAGACCCATCAAATCCTTGTGCGCAATAATCGCCACTTTGTCATCATAAATAATAATTTCATCGTTGAAATTGTAACGATTTGCGGGGATAAGTCGCACATCACGTTTTCCTTTTTCACCGCGCTCCGCAAATGCGCGACCGGTTTTGTTGTCTTCGATCACACCGCGCACAAAAATATTTTTCTGGATGCGCCGCCGCAGATATTCAGGATAATACTGACCAAACGTTTTTGCCACCAAATCAAGATCAGACCAAATGTCAATCGTTTTGTTACCCGTAATGATAATATCTTCCATGATCGTGACCAGTCCTTCATAGCCATCAAAATAGTGAATGCGCGGTTTTGCAACCTGTTCTGTTTTGAAAAGCGCTAAAAGTTCAGGAAGCGCATGACGTGCACGATCGGCACGTTCGACGGCGCCGCTCACAATAAGTTTCGGGTCGCGTGCCACAAATCGTGTGATGCCGCGCCGTGTGTAGCCCGAAACATGACCTTGTCGCACAAGGTCTTTCAAAATCACATACACACTCGGCCGTTTGAGTCGCGACTTTTTGGCAATCTCGGACGCAAGCCCCTCCCCAAGCTCCAGCGCCGCAATGTACACTTTTGCCTCGACGTCACGAAAGCCGATGCCTTGCAACATTTTTATGAGTTCCATAGAAATATCGGAGGCCGAACCTCCGGATGAATACTACCGGAGGTTCGGCCTCCGACCATTATTGTACCACAACATTCACCAATTTTCCACGCACCGCAAGAATTTTAATAATTTTTTTACCACGAACCAATTCTTGAATTTTTGATGACGCAAGCGCGCGGGTTTTTAATTTTTCATCGGGCATATCGGCGGGCACCGTAAAACGATCGCGAATTTTTCCGTTTATTTGCACCACGAGTTCGACTTCACTTTCTTTGGCAAGTACGGCGTCATACATCGGCCACGATTCTTTGATAATACTTTCCGTGTGCCCCAACTGCGTCCACAATTCTTCAGCAAGATGCGGCGCAAACGGCGAGAGCACTTTCAAAAACAATACAAAAAGCTCTTGCGGGATTACCTCGGCATCCGCGAGTGCGTTCGCGCACACCATCATCTGCGAAATCGCCGTGTTGAATTTCATCGCTTCAATATCTTCAGTGACTTTTTTCACGGTCTGATGCACCACGCGCGCGAGCGACGCATCACTTTCAACTTTTAACGTGCAACTTTCAACTAACCCACGCACGCGCTCCAAAAATCTCTGCACCCCGACCACCCCTTGCGAACTCCACGGTACTGGCTGGTCAAACGGGCCGATAAACATTTCATAACACCGCAGAGCATCCGCACCGAATTCGTTGACAATATCATCGGGATTCACCACATTGCCGCGCGATTTTGACATTTTCTCACCGTCCTCGGCCAAAATCAAACCGTGCGAAGTCCGTTTTTGATATGGTTCTGAAACTGGCACAAGACCGATGTCATGAAAAAATAAATTCCAAAAACGCGAGTAGAGCAAATGAAGCGTCGTGTGCTCCATGCCACCGTTGTACCAATCAATCGGCATCCATTTTTTTAATTTTGCCGCATCCGCAAAAACTTTTTCATTTTTCGGATCAATATATCGTAAAAAATACCACGACGAACCCGCCCAGTTCGGCATCACGTCCGTTTCACGCTTTGCGGCGCCATTACACGTCGGACACTTTACATTCACCCATTCTGAAATTGCTGCAAGCGGCGACTCGCCGTTTTCAGTCGGTTGATATTTTTCAACTTCTGGCAACAACACCGGCAGATCACTCTCGGGCACCGGCACCGCACCGCATGTGCCGCAATGAATAACAGGAATCGGCTCGCCCCAATAGCGCTGACGCGAAAAAACCCAATCACGAAGATGATACTGCACCGTGAGTTTCCCACCGACCGCTTCAGTAATTTTTCGTTTGGCACTTTCAATATCAAGACCGTCAAATTCACCGGAATTAATAAGTGTCCCACTTCCCGTGTAAGCACTAATCATAACTCCCCTCGCCCCTCTTACCTTAAGAGGGGTAACCGTTTCGTCTCCTCCCCTTAAGGTAAGGGGAGGCGGGGAGGGGTTATGAATAACCTCGCAAATCGGCAAATCATATTTTTTGGCAAACTCAAAATCACGTTCATCGTGCGCTGGCACCGCCATGATGGCGCCCGTGCCATAATTGCCGAGCACATAATCGGCCACCCATATCGGCACTTTTTCATCATTGACAGGATTCACTGCGTACGCACCTGTTAAAATACCGGTCTTTTCTTTTCCTTCCGCACTCCGCTCCGCTTCGGTTTTTTTCTGTGCCGCGGCCACATATTTTTCCACCGCTTCTTTTTGTGCATTTTCCGTAATCGTTGAAACGAGCGGATGTTCTGGTGCAAGAACGACATAGGTCGCCCCAAACAAAGTATCCGGCCGCGTCGTAAACACCCTAATTCCTAATTCATGATTCATAATTCGAAACTCAATTTCAGCACCTTCACTTCGACCAATCCAATTCTCTTGCTGAACTTTTGCGCGTTCGATGTAGTCAACCGTTTTCAAACCATCAAGTAATTTATCAGCGTACTTCGTGATCGCGAGCATCCATTGTTCTTTGTTGCGTTTTTCGACAGGACCGCTGCACCGTTCGCATACGCCACCGGCCGATTCTTCGTTTGCCAATCCAATTTTGCATCGTGGACACCAATTGATCGGCATCGTCGTTTTATACGCAAGGCCGTGTTTAAAAAATTGCAAAAACAACCACTGCGTCCATTTGTAATACGCGGGGTCCGTCGTATCAACTTCGCGCGACCAATCAAATGACAAGCCGATCGCTTTCAGTTGGCGACGGAAGTTCGCGATATTTTTTTGGGTCGTCACGCGCGGATGCTCGCCGGTTTTGATCGCGTAATTTTCCGCCGGCAAACCAAACGCGTCCCACCCGATCGGATAGAGAACGTTGAATCCTTCCATGCGCCTTTTCCGCGCAATCACATCGAGCGCGACATAACTGCGCGGATGCCCCATGTGCAATCCCTCACCCGACGGATACGGAAACTCAATGAGCACATAATATTTTGGCAACAACGAAACATCGGATGCTTCAAAAAGCGCCCGCCACTCGCCGAACCATTTATCTTGCCACTTTTTTTCAATTTCTTTATGATTATATTTCATGAATAAAAATGATATAATGAAATGGCCCGAGGTATGGGCCGTGATCTGGGATCAGATCAGTCTTACCACCTGCTCCAGACGGGTTCGATTCCCGTACGGTCCAACTCGGGTTTTTCCACTGTTTTCCACTTGACAATCATATATATTTATTGATATACTGATTTTGGTGGTAAGACTGCTCTGTCCTAGGGTCATCGAACCCACAAAGGAGCTCCG
>Ga0209515_10008468_pt1 | contig 12001 bp, 13 predicted proteins | sample Subgroupgradi54m_FD_187454 | JGI IMG/M metagenome (GOLD analysis project Ga0209515, IMG submission 187454) | Subsurface groundwater microbial communities from S. Glens Falls, New York, USA - GMW60B uncontaminated upgradient, 5.4 m (SPAdes)... ... | reverse complement strand
CCGGATGTCCGGAAGTGACACTTTCTACGGTATAAATTTTTGGCAATTGAAACATCTCTTTATCTTTCCCTTTAAGGGTTGGAATTAGCACCTTCATCGCCAAAGCGAGTGGGTTGCTGGGCGGATCATCAAGCCAGGTCTTTCCCCGCCACTCCTGATATAAATTATCAAGAAGATATGTTTATCTTATAAATAAAACCGCAAAAAGTCAAGAAGACCGTCGTCGTAAGATCACTTAGTCTGTCGGGGTGACAGGAATAAGATAGGGTTCCCACTCACAGGTTCGTGGTGACTTCCTTCTTTATCCTGTCACCTTCCAAGATTTCATCTTGTCGGGGTGACAGGAATTGGACCTGCTGCTTCTCGGACCCCATCCGAGCGTTCTACCGATGAACTACACCCCGTAAGCGTTAAATTATTTTACCAGTTTTACAAACTCTTCTCTAGCCCTGACTATTTTTATTTATGTATCCATACACCAAAATTAGACTCAACTTGTTCATTGAAAAACAGTTGCAGTTTTGTTTTAATGTTATTATGGTCGGAAATGACGATGCTAAAAAAGCTGCAATTTTAACTGCCATGGCGCAAATCCAAAAGGATTACGGTACCGGGGCAATCATGCGCCTTGGTGAAAGGATGGAAAAGCTGACCATGGAAGTAATTTCGACCGGCTCTATTGCCCTTGATTTGGCTTTGGGAGTCGGCGGTTTGCCCAAAGGCAGGATTATTGAAGTTTACGGGCCGGAAGCATCAGGTAAAACAACAATCTGTCTGCATGTGATTGCCCAGGCTCAACAACATGGTGGTGTGGCGGCGTTTATAGATGCCGAACATGCCCTGGATCCTCAAAGGGCGCAAAAAATTGGGATAAATCTGGACGATTTGCTGATTTCCCAACCGGATACTGGTGAACAAGCGCTGGAGATTGCCGAGACTTTAATCCGTTCCGGAGGGATAGATGTGATAGTGATAGATTCCGTGGCGGCGCTGGTGCCAAGGGCGGAAATAGAGGGAGAAATGGGTGATGCCACGATGGGTATGCAGGCCAGGTTAATGTCACAGGCGCTGCGGAAATTGACCGGGGCAATTTCCAATACCAAGACCATAGTTATATTTACCAATCAGCTGCGCCAAAAAATTGGGGTGATGTTTGGTAATCCGGAAACTACCACTGGTGGTTTGGCACTAAAGTTTTATTCCACTATTAGACTGGATATCCGTAAAATTGAAAATATTAAATCCGGGGACGAGGTTATTGGTTCGCGCCACCGGGTGAAAGTGGTAAAAAACAAGGTCGCTCCCCCATTTCGGATTGCGGAATTTGATATGGATGATAACGGCATTAGCCGTGAAGGGGAACTGTTGGATGTGGGAATAGAACTGGGGATTTTGCAAAAGAGTGGAGCTTTTATAAAATGGGATGATAAAATGTTAGGGCAAGGTAGACCAGCCGCTGCTTCATATTTGAAAGAGAACAAAAAAGAAGCCGCTGCTTTAGAAAAAGAAATCAGAGAAGCATGGAGTAAAAAAAGAGTTGGCAAAGAACCAATTATTATAGGAGAGGAAGAAGAAGCTACAATAAAGGCTGATGCCTAAAATTACTTCAGTAGAACCACAGCAAAGAAATCCAAAACGTTTTAATATTTTTCTTGATGGTAAATTTGCCTTTGGGGCAGATGCAGATTTGGTAGTAAATCGCCGTTTAGTGGTAGGGAAAATTATAGCGCCGCAGGATTTGGAAAAAATCCTTTTTGAAACGGAAGTTGGCAAGTTAATGGAGCGGATGTATCGTCTGTTTTCGCTAAGAGCAAGAAGTGAACAAGAAGTTAGAAATTATTTAAGGCAGCTCTCTTTTAAAAGAAAGACTAAAGGTCAAGAAGAAATTTCAGGTATTGCGGTAGACATGTTAATAAATAATTTAAAAAATAAAGCTATGTTAAATGATTTAGAATTTGCCAGATCTTGGGTGGAATCAAGAAAAAAGAAAAAAGGCAAAAGATTAATAAAACAAGAATTAATTCAAAAAGGGATTAATAAAGAAATCATAGAGGAGATATTAAATGATTCAAATCATTTAAACAGAGTGGATGAGCAAAAAGTAGCAGAGAATCTGATTGAGAAAAAAATGAAAATTTGGAAAAATTTATCGAGCTTGGAATTTAAGAAAAAGGCCTATGATTTTTTAATGCGCAGAGGTTTTGACTGGGAAATTGTCAGATATGTTATTGAAAATATCTTAAAAAAGGTGTAGAATAACCTGGCTTAGGAAAAGTTAGGAAAGATTATGATAAGTTTTAAGCAAAATTTAAATAACCTTCCTTCCCTATTAAATTAGGATTTTCCTGACGCTTATAATATGCAACGATCTTTCGGGCCGATTGGCTCAAATCAACAAAACAGTAATACGTCAGAGGCACAGCTCGCCAAACGTGAGGGAATATTGGAGGAGCGCGAACGGATATTAACTGGGAAACAAAAACTGGTTGATGAAAAATTAGAACTTCTGGAAAAGACGCGCCAAGAGCTGGTAGAAAAAGTGGGGAGAGTATCATCTTTATCTGCCGAAGAAGCAAAGAAACTTTTACTGGAGAATTTAGAAAAAGATTTAGCTGCGGAAATTTCCCGTAAGGTGAAAGAGGCGGAGAATGAGATCAAACTGCAATCCGAGAAATTAGCCCGTGAGATTTTATCGGAGGCAATGTTACACGGAGTGACAGATTATATTTCGGAATTTACAACTTCCAAAGTAAAACTTCCGGACGAAGATATTAAGGGTAAAATTATTGGTAAAGAAGGCCGGAACGTCCGGACTTTTGAACAGGTAACGGGGGTAGATGTGGTCATGGATGATGAAGTGCCGGATATGTTGATACTTTCTTCCTTTGATCCAATCAGGCGAGAAGTTGCCAAAGTGGCTTTGGAAAATTTGATTTTAGATGGCAGAATTCAACCCCAGAGAATTGAAGAAGTGGTGGCAAAAACCAGGGAAGATGTCAATAAATTAATGCGTCAGGCCGGTGAAAAACTGGTGGCTGATGTCGGTGTTTATAATTTACCGGTGGAACTGGTAGATATGATCGGCAGGTTTAAATACCGGTATTCTTACGGGCAAAATCTGATACAACATACCCAGGAAGAAACACAGATTGGCATTGCCTTGGCGCAGGATTTGGGGGTGGATGTGAACGTAGTGCGTTTGGGTTGTTTACTACATGATATCGGAAAAATTGTGACAGAAGAGGAGGAAGGATCACATGTTGACAAAGGGGTTCAACTGGCTAAGAAATTTGGCATGCCGGAAAAGGTAGTAAATTGTATTGCCGAGCACCACGAAGATAAACCGTTTTCATCTATTGAGTCGATCATTGTTTATATCGCCGATGCCATTTCCGGAGCCAGGCCTGGAGCCAGGCATGAAAATGTTGAGGATTATATCAAGCGGTTGGGTGATATTGAGAAAATTGCCACTTCTTTTGAGGGAGTTGAAAAGGCTTTTGCAGTTCAAGCCGGGCGTGAGGTCAGGGTAATTGTGACTCCGGAAAAAATTTCCGATGAAGAATTACCAAAATTAACTCATGATATTGCTACTCGTATCTCCAAAGAAGTAATGGTCCCGGGTAATGTGCGGATTACTGCCATCCGTGAAACCAGAGCCACGGAAAATATCACTACCAATCCTTAAAGTTCATTTTGGGGCTTTACATCAGGCAAAGCATCTGCTAATTTATTGCCATGACCAAAAATCAGCTGATAGAAAAAGTTGCCAAAAAAGCCAATTTGACAAAATCAGCTTCTCGAGACGGGGTTAATTCTACTTTTAACTTAATCCGTGATTCTCTTGTCAAAGGAGAAAAAGTAGTTATTACCGGTTTTGGCACTTTTTTGGTCAGGTCCAGAGCGTCCCGTCGTGGCAGAAATCCGCAAACAGGCGAAACTATCCAAATTCCCAGTAAAAAACTCCCCAGTTTTTCCGCCGGTAAAACTATCAAGCGGCTGATAAAATAATATATTGACAAGAAATCTTCCAAAGTGTTTACTTAATATATGGCAGGAAACGGTTACGGCGGGCGACCAATGTGGCAATGGATAGTAATCTATTTGCTGGTTGGTGGAATAATTTACTTTTTGGTTTATTATTTTGTGCTTGTCAAAAAGGGTGGAGTAAATTATGGCGCTTCGAATAACGGCAGCGCCACTCCCAGCAGCCAGCAAGCCACTCCTTCCAGTAATTCTGTGTACTGATTATTGTGATCCCCCTCATGATTTAAAAAACTTGACTTCCCTACTCCTTTAGTTATATTGTATGGATACATGAGTAAACCTAAATCAGAGAAAAATATTATAATTCCGGAGAGTTTTTTAAAGGAACTTCTCACTCCTTCGGAAGTGAGAATGCTAAAAAACCGCTGGCAAATTGTCCAACATTTAACAGACGGACTTTCCATCAGAGCTATTGCCCAAAAGGTGAAGGTGGGTACAGACACGGTGGTGAGAGTTAGCAGAATGGTTGAAAGAAAACAATTCTTGCAGAAGGATGTTGATAAAGGCGCAAAAAATCAAACTCCCTGGGTTTTTGGCAAGAGTGAGAATTAATTGAAAGTTTGAGCTAGTTTTTCCCATTGTTTCAAGCGAAGCTTTAAATCAGGATTACTATCAATTATTTCTTTTGCTTTTTGCAAATGCTCCCTAGCCTTTTCCGGATTATCAGCGTGCAGCATTTCGACTATCCTCATATGAGCTCCTGAAAGCCAAACGTCTTTATTATATTTTGCTTCATCAGCAGCTGCCAATTCGGATAGCGCTTGCTCGGCCTTTTCTAAAGCGGATTTTTCGCCGCTTAAGTATTGACAGGTATACAGATGAATCTTGAAGTCAGCGACAACTGCCGGTCGGGCGTGTTCTTCGGGAGGGTTGGTTGTTATGTTATCCAGGGCTGCTTGGTAACTGACACAGGCGCTGGAAAGTTCACCGAGGATTTCCTGCGCTTTTGCCAAATTAAATAAAGGTATCGCCAGAGCTTTTTTATTATCACTTTTTTGAGCTATCTCAATCGCAGCTTGGACTGTGTATTTGGCCAGAGTTAAGTAGTTTTTATCATTGGTTTGCTCGTAGAGGTGACGTAGAGTTAAAAATCTGGATGATTGAACTTCCGCCAAACCTGAAGTATCTCCCGACTCTTGGTATGCCACCATCGCCTCATCTGTTAGTTTTAAGGCCTCCACAAAATCACCATTTTCCCTAGCCTGTTCAGCTTGCTTGTGTATTTGTCTTGCTTTAGATGGCATGGGGATATTATACCATATTTAGAAAGGATTTTTGGCAAGGTTTGTTAGGAAAAAGAAATTAAGCAGGTTCTTGGGTAAAAATACTCCCGTTAAGAAAGGGTAAATAAAAATAAAGCCGACTACTATTGTCAGTAATAGACCGGTCAGTACAAACTTATTTTTTATAAGTGAGTTGAGTTGATAACCCAAAACCATACTTAAAAATGGCACAGATGGGTTGTAGTGGTACAAAAACATAATTCTGGGTGAAAATGCCCATGGTAACCAAAAAGCCAAGAAACAGCCTAAAGTTATCAAAAGCGAAAAGGATTTTTGTTTCATATATTCCAGAATGCTGATGAAAATAGCGCCAATACCCAGGGCAAACAAAACAATATTTCCCGAGGCAAAAATGTTGGCGATGGTATCTTTCTGATACTCTACAAAATACCACACCGGCACCAGGTTTAAGGGCCAGGTCCACCAGGCCGAGGCATAACTGTGGGTAGCCACCAGATGCGTATGATACCACCACATTTGCTGCTGCAACTGGAGAAATTGTTGGAAATTATGTCCCAAAAGGAAAAACGGTGTATAGGTAATCAGATAAATTAAAACCGGAACGACTACAAAATAAAGCAGTTGTGTAACTTGCTTAAGATCTCTAGGTCGCAAGCCTTGCTTATTTTTTATAGCTATTATTAGGAAAACTATCAGAATGTAGGCGGCAGACCATTTGGAAGATATAGCCAGTCCAAATAAAACTGCTGAGATAAAAAATTTGTTTTTTAAAAAAGCCAGCAGTGAGATTAGGGTAAAGAACACCAAATAAATGTCATTCATTCCGGTCCTGGATTGGACCAAATTTAAGCCATCCAATGAAAAAACAAATGCACTTAGCAGTCCAACCTGCTCATTTTTAAATAAAAGTGTAGCTATTTTGAAAACTAAAAATATACTAAGAGTTCCCAGTATCACCCCCGGGATTCTCCAGGCCCAGGCGTCTTCTGTATGAAAAATTAACATAGATGAGGCCATAATTTCTTTGACCAGAGGCGGATGGGTCCACTCGAATGCCACACCTTTTGGTGGAGTACTCCACCACTCCCAGGCGGCGGCAGAATTTTTGAGATATTCTCTGGCGGTAAAGGCATGGTAAACCTCATCAAACACATAAGCATTGGGGAAATTTAGTCTGTAGACACGTAGCGCAAAAGATACAACTAGAATAATAAATAAGATTATTTTTTTCACACTGCTATTTTAATATATTTGGCACCATTGGTATAATAGTCCACCATGAAAAAGATTTTGGTAATTTTAGGTCCCACTGCCACCGGTAAAACAGATGTAGCCTTATTTTTGGCAGATAAATTTAACGGCGAACTCGTGGCATGTGATTCAAGACAAGTTTACGTGGGATTAGATGTCGGAACCGGGAAGCTCCCTAGTGGAAGATGGAAGGTGGATGATGGAAGATTGAAAAAAGGTAGGGGGTATTGGGAGATAGATGGGGTGAAGATTTGGATGTACGATGTTGTTAATATTGACAGACAATATACAGTTGCAGATTACGTTAAAGATGCATCAAGAGTTATTGACGATATAGTAGCAAGAGGTAGGCTACCAGTAATAGTAGGTGGTACTGGTTTGTATCTTAGGGCTTTACTTGAAGGGCTAGATAACCTACAAATACCAAATGATCAAAATTTAAGGGATAAATTAGGAAAGCTTACCCTACTCCAATTACAAAAAAAGCTGCAGAAACTTTCACTCAAAAGATGGGAAGAATTGAATAACTCGGATAGAAATAATTCCAGAAGAATACTCCGCTCTATTGAATTACTCTCTGTGAATCCATACATCGATACTAAAAAAAGTTATCTTGGTCTGGATAAAAAATTTAATATTTTAAAAATTGGCTTGACTGCTCCCCGCCAGGAACTTTATAAAAAAGTTGATTCGCGGATTTTAAAACGTTTGTCAGAAGGAATGCTCGGTGAAGCAGAAGATCTTTTTAAAAAAGGTTTGACCATTAAAAGGATGAAGTCTTTGGGATTGGAGTATGGAGTGCTAGCCGACTTTTTAGTGGGTGAAATTAAAACCCAGACAGAGTTAACTAGCATTTTAAAAGGTAAAGTTCATAGGTTTGTCCGGCGACAACTGACCTGGTTTAAAAAAGAAAGAGATGTTTTATGGTTTGATATAACAGACAAAAACATGTCTTTAAAAATAGCAAAAACCGTGCATAAATGGTATGATACGCCTTAGTTGTTATGCCTAGAAAAATTGATATCTCCCACCGGACCATCATCTTTATCGCGCTGCTGGCACTTTCCGTCTGGCTTTTATATATCATTCGGGATTTGCTGATTTTACTGTTTGTGGCTGTTATTTTTACTTCGGCCTTGTCACCAGCCGTTAATATTTTTGTTAAGTTAAAGCTGCCAAGGGCACTGGGGATTGTGATTACTTATATTATTGTCTTTGCCGTGGTAGGAGGTTTACTGGCAAGTATTTTGCCGCCACTGATAGAACAAACCGGACGGCTAATAACCACCCTACCGCCTCTTTTGGTGGATAAATTTAATCTGACCAGTGTGGACAGGTCGATTTTTCAATCGGAACTTGCCAATGTTTCAAAAAGTCTTTATACGCTTGCCTTGGATCTTTTTACCAATTTTTTGATGATTATTTTTTTGGTAGTACTTACTTTTTACCTGCTTTTGGAAAAAGAAAGTTTGCAGGAAAGAGCAGCCAACTTATTTATTGGCAGGCAAACTCGGGTCAGGAATTTATTTATAAAAATAGAGAATAAGCTTGGTGGATGGCTGCGGGGACAGCTGCTGTTAACGGTCATTATCGGGACTGCTGTTTATATCGGACTGGTAATATTGAATATTCCTTATGCCTTGCCGCTGGCCCTTTTTGCCGGAGTCTTGGAAGTTGTGCCGGTAATCGGGCCGATTGTTTCCGCATTGCCGGCTATTGGTCTGGCAATAACCATCTCTCCGGTTTTGGCAGGAGGAGTGGCTGCGATGTATTTTATTGTGCAGCAGTTGGAAAACCATGTGGTTGTACCCCAGGTGATGAAGAGGGCGGTAGGGCTTAATCCGTTGATGGTAATTTTAGCCATAGCTGTTGGCGGAAGGTTGTTAGGGCTGGCGGGTGGAATATTAGCCGTACCGATTACAGTAGTAATACAAATTATTGTGGCCGATTTCCTACGGGAACACAAGTAATTATATGTGCCAGATTATGTGCCTAGGAAGCTAATAAGCCAGATTCTGTTTCTCGGCGATAATTTATCTAATGCTCCTGATTTCAACGTTCAAGCTAGCAGCTTCGTCGGTTCTAGGATTGCAGCGGGGAGGATTGCCTCGCCCTTCGCTCTTGCGAGCTTCGGACGACCATCCGTAGTTTTAACGTAGGATGGCGTTTCACTTTACTCGTCTCTGTTGCTCTAAACTGTGCCTTACGGCCGTCGACTTGCGTCGACCACCCTGCTATATGCTGTCTGGACTTTCCTGATACTGGAGGGGACGAAGCCCTCTTCCAATACCTAATCGCCCTTCTTCCTAGGCCGCTATATTTTACTATATAATGAGAGCAAGATCAAATGCTTGCCAAGGTTTTATCGGGTGCAAATGTAGGTTTAAACGTGGTATTGGTGACGGTTGAAGTTGATATAGCCAGTCAAGGCTTGCCGTCTTTTACTATTGTGGGTTTGGGTGATCGGGCGGTAGAGGAATCCAAGGAAAGGGTTCGCTCGGCCATTAGAAACAGCGGGGCGGATTTCCCGGCCCGGAAAATTACCATTAATCTGGCACCGGCAGACTTACCAAAGGAAGGCCCTTCCTATGATCTGCCAATGGCATTGGGATTACTTTTGGCATCCGGCCAAATCCCGCAAAATGGGGATTTCTTAAATTTAAACAGCACCCTGGTTATTGGCGAATTGTCCCTGGACGGATCTTTACGCAAAACCGCCGGTGTACTTCCGGTGGCGATACTTGCCAAAAAAATGGGTTTTAAAACAATGATTGTCCCCTTCCAAAACGGACCAGAGGCGGCAGTCATGGAAGAGGTGCAAGTTTTTGCTTTTGAGAGTTTGCAAGAAATTGTCAAAGTTTTCCTGAAACAGAGTGAGGTGAGCGCGGTTAAGAGTATACCGATTGATTTTAATGACTATACCTGCGAATATAATTTTTCCCAAATAAAAGGTCAGGAACAGGCCAAGAGGGCTTTGGAGATAGCGGCCTCCGGAGGACACAATATTTTACTCAAAGGTCCTCCGGGAGCCGGAAAAACAATGCTGGCCAGGGCTTTTCCTTCCATTTTGCCTCCCCTGTCTTTTGAAGAAGCTCTGGAAGTTACCAGTATTTATTCAGTATCTGGGATGCTGGAGAAAAGTAAACCTTTGATGGTGGAAAGGCCCTTTAGAACACCACACCATACTGCCTCCTACGTTGGCATTGTCGGAGGCGGGGCCAGTATCAGACCGGGGGAGATTTCGTTGGCTCACAGAGGGGTACTTTTTATGGATGAGTTGCCGGAGTTTCCCAGGCAGGTTTTGGAAAGTTTACGCCAACCCATGGAAGATCACAAAATTACCATTTCCCGGGCCACCGGTTCTTTGACCTTTCCCGCCCAGTTTATCCTGCTGGCAGCTCAAAACCCCTGTCCCTGTGGATTTTTGGGTGATAAAAAACACCAATGTAGCTGTATGCCGGGTGCCATTGCCAAATACCAGCGGAGATTGTCAGGGCCGCTACTGGACCGGATTGATATTTATCTGGAAGTGCCGGCGGTGGAGGTGGATAAGCTGTCCGGTATTGCCGACGGGGAAGATTCGGCGATTATCAGAAAAAGAGTGGTAAGAGCCAGAGATATTCAAAAGTCCAGGTTTAGCGGTAAAGTATTTACAAATTCCGAAATGGGCAGTAGTGAAATAAGGCAGTTTTGCCAGATTACGCAGGAAGGGTTGGATCTTCTAAAGCGGGCCATCTCGTCACTTAATTTATCGGCCCGGGGTTATCATCGGGTTTTAAAGTTATCCAGGACCATAGCAGATTTAGGAGGATCGGACAATATTTTGACAGAACATGTAGCGGAAGCTTTGCAATACCGGGCCAGGGAAGATAATACATGAAAACCCCGCACATTTACAGTCACGGGGTTTTCATAAATAGTGAAATTCACTATATTCCAAAAGAGTTATCCGCCAATTTTGTACATTCCTGTACCACAAACTGAACATTTGCCTTTTGCAGCTTTTTTGCCGTTTTTCATAACGACTTGTTCGACGTTTTCAGCGTCTCTTTTTTGTCGGCATTTTACACAATACATTTGCATGATTTTTTCACCTCCTTTCAAAAACCAAGATGAATGATCTTACTTTTTGTCATAAAGTATAGTAACAGCTCGGCTCCTATGGCAATAGAGGTCAGTAGGGCAATTTGGGTAACGCTTGAGTAGAGGTGTTGCATGTCGGATATAACAGCAGTTTTTGTACCGGCCTGGTCCTCGATCTTTTCGGCCACAGAGGAAATACTATAGACTGAAGATTTTGTACTATCTGGGCCTGGTTGAGAAGGGCTCTGCTTGCCGTATATCTGTTGGCGAAGCTGCCTGAATCGTTTGTCTAGATCAGAACTGTGCTTGGATTCGTGGATTGCCATACTTTCCGTGCTTGATTGAGCCTAACATAGGCTTCTTGTGGCTGTCAAGCACCAATTGAAGCTAAAATTATAGGTCTGGTTGAATAAAACAAATTCAAGTAAGCGATCAGTTAATAGTATAGTTAATTTATGGATAGACAAAATGAACATGAAGGATCTTGGATTGATCCTCGTATTGAAACGCTTCCATCCAAAATTGATGGCTTGGGGTTATTTGCTAAAGAATCAATTAGTAAAGATGAAGTGGTAATTATTTGGCGTGGGGAAATAATGTCACTAGCAGATATTAAAAAAGGTTTAGCCCGACCCATGAGTGTTGTTGAGATTGCAGAAGGTGTTTTTCTGGGTGGTTTGAAAGATGACGCCAAAGATCCAGATGAAGATATGAATCATTCTTGTGATCCAAATGTCTGGTTTCATGACGAAGTAACTCTAATAGCCAGACGAGATATTTATCCAGGAGAAGAAATAGTGATAGATTATGCTATGTTTAATGGTGGGCAGTTGGGAGATTTAGATTCAGTGTTGCCTTTTGAGTGTAATTGTGGTGCTTCTTTATGCAGGCATAGAATTATTAGTGATGACTGAAAATTACCCCAATTGCAAGAAAGGTATAAAGGCCATTTTTCTGCCTATATTAATGAACTTATTAGAAAGATGGAAGTTGACAAAATTCTTAATTGACATTTTTATTACCTCTGGGTATAGTTAAAGGGTAACTTATGTATTCGGATTGGGTTTTGACTGTAGCCTTCGGGGCTGTTTTCATTTGGAATGTGGTTTTGAGTATTTTGGTTTGGAGGCAAAGAGGATTTTTGGAAAAGCTTTTTCCAAAAAGCGAGGAAGAAGACATCAGGCATAAGTTTGAAGAGATTTTGGCCAGTGTGGGTAAATTTGATGAGAGTTTGCAGGCTTTGGAAAAAAGGTTTGAGGGGGCCCAAAAGGATAGTTTGGCGCATATTCAAAAAGTGAAACTGTTGCGCTATAATCCTTACGATGATGTGGGGGGAGATCAGAGCTTTTCGGTGGCACTGCTAAATAGGGAAGGAAACG
>Ga0209515_10008467_pt1 | contig 12002 bp, 8 predicted proteins | sample Subgroupgradi54m_FD_187454 | JGI IMG/M metagenome (GOLD analysis project Ga0209515, IMG submission 187454) | Subsurface groundwater microbial communities from S. Glens Falls, New York, USA - GMW60B uncontaminated upgradient, 5.4 m (SPAdes)... ... | reverse complement strand
AAAATCTCGACCTTGTCCCACGGGAGACGCGGGTTCAGCGCCAGCTGCCGATAGACCGCGCGCGGGGTGCTGCCGCCGGCCAGCATCACGCTCGCCCGGCCGTGGTCAGCGATGGCCTGTTCGATCGCTTTGGCGATGTGGCGCGCCGCGGTCTGCGGCAGCAACTCGGTGGTCACGATGACGCGACGGTTACCGGCCGACAACACGGAACCTGCCTTCAGAGCGTTCTCCACACGCGCTTGTCCGCGCGCAGCAGGCCCTCGGCCGCGAGCGGTCCCCACGACCCAGCCGCATAGTTCGGGAAGTCATGCGGTGCTTCGGCGGCCCAGTGAGCGATGATCGGCTCGACGATCTGCCAGGCACGATAAATCCAGTCGGCGCGCGCGAACAACGTCTGGTCGCCGCCCATGGCGTCGTGCAGCAGCCACGAGTAGGCGCTCGGAAGTTGTTCGACGCCAAAGGCGCTGGCGTAACGGAAATTCATGGTGACCGGCTGTAGGCACAAACCCGGACCCGGCTGCTTGGCAACGAACGTCTGCATGATGCCCTCTTCCGGCTGCAACCGGAACGCCAGCACGTTGCCGCCCAGGCTATCCGGGGCAACCGGGAACATGAGATGCGGTGTGGGTTTGAAGTGGATCGCCACCTCGGTCAGCTTGCGTCCCAGACGTTTGCCAGTGCGCAAATAGAACGGCACGCCGGCCCAGCGCCAATTGTCGATCATGATCCGCAGCGCCGCGTAAGTCGCGGTGTTCGAGTCGGGAGCGACGTTCTTTTCCTCGCGATAGCCGGGCGCGGCCACGCGGTTCATGTGTCCCGGCCCGTACTGGCCGCGCACCGCATCACGCCGCACGTCCAGCGGCCGGATCGCCTGCATCACCTTCGCAGTTTCGTCGCGCAGCCCGGCGCCATCGTAGCGCACCGGCGGCTCGATCGCCGTCATGCACAACAATTGCATCAGGTGATTCTGCACCATGTCGCGCACCACCCCGGTCTTCTCGTAAAAACCGGCGCGCGTGCCGATGCCGATGTCCTCGGCCACGGTGATCTGCACGTGGTCGATGTAGTTGCGGTTCCAGATCGGCTCGAAGCTGGGGTTGGCGAAGCGCACCACCAGCAGGTTCTGCACCGTTTCCTTGCCGAGAAAATGATCGATGCGATAAGTCTGATCTTCCTTGAACACTTCGAGAATTTTCCGGTCGAGGTCGCGCGCCGAGCGCTCGTCGGTGCCGAACGGCTTCTCGATCACCAGGCGCCGCCAGCCGTGATCGCTGGTCGCCAAGCCGGCGGCGTCGAGGCGGTTGACGATGCCGCAGAAAAAATCGGGCGGCGTGGCGAGATGAAACAGCACGTTGTCGGGGATGCCGTGGCGTTTTTGCAGCGACAGCAGCTTGTCGCGCAGCAAGGCGTAATCGCCTTCGGGCGGGGCATCGAAATTTCCCGTCACGTAGTGGAGGTGGGGCGCAAAGCGTTCCCAGTGCTTCGGGTCGAACGAGCGCTCCTCGGCGACGGCATGGCGCATCCGCTCGCGGAAGGTCTGGTCGTCCCAGTTGTCGCGGGAAAAACCGACGATGGTGAACGGCTCCGGGAGCAGCGACTGACAGGCAAGATCGTACAGCGCCGGGATGAGTTCACGCCGCGACAAATCGCCGGCGGCGCCGAACACCACGATACAGCAAGACTCGGTGGGCCTGCCGGAACTGAGCCCGACACAACTGGGGGCGAATTCCATCTCGCTCATGGCATCACTCTTTTTTCACCGCATGGCCGCCGAACTGCTTGCGCAGCGCCGCGATCACCTTGGCGCTGAAACGCTCGTCCTGGCGCGAGGCAAAGCGCTCGTACAGCGATTGCGTGATTACCGGAATTGGAATCGCGTTTTCCACGGCATAGGCAATGCTCCAGCGCCCCATGCCGGAATCATCGACATAGCCGGCGATGTGCTCCAGGGCATTGCCCTCTTCGCGCAGCGCCTTGGTCAGCAGATCGAGCAGCCAGGAGCGCACCACGGAGCCCTGCTGCCACAGCGCGGCGACGCGTCCCAGGTCGATACCATATTCCGAGCGTTGCAGACATTCGAAGCCTTCGCCGATCGACTGCAGCATGGCGTACTCGATGGCGTTATGAATCATCTTGACGAAATGTCCGGCACCGCTGGCGCCCACGAGCGCATAGCCGTCCTTCGGGGCCAGGGTGGCAAAGACCGGCTCCAGATAATCAAAAGCCGTTTGGGGGCCGCCGATCATGAGGCAATAGCCGATTTCCCTCCCCCACACCCCGCCGCTCACACCGACATCGAGAAAATTCACGCCGCGCGTGGCGCAGCGTTCGGCCGCGCGCGCGGAATCGGTGTAGCGCGAATTGCCGCCGTCCACGATGATATCGCCGGGCGCGAGCATATCGAGCAAGGTATCGATTGATTCTTCCGTCGGTTTGCCGTGCGGGACCATGAGCCAGACTGCGCGCGGTGTCTTGAGCCGCTTCACCAGCTCCGCCACGGACGGCACGGAAACTACTGCAGCCTTCACGGCCGCGTCGATGTTTCGAGGATTGCGATTATAACCAACCACACCATGGCCGGCCTGGATGAGGCGTAGCGCCATGTTCCCACCCATGCGGCCAAGGCCAATCATGCCGATCTGCATCATTCCTCCTTGTTCATCATTGGCGTTGTCTCTGCATTCTGAGGGAATAGACCGTGAGCCACCAGAGTTATGACGTCGGAGCGATGCAGAGGTTCAGATGGCGCCCTTCCGTTCACCGGCCGGACAGCAAATATCGCACGACGCATACATCGCCTCGATTTCACGGGCAAAGCGTTTCTCGATTTCATTGCGCTTGAGTTTGAGCGTGGGCGTGAGCAGTCCATTTTCCACGGACCAGGGCTCGGCCAGACGCGCGATATGGCAGATACGCGTGTATCCCGGAAAGTTGTGGAGTTGGGCGTTGGCGCGGGCGCACAGCTGCGCCGTATCCTCGATCTTGCTTACCGCGAGCAGGCCAAGCTTGGGCCGGCCCTCGCCGAGCACCATCACTTGCTCGAAGGCGGCGTCACGCAGTATCGCCGCTTCGGCGTCCGTGGGCGGGACTTTCTCGCCGTTGGACAGAACAATGATGTCCTTCACGCGTCCGGTGACGTACACGCTGCCGCCGCGAATCGTGACCACGTCGCCGGTATGCAGCCAGCCTTGCGTGTCGATCATGGCGGCGGTCGCCTCGGGATTGTTCCAATAACCCAGCATGATGTTTGGCCCGCGCGCCAGCAGCTCCCCAGTTTCACTGCAGCGCAGTTCGATACCTTCAAGTGCGCGGCCGACCGAGGCGGGATCGTTGTCGCCCATACGGTTGGCGGCCAGCACCGGCGACGTTTCGGTCAGTCCATAGCCCTGGATAATCGGCAGCCCGAGACCGTTAAACACGCGCGCCAGATGCGGTGCAAACGCCGCTCCGCCGACGATAATCATGCGCATGCGCCCACCGAGACGCCGGTAAAGTTTCTTCGCCACCAGCGCCTTGAGCACCGGCCACAGCAGCTTGTCGGTGAGGGTGGACTCGCCGCGGAAATTCCGCCAGCCGACCTCCGTGGCTTTCTCGAACAGCTTGCGTTTGGGCGAACCGGGCGTCATGGCCTCCTGCATCCTGGAATAGATACGCTCGAAGATGCGCGGCACGCTGATGAGGATGGTAGGCTTCTGTTCGCGAAGGTCGTCCACCAGCAATGAAATTGAACGCGCGTACACCGTCTGCGCCCCGGCCCAGATGGCGGAGTAATAGCCGCAGGTACGCTCGAACATGTGCGACAACGGCAGAAAAGAAAGAAACCGGTCGGACGGGTAAGCGGGCAGCGCGCGCATGGAAGCGGTCACGTTGCTCAGGATGTTGCCATGCGACAGCATCACGCCCTTGGGTCGTCCGGTGGTGCCGGAGGTGTAAACGATCGTGGCCAGGTCGCCCGGCGCGGCGGTCGCGCGCTTGAGTTCGCCGCTGGCGTGCAGCAGCCAGTCCTGCAAGCGCACTAGCCGGTTATCCTGACCGGTCTCGCCGGCGAGACAAACCACCCGTTCGACCGACCTCGCCTGATCGCGCAGCGCCGGCCACTGCCCGGCGTCCTCGAGTAACAACAGCCGCACGCCGGCATCGTTCAGGCACCAGGCCATGTTGTCCGGGCGGTCGTCGAAATACAGCGGCACCGTGACCAGCCCGAGGCTGAGCGCCGCCTGATCGAACAACACCCACTCGACACGGTTGTGCAGACACATTGCCACGCGATCGCCGCGCTTCAACCCTTCATGCACGAACGCCGCCTGCCAACGAGCCGTGGCGCGACCGGCCTCGGCCCAGGTCATGTCCACCCAGGCGCTTCCGTCGTGCTGACGGTAAGCGGGTGCCTCGGGTGTTTCACGCACCCGGGTCCAAAAGAGATCGGCGAGATTGCCTGGTTGCATCCTCGGCTCCGTAACCGCGCCATCCCTGGCGCTCTCCTCCGGCAGCGTCATGGCGGGTTCGATGACTGTCGGTGGCGTTGGAGTAATTCCGGTTGCGACCAGCCCGCGTCAGGCTTGAAGCGCGGTCCGTATTCCTGCGACAGGCGATGCAGGCTGTGACTGATGCCGGTCACGCCGAGGCTGTCGATGTAGCTCATCGGCCCGCCGAGGAACGGAGCAAAACCGGTGCCGTACACCATGCCAGCATCCACGGCGTCGGCATCCCCCACCACCGCTTCGCGCAAACAGGCCATGGCCTCGTTCAGCAGGCGCAGAACCAGCCGTTCGGTGATGGGAATGTCGGCGGCGGTCTTGTCCGGCGGCGGCGATTCGCGCCGGCCGCGGGCGTTATAGCGATAGAACCCCTGCCCGGATTTGCGGCCAAGCTGGCCCTGGCGCACCAGTTCGCGCAGCTTGTCCGGCACCTCCATGTGCAGCGGTTCGGATAATTCTTCCGCCACGGAAAGACAGATATCGAGTCCGACGCTGTCAGCCAGTTCGATCGGCCCCATCGGCATGCCGAACTCGGTGGCCGCCTGGTCGATCGTGGTGATGCCAACTCCTTCCTCCACCAGTTTCACGGCCTCGATGAGATACGGCATGAGGATGCGATTGACAAGAAAGCCCGGGCTGCTTTTGACATCCAGCGGCAGGCGCTCGATGGCGCCGGTGAAGGCGCGCGCGCGGGCCAGCGACTCTTCAGAACTCTGCGCGCCGCGCACGATTTCGACCAGCTGCATCTGCGCCACCGGATTGAAGAAATGCAGTCCCACCAGTCGCGACGGATCTTTCAGCACCGTGCCGATCTCTTCCAGCGGAATGCTCGAGGTGTTGCTGGCGAGCAGGGTGTGCGGGCGCACCTTCTGCTCGACCAGCCGGAACAGCTCGCGTTTGGGCTCGACCTTCTCCACGATTGCTTCGATGACCAGATCGGCGCGTTTGAGTCCATGGCCCTCGAGGTCCGGCATGAACCGGTCCATGGCCTCCTGCACCGCGCGCGGCTCCTTGAGCTTGCTCTTGAAAAATCCGTGCGCCTTTTTCATCGCGCGCGCCAGGATTTCGGGCCTCTGGTCCTGAAGGCTCACGCGGAAGCCCTTGAGCGCCGCCCAGATGGCGATGTCCGCGCCCATCACGCCGGCGCCGATCACATGCACGTGCTCGACACCGTGGGCCTGTATCTTGCCGCGGCGCTTGAGTTCCTCGCCGAGCAGAAACACGTGCACCAGATTGCGGCTGCTGCGCGACACCAGCAGCTCACCAAGTGACTGCGCCTCCTGTTCCTCGGTGGCGCGATCGCGCCACAAATCGAGAACGCGCCACGGCGCGGGATAGTGATCGGGATGCGCCTTGCGCCGCACGCGCGACGCGAACAGGCGCACGACCAGTGTTCGCAACGGTTTCCACCCGGGCACTTGTCGATACCAGGGCGCTTTCCGGCGCGGTTTTCCCGACTTCAGCAAGGTTTCGGCCGCATGCAGCAAATGCCGCTCCGGTACGATTTCATCCACCAGACCCAGACGCCGCGCCTCGCGCGCGGAAACCGTGCGGCCGGTGAGCATCATGTCGAGCGCCGCGATGTCGCCCACCAGCGGCGGCAAGCGCACGGTGCCGGCAAATCCGGGATGAATGCCCAGGCGCACCTCGGGCAGCCCCAGGCGCGTGGCGCTATCCTCGCGCGCCAAGCGATAACGACAGGCCAGCGCCAATTCCAGTCCGCCGCCAAGACAAAAACCGTGTATCACGGCCACCGAAGGAAACGGCAGACCCGCGAGCCGCGTGCAGACCTGCTGGCCGAGCTGCGCGAGTTCGGTGGCGCGCACCGGGTCGGTGATTCTTTCGAATTCGCGCACATCGGCCCCGGCGATGAACCCGGAGGCCTTACCGGAGCGGATGATCAATCCCTGGAGCGGCTTGTCCTCCAGTTCTCCCAGATGCTGATCCAGTTCCAGCAGCACGTCCTGCGACAACACGTTGGCCGACTGGCCCGCGACATCGAGCGTCAGCAATGCGTGATCGGTGTGATAGTCGAGGTGCCAGTGTTTGCTCATGGCCGATCACCTTGCGCGCGCAGCAGCATCGCACCACCCTGCCCGCCACCGATGCACAGTGTCGCCACGCCCTGCCCGCCGCCCTTGCGTTTCAGCGCGTGCAGCAGATGCAACACCAGACGCGCGCCGCTGGCGCCCACCGGATGACCGTTCGAAATCGCGCCGCCTTCGGGGTTGAGTAGCGCAGGATCGAGGGCACCGAGCGGTGCCTCCATCCCGAGTTCCGCGCGTGCGTACTGTGCGCTGTCCCACGCCGCCTGACAGGCCAGCACTTGCGCGGCGAAGGCCTCGTTGAGTTCCATCTGCTGCAGGTCGCGCATTTTCAGATTTTGACGTTTCAGCAATTGCGCCACGGCATGCACCGGCCCCAGACCCATCTGGCTCGGGTCGACGCCGGCCCATTCGTGATCCACCCATTCGCCGAGCACGGAAAGTCCGTGGCGTTTCACCGCCTCGTCGCTTGCGAGCAGCAGCATGGCCGCGCCGTCGGTCACCTGCGAGCTGTTGCCGGAGGTCACCGAACCGTACTTCCGGTCGAACACCGGCTTGAGCTGCGCCAGCCGCTCGATATCGGTGTCGCGCCGCATGCCGGTATCTTCCACGTAAAAATGTTCGTTCGCGTCGTAAAGCGTCTCGACTTCTGCGCGCATGTCGCCGGCATCGAAGGCCGCCGCCAGCCGCCGGTGACTTTGCAGGGCATAGACATCCTGGGCCTCGCGCGACAGGCCGAAGCGGTGCGCCAGGATCTCGGCTGTCTGGCCCATAGACAACTTTACCAACGGATCGGTGAGCCCAAGCAGCAGGGCATAAACCGGCTTCAGATTCGCAAGGCGGAATCGCGCCAGCGCCCGCACGCGGTCGAGCGGCTGACGCGCACGCAGCATCTTGCCGAGCCAGCCGACCATGGCCGGGTTCCACTGGATCGGCGCGCGGCTCATGGCCTCGGTGCCGCCGGCCAGCACGAGATTGGCCCGCCCGAGAGCGATGCGCTCGGCGGCCGTGGCCACGGCCTGCAGGCCCGAAGCACAGTTACGCTGTACCGTGTGCGCCGGCACGCGCTTGCCACAACCCAGACGCAGCGCAATCAGGCGCGCGATGTTGGCCTCGTCCGCGGCCGGAATGACGCAACCCACGATGACCTCGTCGAGCTCAGAGGACGGGAACGGCTGGCGCGCGAGCACCGGCCGCGCGCAGGCCACCGCGAGATCGGAGGCAGAGAACTGTCCAGGCTCGCCACGCGACTTGAGAAACGGCGTGCGTGCACCGTCGACGACGTAGATCTTGCGTCCGTTCATGATGCTTTGCTTCGCGTCCGTTTTTTGCGTGTGGGTCCGGGCACGGGCCGTGGTGAACCTCCGGCTGGGAAATCGTCGACGGCGATGACCTCACGCCGCGCGGCATAAGCCGCACGAACCAGTTTCGCTTCCGCGGCGTTTAAAATCTTCAGCGCCAATGCCGCTTGCACCTGGGCTTCGTGGTCACCGAGCAGCAACGGCCGCGCTTCCACCAGTTTTGCCAGCTGGCGCTCGAGCGTTTCCGCCGCGATCACCTTGGGCAGCGCGTCTTCGAGTCGGCCGATGGCATCGTGCGTCGTTTTGGAGAAATACATCCCTTGCGTCAGGCGTTCGCGCGCGGGCGAGGGCTCCATCAGCAGCTTGGCGCAACCCAGGTCCATGGCATCGCTCGGCACGAGATAATTCCGCCCGGAGGGAAACACCAGCCCGCCCATCAGCCAGGCGACAAATCGGTTCGGAAAGTTTTTCAGGATCACGACCAGTGTTTTCTCCGCCTCGTGCAGGCAGTAATCACAGGCAAAACGCAGCAACGGCATGTCCTCCACTGGCCGGCCGTCGTCTTCATAACGCTTGATCACCGCCGAAGCGAGATACATGAAGCTCAATACATCGGCGAAGCGGCCGGAAATTTTCTCCTTGCGCTTGAGCGCGCCGCCGAGCGTCAGCATGGCCATGTCGGAGATCAGGGCGAACGCGTTGGACAGGCGCGTGAGCCGCTGCGCGTAACGCCGCACGGGTCCATCCACCGGCACGCGCACGAAGCGCGCGTCCGTGACGCCGAGCCAGAAAGCGCGCGCGGCGTTGCTGAGCGTATAGCGGAGATGGCCGAACAGCGCTTCATCGAAAACTTTCGCGGCGCGCTTTTCGTCCTTGTCCGCCACCGCCTGCATTTCATTCAGCACGTAAGGGTGGCAGCGCACCGCGCCCTGGCCGTAGATAATGAGCGCGCGCGTCAGCAGGTTCGCACCCTCGACCGTGATCGAGATCGGCAGCGCCTGGTACACGCGTCCCATGAAATTCCGCGGTCCGAGACAGATGCCGGCGCCGCCCTGGATATCCATGGCGTCGTTGACCACGCGGCGCATGTGTTCGGTGAGCTGGTATTTGACGATGGCCGAAGCCACCGAGGGCTTTTCGCCCAGGTCCACGGCGCGCGCGGTGAGCGTGCGCGCCGCGTCCATCATGTAGGTGTAACCGGCGATGCGCGCGAGCGCTTCTTCCACCGCCTCGAATTTGCCGATCGGCAGCTTGAATTGCCGCCGGATGCGCGCGTAGGCACCGGTGGCGCGGCAGGCAAGCTTGCCCGCGCCGACCGACAGCGCCGGCAGCGAAATCGAGCGGCCGGCGGCCAGTGACTCCATCAGCATGCGCCAACCCTGGCCGACACGTTCGCGCCCACCGATGATCCAATCGAGTGGAATGAAAACATTTTCACCCCAGTTGGGGCCGTTCTGAAACGCGATGTCGAGCGGGTTGTGACGCGTGCCGATTTTCACGCCGGGCGTGTCCGTGGGAATCAGCGCCAGCGTAATACCGAGCTCTTCCTCATTACCGAGCAAGTGTTCCGGGTCGAACAGCCGGAACGCGAGCCCGAGCACCGTGGCCACCGGTCCGAGCGTAATGTAACGCTTCTCCCAGTTGAGGCGGATGCCGAGCACATTTTTTTTGCCTTGAAACTCGCCGCGGCACACCACGCCGCGGTCGGGCATGGCGCTGGCATCGCTGCCGGCCTCGGGGCTCGTCAGCGCGAAACACGGGACTTCGGTGCCGCGCGCCAGGCGTGGAAGATAATGTTTCTTTTGTTTATCGGTGCCGTAATGCAGCAACAGCTCCGCCGGGCCGAGTGAGTTCGGCACCATCACCGTGACCGCGGCGGTGATTGACCGGCTGGAGACCTTCATGACCACCGCGGAATGCGCTTGCGCGGAAAATTCGAGCCCGCCGTACGACTTCGGGATGATCATGCCGAAGAAGCCCTGCTCCTTGAGGTAGCGCCACACCTGCGGCGGCAGGTCGCCACACTCGTGCGTGATCTGCCAGTCGTCGAGCATCGCGCACAGCTTCTCGACCGGCCCGTCGAGAAACGCCTGCTCGGCGTCGGACAGCCCCGGCAACGGCAGGCTGAACAAATCTTCCCAATTCGGATTGCCGCCGAACAGCTCCGCCTCCCACCAGACGGTTCCGGCCTCGAGCGCTTCGCGTTCGGTATCGGACATCGCCGGCATGATATCGCGCAGCCATCTAAGCAACGGGGCGCTGATCAGCGCGCGGCGCAACGGCGCCACCATCAGCGGGAAAACGATGATGAAAAATATTCCCCAGGCAACGAGCGACACGGAAGCGGCGGGATGGGTGATGATGTCCCACAGGGCGATGCCCGCGGCCAGCGTCGCAGCCCAGACAACTCCGGGGACGCGCGCGGCGGCCAGCCCCCAGACCGTCACGACGGCAAGTAAAATCCAGATGGCGGCGCTCATGTGTCCCTGCCTTGGCGGTTCCTGTTTTTAGTGATGGCGTGCGGCAACTGCCCTACCATTGTAGTCCACGACACCCGTGGCAGCCCGCCGGAAAGCGGGTATTTCGGGCTGGATCCGCTCAGATTTCGATCATCTCGAAATCGGACTTGGCAGCGCCGCAGTCGGGGCATTTCCAGTTCTCCGGCACATCTTCCCAGCGTGTCCCGGGAGGAATGCCGTCTTCCGGGCGGCCCTTTTCTTCTTCGTAGACATAGCCGCAGATGACGCACAGGTAGGCCTTCATTCGTGCCCTCGATATAAAGCTAACTTTTAAAGATGATGATCGCCATGATCGCATTTTCATCTTCGTGGTGAAACCACCAGCGCGGGGGTAAAATGCCGGCGATGTCAGAGCGTATCGCGGTGGTACTGTGCAACCTGGGTGGGCCGGATTCCCTTGAATCGGTGCGCCCGTTTCTGTTTAACCTCTTTTCCGATCCGGATATTTTCCGGCTCCCGCTCGGCTTCCTCACCCAGCGGCCGTTCGCGGCGCTGATCGCGTGGCGCCGCGCCCCGGAGGCCACCCATGGCTACGCCGCCATCGGCGGCAAATCGCCGATCCTCGAGTACACGCGCGCCCAGGCCGAGGCGCTGGCCAAGGTGCTCGCGGACGCCGGCGAGTTCGACGTGCACGTGTGCATGCGCTACTGGCATCCACTCACCGCGGAAGTGGTCGCGATGCTCAAGAAAAAAAATTACGCGCGCGTGATCCTGCTGCCGCTGTATCCGCACTACTCCATTACTACCACCGGCAGCTCCTATAACGAGTTCCAGCGCGAGTGCGGGCGCCAGCACTATCACCCGTCGGTCACGCTGGTGCGCCAGTGGTACGACCAGCCCGATTACCAGCGCGCCATCGTCGAGACCGTGCGCGCCGAGGCCGCCAAATTCCCCGACCCTGATCCGGCGCACATCGAACTGTTGTTCTCCGCGCACGGGCTGCCGCAGAAAATCGTGAACGCGGGCGATCCGTACGAGCGCCAGATCCGCGCCACCTTCGACTCCCTGTGCGCCGAACTCAAATGGCCGCGCACGACGCTGTGTTATCAGAGCCGCGTCGGGCCACTTGAGTGGCTGCGGCCGTACACCGACGACGTGATCCGCCAAAAGGCCGCGGTCGGTGTGAAACAAATGCTGGTGTATCCGATCGCGTTCGTGTCGGACCACGTCGAAACACTTTATGAACTTGGCATCACCTACGCCGAAGTCGCACGCGCGCAGGGCATCACGCACTACCGGGTGGTACCGGCGCTTAACAGCCATCCGCGCTTTATCGAGGCGCTGAAATCGCTCGTGCTCAACGCCGTGACGCATCCATGAGCAACGCCTCGCCCCCCGTGGTCCTCGTTTTCGCCGGCACCGACCCCACGGGCGGTGCCGGCCTGACCGCCGACGTGCTCGCGCTCGCGAGCCTCGGCTGCCATGGCGCCGGGGTCGTCACCGCCGTGACCGCGCAGGACACCACCGGCATCAAGCAGTTCAGCTGCGTGGAAACCGAACTCGTGATCGCGCAGGCGCGCGCGGTGCTGGAGGACATGCCGGTGGCGGCCTTCAAGATCGGCATGCTCGGCAGCAGCGCGGTGGCCGCCGCGGTCGCCAGCATCGTCGAGGATTATCCCGACATCCCGCTGATCGTGGACCCGGTGCAGAGCTCGGGCC
>Ga0209515_10008466_pt1 | contig 12002 bp, 11 predicted proteins | sample Subgroupgradi54m_FD_187454 | JGI IMG/M metagenome (GOLD analysis project Ga0209515, IMG submission 187454) | Subsurface groundwater microbial communities from S. Glens Falls, New York, USA - GMW60B uncontaminated upgradient, 5.4 m (SPAdes)... ... | reverse complement strand
GATTTTGTTTTAAGTAATCGCACGTTATAGTTTTTCCGGCTACGATCGTAGCAGTCGCCGGTTTAAATTGTGTTATACCGCATGCATGTGCCGGGCTTTCTGCCTGCGGGTTACAACTTGACTCTGTTGCGGCAATTCCTTCAAGTAAACATGGATCAACGCCTTCTTTTTCCCCTACAGACTTAAAGACATCTTTATAATTTTGGCATCCTGAAGGCAGAGGACCTGTGGTTGGCGTACCCGCGTATCTATCTGGAGCATTGGGATCTCCGCCTCCGTCCGCGCCCAAATCCTCAAAATTTACTATTTCTTTGGTAATATTGAGATACACGCTGTCGTAGGTGGGCTCCGGATCCGCGCTTGCAAACCACTGCTCTAAAATCAGAGGAAACGGCGTATGATAAAGCTGGAATACGTCGTTATACACCGCGTTAAAATAGTTCCCGGTGATTTGGGGAATAAGACTTTCTTGCGTGTAATCTTTTCCAGTGAGCGGGTTAATGCTTTGCGCTAAATTGATATTTGGATCTTCCCAAGGCGCCGGGAGCGCGTTTGTTGAGGGCGCAAGCCAGTTTAGAACCGCGCCCGTGGTGCACGTTCCTTTCCCTGCCGCAGTGCTTGTTATCGGGACGGCATTTTTACTACTCCTAATCGCAAAGGTGTCGCGCGCTAAATCAAACTGCGCCTGAATAGCTGAACGCAATTTGTCTTTAATAAAGAGGACAGGAGAGAGCACAATATCGGTATCAAAATAAAAGGTTGCCCCGCTTGCGTCCAGTCCATCGGGTTTACCGATAGCCGAGTCGCATAAGTTTCCTTCGGTTTGTTCCGCGCTCCAATAACAGGGGAGGGGCTTCAAAATTTTATTTGGTTTAGCAGGTTCGCGCACGTAATAATCAAGCGCGTCGTATTTTTCTAAAAATGGATCGTCGCCCAGGGTCGTTGTTTGTTTCCAGTTGTAGTCGCGCCAACCGATGCGGAGCGTGGCGTCGCGTATGCCTTCCCCTGATGTATACTGGAGTTTGCGCAGTTCTGTGGTTTGGTCAATAATGCTTTGGGCAATATCTCCTGCTTTTATCATGAGCTTGGGGAAGCTATTTTCTTCGCCGCTTGAGGCCTCATAGTTGGATATAGAGGTGGATTCGCCCGGGTTCATATCATTCGCCGTTTTGAATACCGTGGGGTTGCCAAAAGGAGAGCCAAAATAATAATTTATCCACTCAAAACTTGACGCAAATTTATCAGTATTCACCAAGTGGAGCGATTTGATATTCTGCGTGTAAGGCGAAGGATTTCCGTCCGTTGCCTCTCCGGAGGTTTTATTTTTATTCGTACCCGGTAAAAAATTATTTATCACCGCGCATCGTCCGGGCGTGTACCATGTTTGGGGAGGCGCAAGCGCTATGGTGCGGGTTTTGCGGGTTATGTTGTCAATCGTTTTATACTTTATGACATCGCGCTCATAATCTTGCGCGCATTTTTTGCCAAGCGTGCGCATGCCCTCGCAGAATGTATACACATTTTGGTCGTCCTGCCACCCGTCAAGCTTTCCGGTGGACTCATCTTTTTGCGTGCCATCCACGTCGTGATAAAATGCTTCACTATTATGGACTTTTTGACCTAATGTTTGCCATACTTTTTGCGTATTACACTCGTCGCCAGAAAGCCCAAGCGCCTCGCAGTTTCTGGCGTCGGTGAAATCAGCAAGCGGGAAATGTCGCCAGTCTCCCAAATAACAAAATAGCGCGTCCATTGCTTTTCGCCGCCCTTCCTCGTAAATGTAATCGTCTTGATTAGTGATAATGCGTGAATCTTGCGTAATGGCAACGCATTGAGGATTGTCATTATTCTCGCTTACTCGGGCAAGAATGGAATTGCCGGCTTGGCATATCGCTTTTTTTGCATCCACATCAGGGGCGCTACCTGTTGTGTCGTCAACAACCGCAATCCCTATAGTTTGAAGCACGTTGGCAAAGTCAGGAACGCCCGTAGAATCGAATTGATTGGCGATTTGCTGGGTGCGCAATTCGTTATACGTTGAGGCAATGAGCTTATTTACATCTTCGCGGGCTTTTGTAACGCGCGCGAGTTCGCGGCTTGCTTGCTCGTCTAATTGTTTTGTTTGGAGTGCGGTTTCAAGACTATAGGTGAAGTATTCCTGCTCATTTTGGGATGCTGTGCACGAGGCAAACTGGTCTATGAACGTGGGGTTTGTGGTTCCTTTGGGAGGGTTTATTTCTTGGACCGGGAGCGGAGTATGCTCCTCAAAGGTAGGCACTGCCAGTAATTCGTCAAGGCTGGTTTGGGTTTGCGCATGGGCAACAAATGTCAGTGCAAAAAAAAGGATACTAATAGTCGCTAAAAAAATCGTTGTGTTGAAACGGTAATGCATAAATGTTTAGGGAGCTTTGAAGAAAAGTTTTCCATCGCGAAGATCCTGATACTGTTTTTTGATGCGCGCTTCTATTGTCGCGGCGTCTTCAGGCGTTACTTTGCTTTTTTGTCTTTGCCATTCAACCATTTTGAGCAAGAATTGCTCTGTGTCTTGATTGTTTTTTATCTCAATAAACTCGTTTTGCCTAATCGAGTCGTCTTTTATCATTTCTGTCCGTATATTCTTGAGTTCTGGAGAAAGATTAAACAGAGACGCCGCGGGCGGGGTTGCGTTTTGCCTTCTTTGTAAACGTAAAAACGGACTTGCAAGAGAAACATTAAATATGCTCGTTACTATGAAAAGTAAAAAGAGGAATAACGGGAGCGCCATAGTGAACGTGAGCAAGGGATTTTTTTTCATCGTAGTGTTAGAGGCCTGACCCGGGAAGGCCTGACCCCACTTGGAATACGTGGAAACCAAACCCCACTGGTATAAATCCGATAATACAAGTAATTGGAGTTAGATCGTAGGTTCCCAACACGGCAGTAGTAGGAACAAATGGGAGGAAATAGGCGTACCATCTTGTGGCAGGAGGCGGAAGAATCATAAAATTAGATGGACTAAGTTTATTAGCCGGCTTAATATAAATGAGCCACGCAGGAGGAGTGGTGCAGGGTATTGCGGTAAGCACTGCCCCGCCAAATCCATAAAAAAGCGGGACCGCCTTAGCAAACCCTAAAGGCAATATCAAGGTAAAAAGGAGGACCTGCGCGATAAGGAGAAACACAATAGTCTTTTTTGACAGTGATTGCATGCTTCGTTCATCTTCCTAATGCCTCATCGTAAAGAAGGATAACAAGAGGCGTGGTATAAGGAAGGTCAAATTGGCCAGTTAAAAATTGAAATTCCCGCCGAGCTTGGGTTGCGGTTTTCTTTGTCTTAGCCAAGAGATTTGCGATGGTAGACGAGCGCAAATCCTTGCTTGGCGTATCGAGCACCTTTGTTACTATTGTAGCATATTCATTGATAAGTTCAATTGATAGCGCGTGAAAAACCTGCGCTTCCGGAGGAGGAGTTATATTCTGTAAATCTGTTTTTGTCTGTTCAAGACGAGCTTGAGAATCTTGGAGTGGTTGTTTATTACCCAAAAGAGTCTCGGCTAACGCGAAGCGCAATGCAGGAGGCGAGAGCGTTATCACTCCTTGGGATTGCCCGATATAGCGGGCAATGCGCGATCCTTGGTTAAACGATGTCCCTTGTCCGCCAAAGGAAGATTGTTTTTGCGGAGAAGTTTTTTTCGTGCTTGTGTCACTCGATAAAGAAATAATGCTTACTTGGCGACCGTTTATATGGACATCACACTTTAAAATCGGACTATGGTTGATGTCCATTAAGAGACCACTACATCTTTTAGTCGGATATTGGAATGTGGTCTCTATAAAAATAGAAAGCGCAAAGAAAATAATGGAAAGCGCGGTAATTGCGAGAAATAATTTTTTTTTCAAACCAAGGGTTTTCATCGGGCATTCGTGTTATCCGATTCCTGTAAACTTTTTAAGCGGAAATCGCTCAAAAGACTCGCCCGCCTGTCCTCGATTTTTTTTATTTCCTGTGCTATCCATGCCCCGCGCTTTTGGGCAAGATACACGGCGACCGGGTCTTGGCGGGCTTTCTTCAACGAGCTAAAAATGTCGTTGAGCGTCATCCATACACCCAGATACCCCGTGTAGAGATCTTTAAGCGATGAAGGCACCGGAGTTTTTTTAATCGTTTCACGCGTGCTCTCAAGAGAATCTAACACTTCTTTGAGCGGCGCAAAATTCTGATTTTGTATCACGTCTTTTGCCAGCGCAAGAAAGGGCGCGCCCTTTGTGGGGAGGGTAAGTTTACTGGTGAACGAGAAGTAATCAATGATTTTTTTAGGGTCATCGTTGGTGAAGGGAATATCATGCTCTGCCACAAACGGCAGAGTTATATCAAGAAGTCCTTTTTGAGTAAGAAATTCTTCAATGAGCGCACTATCAAGAGCAGGGTCAGGGTTGCCGGTTTTTTTTGCCGCATAGCTAAAATACTGGACGCTTAAGCTCGCATCTTTTCGGTCTTCTAAGCGAGCTTTGCCGGGTACCAAAGGATCAAAGCCGGCTTTCACTTCTTTCCCATCTAAAAATCCATCGCCATCAGTATCGGGATTATGCGGGTCGGTTCCGTAAATGATTTCCTTTGCGTCCGAAAGCCCGTCTCCGTCAGAGTCATTTGTAAAACTGTATGTTTCGTTAAATACTTGCGGGAGGTCTGCTAATGCCGGCAGGTTTGTTGCCCCTTTTTCAGATAGGGTTATTCTTTGGCTGAAGAACAAAAATCCCGCACCGATAAGCGCCGCAAGAACGAGAAGAGAGATAAAGAATTTGCGCATGGGAGGTCATGAAAGGAGACTAACTTATAGGTAAAGGAGAAGTGGAGGGTTGCGAAGGGGTTGGACTATTATTTGCCGGCGGCAATATATCGGTACTGCACGCGCATTTTTTTTCTATAAAATCCCAGTAGAGTTTTTCTTCAGAGGGGCATTGGAGCGCGGCGGCAAGGCAGTTCGTAGTATCACCCTTGGGGCATTTGGTAACCTTAGCGCGAAACTCCGCCCACGCTTTTTGCGACGCTGAATCATAGGCCCCCTTAAGCGTGGATTGCGCGGTTTTATACGCTAATCGCAGGACCAGTTTTAATGGTTCTCGAATCGCGGCAATGCGTATTTTTAATATTTGCGCTAATCCTAAGGAATACCCTTTATTGAGTAATTCAAGCGCTTCGCTGTAGGCAATTTCGGCATATCCAATAAGCGTATCGCGTACTGCCGCCGCGGCCGCGGCGCACAATGTACCCGCGACGCCCGTCACAAAGCCCACTTGAGCATGCGCTTCCTGCGGGAGCATGAGCGGCGCTACTAAAAGCTGGATGATGATAAGCCAGGAAAGAAAAATTTTCATGAGGTTGAGTGATTAGACAAGGTTATCCAATCTTGAATGCTCAATTCGCTTGGACGTTTTTTTTGCAGGTTGCATTTAATGGAAGAGGGGACGGTATTTTTGAGCATTTTACGAGGCGCGTTAAATGCGCGCTGTATTATATCCCACATTTCGTCCTCTTTTTTCTTTAACAAGGCGCTGTGTTTTTTAAGCGTAATGAGGGCAAGAGAGGATGTTACCTTTGGTTGCGGCCAAAATAAATGAGCGCCAAATTGCGCGACAATAGCAGGCGAGCCGTAATATTGCGTGAGGAGAGCTAATCTATTCATGTGCGGTACAGTCGCAGTCATGCGCAGGGCGAATTCTTTTTGCACCATAATGAGCAAGAATTTTGGTTTCGCCTTCTGGTTACGAAGGAATTTTTCTATAATCGCGGACGAAATATTGTAGGGAAGATTGCCGACGACGCTGTAGGGAATATTTTTTGGCGGAGTGAAATCCAAAATATCTTGGCAGACGATAGATACGCGGTCAACATCTTTGAAGCGTTCTTTTAGAATTTGGGCAAATCCCTTATCTATTTCTATTGCAATAACCTTTCCGGCTTTCTTTGCTAACTCTTGGGTTAGCATTCCCAGCCCCGCGCCAATTTCTATAATTGTATCATTTTTTGTGATGTTTGCAAAATGAATAATTTTTTCATTCGCCGCCTCGTTAATCAAAAAATGCTGTCCCCGCTTTTTACTCGGTGCCAGATTATAGCGCGCCAGAATTTTTTTTAATTCTTCAACGTTCATAGATTTAGCGATTATATTCGCGATCGCGACTTGAATGACTAAATTGGAAGCGCGTCTTTTGTGATGAATTCTTCAGGAATTTCATCTAAGAAATTGGACGGCGGATTTGCCTGCACTCTTCCGTAAAGCCGTCGAAGTTGGGCAAAGGTCAAAAAGAGGCGTTCTTTTGCGCGCGTCATTGCCACGTAACATAACCGGCGTTCTTCTTCCAGCGCGCTTTGTGATGAAATACTTTTGTAATGCGGAAATACGCCGTATTCCAAGCCCGTGATAAATACAATGGAAAATTCCAATCCTTTTGCGGCGTGCACGGTCATCACGTGAAGCCCTTTGCCTTTTTCTTCTTCATTTTCCCCGAAAAGCGCTACTTGCTCAAGGAACGCGGCAAGACTTTGGACAGCGTTTCCTTTTTGGCGACTTGCAAGAAAGCGTAGTTCTTCAAGGTTGGCGGCTCTCTCCTCACCTGACGCATCTTTTGCTATAAATAAAGAATAGCCAGTTTCTTTTATAAGAAACGCGATAAATTCTTCTAATGAATGATTTTCCATCGCCTTGCGCAAACGTCCATAAAGGACAAGAAAGTCTTTTAGCGCGCGTAAGCCCGCTTTGCCTAAACGTTCATGTAATTCCTCGGGTATGATATTTTTTTCAAATACTTCTTTGTAGGCAAGAATATGCTTTGCGGTTTTTGCGCCCAATCCTCGCGGCGGAAGATTGATAACGCGCGACAAACCTACATTATCATAAGGATTTTGAAGGATGCGCAAGTACGCAATGACGTCTTTTATTTCTTTGCGCTCATAGAAACGCATGAGCCCATGCGTCTGATAGGGGATTGAGTGCTTTATGAGCGCTTCCTCCAAGGGGAGGGATTGTAAGTTCGTGCGAAAAAATATCGCGATATCAGAGAGTGCAACCCCCTGTTTAAGGAAATCGTGTTTTATAGTGTTTACGACAAATTCCGCTTCGTGTGCCTCGCTTAAAAATCCTTTCATGAATACAGGCAAACCTTGCGGATTTTGCGTCCAGAGCTGTTTTTTTATTTGTGTTTCATTATTTTCAATGAGGCCCTGCGCCGCCAAAAGAATATTTTTTGTCGAACGATAATTTTCTTCCAAGAGAATAGTTTTTGCGTCCGGCCAATCGCGTCCAAAATTCAACACATTCGAAATATCCGCGTTCCTAAAGGAATAAATAGATTGCCAGTCGTCAGCCACCAAAAAAAGATTTCCATGACGTTGCGATAAGAGCGTAACGAGGCGATATTGCGCGGCGTTGGTGTCTTGATATTCGTCAACCAAAATATGGGAAAATCGTTTTTGGTAAGTTAAAAGTACATCATTGTGCCCTTCAAGGAGGAACACAAATTGCGTAATTAAGTCGTCAAAGTCAAACGCGTTTGCCTCGCCAAGCCGGCGTTGATATTCTCGATACACGTGGCTGATAATCGTATCAAATTCTGTGCGCGCCTGCTTAGCAAAGGATTCTTCATCCAAAAGGTTATTTTTTGCGCCCTGTATTTTATCGAGTGCTGAATACGCAGAAAGCACATCTAAATCAATGCCAAGATTCTTTATGATAAGCTTTAAGAGACGTAATTGGTCGTCTCTGTCATAAATGGAAAATGACGCATTTCTTCCTAGAAGTGCGGCGTTACGGCGCAGGAATTTTGCGCAAATACTATGAAACGTGCCCATCACCAGTTTTCTTAACGTAGCGGGCGTGCCGGATAAAAGCGCGCCCGCGCGGGCTTTCATTTCGTTGGCCGCTTTATTGGTGAATGTGAGCACGAGTAACGATTCTGGGGCAACCCCTTGCTCTAAAAGATAGGCGACGCGATAGGTGAGCGTTTTGGTTTTGCCAGAACCGGCGCCCGCAAGCACAAGGAGCGGGCCTTTTTCGTTCTGCACCGCTTTTTTTTGCGATTCATTCAATCCCGATAAATCCATAACGTAACTTTACTCCCTATGGAAAATTTTCTCAAGCGCCTATGGACAAAAAATGCACGTGCTCTTATTATATGGACATCAGCTTGTATATTATGAGGAAGAACCTTCGAAAGGAGAGAATGTGTCATTAGAAAACCGCTAAGGAAGAAAAACAGAGAGTACAGTTAGATTTTTCTGGCGAAGCTTTTGTCGAGCTACATGCGCTCCAGAAAAAGCTGAATGCAAGCACAAGAGCTGAAGTAATCCGCGAGGCGCTCGGTGTCCTCAGATGGGCAGTGAACCATCTAGCGGAGGGGGATAAGATCAAGGTGGAGCGAAAAGAGGATGGAAAGCTCATAGAAGTGGAGTTTTCGTTTCTCGTCAATGAGGAAAAAGGGTAGTTCTTAAGTAAGAAGTATCTTAAGGAGGTCCTTTCGGGGCGTGGTTTAGGAAACCTCGCCCTTTCTTTTTACCAAGGATAAGGAGGGACTTTGCTTTTTTTAGTATTTCTATTACAATGCGTGTATGTATGAAATTCCGAAGGCGGTGAACAAGGCGTTGATGCTTTTGAAAAAAGTGAAGCACGAGAGCTATATTGTGGGCGGGTGCGTACGTGATTTGGTTATAGGCCGCGAGCCAAAAGATTGGGATATTACCACGCTCGCCAAGCCAGACCAAATCCTTGCGCTTTTTGAGAGCGCGGGGCGCAAAGCGTTTTATGAAAACGATTTTGGCACGGTTACTGTGATTATTGATGAATTGCCCATTGAAATTACGCCGTTTCGCAAAGAAGGGAAATATTCCGATAAGCGCCGCCCGGATGAAATTACTTGGGCAAATACCCTTGAAGAGGATTTGGCGCGCCGCGATTTTACTATAAACGCGATGGCGCTTTCTTCTGGTAATTCCGCAGTTATTGATATATTCGGTGGCAAAGACGATCTTAAAAAGAAAATAGTGCGCGCAGTGGGAGTTGCTAACGAGCGTTTCAATGAAGATGCATTACGTTTATTGCGGGCATGCCGCATTGCAATTGAGTTGGGGTTTACAATTGAAGAGAACACGCGCAACGCCATAATCTTAAACGCTCACCATATCCAAGCCATTGCGAGCGAGCGCATACGCGACGAATTCAGCCGCATTATCTTAGCGCAAAACCCGGAACAGGGAATTTTGCTTTTGAAAGATGTCGGTGTGCTCAATTATATGTTACCCGAGCTTTTAGAGGGTGAAGGAGTAACCCAACGGGGTCCGCATCGTTTTGATATTTTTCGCCACAACCTTTTTTCATTAAAGTGGGCGGCAAAAGAAAGTGACTCTTTGGTGGTTCGCCTATCCGCGCTCTTCCACGATATTGGCAAGGTAAAAACCCGGCAGGTTTCCCAAGACGGGAAAATAACATTTTATGATCACCCCAAAGCCGGCGCGCAAATAGCACATGCCATTCTCACGCGCCTCCATTTCCCCCACAAAGTTATTCAAGATGTCGCGCACTTGGTCTATCACCACATGTTTTATTATGACGTGGGTAAAGTTACTCCGTCAGGCGTGCGCCGTCTGCTCTTGCGTGTGGGCGGGAAGGAAGTATTCGATAACCTTCTTATCGTGCGACGTGCGGACAGGCGCGCCACGCCGGTGCCCAAAACGCACCCCTATCGTTTGCGCCACTTGGAATACATGGTGGAAAAAGTCGCGACAGATCCTCTTTCTCGCTTCCAGCTTGTTATAAACGGGGAAGATATAAAAAATGAGGCGAATGTATCCGAAGGCCCGCGCGTAGGCCTTCTCATTAACGCGCTTTTAGCGGAAGTTCTTATTGATCCCAAAAAAAATACGCGCGAACAATTACTTTCGCGCGTCAAAGAATTGACACTGCAAAAAGACGAAGAATTAAAGGAAAAAGCCCATATTATTTTTGAGAGAACGCAAGAGCGAGACCAACTTCTCAAGTCTCGCCACTATGTGAAGTGAAAGGAAAAACCACAGGGCTTGATTTTGTCCATAATCAAGGATATACTCAACCATATGATTTATGAAACTACACTTATAATTTCTCCCAAGATTGATCAAGCAGGCCTTGAGGATTTCTGGAAGGACCTCATTAAAAAAACAGAGGAAGAACATTTTGTCGTGGAAAAGCAGGTGAAGCCCTACTCGCGGGCGTTAGCATATCCCATTAAAAAACATCTACGGGCATATGTGGGAACGATTTATTTTCGCGAAAGTAAAGAATTACCCACGAAGATAAAAGAAATCTTCTCAAACCATCAGGAAATTTTGCGGTTTATGCTTTTGGCTCTTTCTGAATTACCAAAGCCCAAGCCAAGCATGCATAGAGTCCAAGCCCCTGTAGCCGGATTGAATATCAAAGCGCCTTCAAGAAACACTGACCTTATGCAAGGAGATGCTCAAAAGGAGCCGGCTATGAAAAAAGAAGAATTACTCTCGCGTATGTCGCTTGCAGAAGAAATCGATAAGAAGCTGGACGAGATTTTAGAAGATAAAATCGGATTTTAGTCATATTGTTGAAAAATTCAAGCGATACGCGCCGAATTTTTCTTGCAAGATGGCTAACCCCGCACCAATTCTGCGACGATTTGATTACATCTCAGATAGAGCCGCAAAGGCGGCTTCGCCTCTGAAATGTAACGGTAGATAATCATTGGTGGAATTGGTGCGGGGTGAAGCTGTTAGTAAATTCGTCTTCAGCTTCGCTTTGACTCATTAACTAACTACTTTATGGATTTTAATAAGGCGATTATTTTGGGCAGAGTTACGAATATTCCCGAAAGCCGCAAGCTTCCTTCAGGCCAGAGCGTGACGAGTTTTGGCGTTGCCACCAATCGGGTCTGGTATGACGATCAAAAAAATAAAAAGGAGGAAGCGCAGTTTCATAACGTTGTTGCGTTTGGCAGGATTGCTGACATCGCGAGTCAATATTTGCAAAAGGGCGCGCTCGTATTAATAGAGGGGCGGATACAGTATAGAACGTGGGATGATAAGGAGGGGCAGAAGAGAAACAAAACAGAAATTGTGGCAGAAAATTTGCAATTAGGCCCACGCTCTTCTGGGACAGGCCAAGCTCAAGGAGGATATTCAGCTCAAAAAACAAAACCGCAGGAGCAAGAAGTTCCTACGGTTAAAGAAGACGATATCGATATCGAAGAAGAAATTCCGTTCTGAAAATGGAATTTACTTCATCGTTTTTGTCGTGAATGCAATCAAGCCTGCCACGCGGGCTTGTTTTACTGATCGGGAAATTTTGCGCTGGTGGAGCGCGCAGGCGCCAGTGCGTTTGCGTGACGCAATTTTTGATTGGGGCGTCACGAATTTACGCAGGAGCGGCGTATCTTTATAATCAATTGTTTTGATATTGTATTTACAAATATAGCATTCTTTTGTCATAGATTAGGTTAAAAGTCATTAGGTGAGGTATTGGTGCAATTCAAGGTAGTAAACCAACTCAAGGGTTTGTACCATACCACAGGGTCATATTCAGGGGTTTTATTAAACAGCGTTACTATAACGAAATTAACGATAACCCACGAAGTATATACTAACACAAGGCCGATGACAAGCCCCTGCATAATTTTTAGCGCTTGTCCGGCGCGCCCGGGGCTTCCGGCAGATACTATCCACAAAAATCCCGCATACGCGACAAGTCCTACCGCAAGAGGCGGCACGAGGGTAAATACGACAAAGTTGTAAACCAACTGAATAAGCTTAAACAGATCGCAAAATGTGCATTCGGTAATATTGCACACCACCAGCCCTTGAGCAAGGGCCGTAAAAGGGAGGAATAGCGCGCCCGCAAAAATTGCGCGCATACCTTTGCGCATTATCCTACTCGACTTTTGCCCCATACGTTGTTTTTACCTGCGTAATTATTTCCTCTAATTTATTAGGATTATTGTTAAACCACGTACGTGCCTGATCCAACCCC
>Ga0209515_10008465_pt1 | contig 12003 bp, 7 predicted proteins | sample Subgroupgradi54m_FD_187454 | JGI IMG/M metagenome (GOLD analysis project Ga0209515, IMG submission 187454) | Subsurface groundwater microbial communities from S. Glens Falls, New York, USA - GMW60B uncontaminated upgradient, 5.4 m (SPAdes)... ... | reverse complement strand
GATTTTTCCGTCCACGATGGTACCCGGGGGGAGCGGCTCGGTTTCCAAAATAAATCGCGCGGGAGTTTTTTTGTTGCCGGGGTCAAGAAAAGCGATCCGGAGTGCGGTGTTACTGATTTCCATTCCGCCGATTGGTTCTTCGCGTGCAATAAGCGACAAAAAATTCATACTATATATAGTATATCATGTGAATTTCCCAATCACCCTTTGTTTGTGCACTTCGCCGCTCCGGCGGCGGCTCGTTCATCCTCGGCGAATTCTTTTTGCAGACAAAAAGACCAAGCAATTCGCCTGCGGACACAAACAAACGGTGATTGGAGGGATTTTAATCTCTAGCCACGAGAGCGAGGATCATTGATTTTTTTAACCCCCGCAGATTTCCATCAGTACCCCTCGGGAGCGAGGACAGAAACTTTTGAGAGACTCCGCAGGTTTCCGATCCTCTCGAGCGAGGCTCTCTTTTATTTTGTTGCCCCCGCAGGGCTTCCCGATGATTGATCTTCTCTCGGAGCGAGGACAGAAACTTTTGAGAGACTCCGCAGGCGAATTGCTTGGTTCACCATTCTTATGGTGAAATTCGCCGAGGATTGCCTTGTCGCCCGCAGGAGGCGACAAGGGTGCTCTCAAAAGTTTGCTGTCCGAGTGACCCTTATCCACACCCATTGCCATAAACCCCATCTTAAGTGCTATAATCAATTAAGGCTTTTTAAATGCATGGCCACCCATTACGCAATTACTCAATAGTTAATTTTTATGTACACACAGAAACGTAACGCACAGTCAGATTCGGGGTTTACGCTCCTCGAGCTTCTCATTGTGATCTCGATCATTGCCATTCTCTCGGTGATGCTTATTATTGTTATCAATCCCGCAGAAACATTGCGTAAGTCTCGCGATGCACAGCGTATTTCTGACTTAAATACCATCAAGACGGCAATGGGTATTTACACAACGAGCACCTCGAGTCCTCAACTCAGCAAAGATGCTTCTGGTGTACTCAATAATAGTGCCTGCAAGATAGGTAGCGGCGGCGGCGTATATACGGCCGTTCTCGCGCAACCGGTTATCAGATACAGTTTCCCGACCACACCAAATATTACGGATCTCGGTCTTGATGGTGCGGTATTTACTTATGCTGCGGGCCTAAACCAAGTTACGCCTACGGCACTTTCATCTACGGATGGTACGGGCTGGCTTCCTGTCAACTTTGACACACTCACGAGTGGCTCGCCAATCTCGAATCTTCCCGTCGATCCAACAAATACAATCACAAGCACTGCGGGGGTGGCATTCACGGACCTTGTTTATCGCTACGCATGCAACTCGACAAGTTTGACCTATGAAGTTAATGCCGCACTTGAGAGTAATGAATATACGACTGCAAACGACAAGCGTGCCGCTGATGGTGGAAACAACGCATTCCTCTATGAGGTAGGTACAAACCTCAAAATTCTTGGTGGTACGAGTGGTGCCGCCAATGAATTCTAAAGAATAAAATTCTTGAAGAAACAAAAAACCTCGCACATGCGAGGTTTTTTTTGTTTCTAAATCCCCCTTGGAACTTTCCTTGTTTTCTGATAGCGTAGAAACATTAGACTAAATTTTTGTTTATGACTTTTATTAAACTCTCTCGTTTCCTCACACTTTTCGCTATTATTTGTGCATCCCACATTGCTTACGCCGCAGTCATTGCCGAGCAAGATGTGAAGGACACGATGCTCACGCAAACAGGAAATCCTCGCCAAGATTTTGCACCAGGGATACTCAGTGGAGAATTAAATTCGATCACATTATCACTCGCGGAAATCGCAAGCCCCCAAGCGAATCGCGTCGGCTTTCTTGTTGTGTGTTTTGACGATTTCCCTCTCTACAACAGATATTGCTCGGGAGAGGGGGAGACCCCGTATCTTTACAGTAATCTTCAGAGCATTAAAGGTGGACAAAAAGATTACACAATTACTTTTCCACCAGGATTTGTCTTTAATCCCGCGCATGCGTATGTCTTCATCCTTACTGGAGATGAAACCTTATGGGGAGTTAGTATTTTTGGTAGTCGTGATAACGTGCACAACGGAGATGTTGCAAGAAACCTCTATCTCAACAATGGTTTTTTGAGTCCGTACAACGAAGTTGGTGATCTTGCTTTTACCATTCGCACCACTGCATCCGAGCCAACCCTCGCCAACTTTACTCAAGACAGTCCCGAGGGGACACTCCTCACTAGTTCCACAATTCATTGGAGCGGCACTCTCACTGATCCGAACAATCAACAGGTGAAGCTTGAAACAGAGATTCGCTCCGTGAATGAGCCTTTCAATGAAACGGAAACTGACAAGATGCTCTCATCTGATTTTGTCTCATCGGGCGGAGTTGCAACAATCACGAGCAGCAACCTTCCCAATGGACATTACCACGTCCGTGCGCGCACCGTTTCGATTGATGGGCGAAAGAGCTTATGGCAAGAGCTTGGCATAGAAGGGAATACTGATTTCATCAAAGGTAATATTGGTCTTGAAAAAACATTTGGGAATGGTCGCTGTTTTCCAAGTTCGGGGAATTATGGGAACTTTGGCATGCAAAACGGTTTTCAAAAGCACGGAGAAATATTCAGTATCCCCGATATCGATATTTTGAAAAGTATTACAATTGGATTTGCATCTTCTACGCAAGGAAATCTCCTTGCTATCGGAAACAATACCGACGGAGTAAAGATGAGCTTACGTAAATATGCCGATATTAATCAGGTTATTGCGGAGAGCAACATAATCAGCGCAGAAAATATCCCTGTTATTAATGTAGGTCAAAGCACAACGCAGGCATTCCTTTTTGATGGTATTAAGCTTAACCCCAACGAACGTTATGTATTTTTGCTTGAACGCACAGGGTCGTACTCTGATGATAACCGATACATGAATCGGGCTTATACTTCGTTTATTCCTGACTGTGCTTTCCGTGGTGATGCGCATTACATCATGACCGCATCCGCATCGAATTATCTCCCCGATAATCATGACCCACTTGCAACAACAGATGCAATGGGTTTTCAAATCAATTACGTAACCGCCCCTCCTTCAAGTACTCTGCCGGTGGATGTGCCCTGCACACAAAACTGCGTTTCCAATGTCCTCTTCCTCCCCGGCATCATGGGTTCACGACTCGTGGATGCAACCGGTGAAGTCCGCTGGCTTTCCGAGGATGACACCGAAGCAGACTTCATTCGCATGAATCCTGACGGCACCAGTGCACTTCCGGACATTGTCGCAAAGGATGCCACTGATACCGCAGACTTCCAACAAGTGGGTACCAACATCTACAAATCCTTTCTGAATGAAATGAAGGAATGGGAAGAGGACTATCACATCACCGCAACCACCACTCCATACGACTGGCGACTCGACTATGACACCGTAGTGAATAATGGTCGCACGCTTCCTAATGGCAATATCTCCTACCTTGTTTCACCTGAAGCGGGACATGATCCCTATATTCTCGAAACACTGAAGACCCTCGCAGCAAATTCACCCACAGGAAAAGTCACGATCATCGGGCATTCTCAAGGTGGGCTCATTGCGAAAGCACTGATGCAAAAAATTGGTGCAACCACTACCGCAGAATTGATCGACAAGGTGATTCTTGTCGCGACACCGCAACTCGGAACTCCCAAGGCGGTGGGGGGACTCTTGAATGGATTTGATACAGGTATCCTCGGTGCAATTTCTGCAAAAAAAGCCCGCCAACTCGCACAGAACTTTCCCAGTGCATACAACCTCCTTCCATCACAAAACTATTTCACTTATGTACAGGATCCGGTCATCACTGTTTCTTCGTCGACACTGCACTCTTGGTCAAGCATCTACGGTGATACCATTCATTCCATTTCCGGTATGGATAATTTTATGGCGGACATTCCCAATCTTCGTATCAAGCCCGCATATAGCGATCTTAAAAATCCTGAAATTGTTGATGCGACAAAACTTCTTCGTGCACATGATGTTCATGCAAGCCTCGATAGTTGGACTTCACCCGAGGGAGTGCAACTCACGACCATTGCCGGGTGGGGAATGGAGACGTTGAGTGGGATTGCATACAGAAATATTCCTCATACAGTGTGCAGTGGGGCAGAGGACCCAGTTTACCATTGCTGGACTGAGTATGAATTTTCTTATGATCCACAGACAGTGATCGATGGTGATGGGACGGTGGTGGAGCCGAGCGCATTGTGGGGGACAGGAATAAATGATACCCGCCGATATTGGGTAAACTTGCCTGTGTACAATAAAGAAAATTTGCTTGAAGCTAGTCCAAAAGGACGTGATCACAAAAACATTCTCGAAGTCCCCACCCTTCGCACTCTTATAAAAAATGTTCTTGTGGGAACGACTACGCAACTGCAATACATCTCCACCTCAGCCCCCGCAGGTACAACAACCGACCCCCGCCTTCACTTCACCCTCCACTCACCACTGACCCTCGGATTCAAAGACACCCTCGGCAACTACACCGGATCCACCGCCACAAGCACCCTCTCAAACATCCCCGGTGTCACCTATGAACGCTATGGCGAAGTCCAGTGGCTCTCGATCCCCAAAGAACTTGCAGGTCAACTCATCCTCCAAGGAACGGGTACTGGCTCCTTCACCCTTGACGCAGAAGAAGTGAATGGAAATGAAATACTTTCCACTACGTCATTTGAAGGAATTCCTTCCTCCACAAGTACCATGGTGACTATGGACATTATTCCCACCCAATCAGTCACCGCAAGCTCCACACTCCTCATTGATCACAATGGTGATGGGACAATTGACCTCACGCTTGAAGCAAAGGAAAATGCAGTGGTGACGCCAACACCTCCTGTCCCGACTGACACCACCGCACCCGAAGCACTCATCACGTTCAGCACAACAACCAACGCCATCAGCATTCAAGGAATCGACGAAAGCGGAACAACCACACTCTCTGCGACAACAGCATTTCCTGTGTTGAAGAAAAATCAGAAACAATACAATGGCATTGCCACAACGACGGTCACGATCAAGGATGTGGCAGGGAATACCACATTGCTCACCTATACCGAGAAGCTCCCTTCACCTGAGCGACGAGACATCATCAATTTTATCTCCATTACATACAACGGAGCCACATCATCCATTCCCTCCACCCTCCGCTACAAATGGAACACAAAACCTGATGGAGCATACAAACTCTTTGCGACATACTTCGCAACGAGTACAATGGTGATAGAGTCTCATTTTCGACCGAAGAAAAACATCACCGTTATTATGCAGAAACCGATTGACGATGACGACATGGATACTGACGACGACGTTGATACGCGACCAGTTAAAACAAAACTCACTGGGCTTATCATTCCAACAATTATAACGAATCGTGCGAAGCTGAATGTGAGTTACTGAAATTGTGAAAAATTTACTGACAAAGAAAAAAGTGTTTTGGGTATCACTGACTTTCGCCGCCCTGTTATTATTGTGGGATTATATTGGTAATGTAAAATTATGCACACTTGGCGGGAGGGAAAATGATTATCATTGCCTGAACACTATTTCTGATTTTGAACTTGTCTTTTTTCCAGTTCTTTCACTTGCACTTCTCTCCATCTTCACGTATTTTATGCGCGATGAAATTTTTAGTACGTGGATTAAATTTGCAAAATGGTGGGTACCACTTTCTATGATCGCAATATTTTTTGCTCCCGAGGATATTCCCGGCAGCTTTTCTGTTCCCGTGAAAGGACCACTCGCATTTTTTACTACTTTTGTCCTATTTATTTGCTCAATCTTTCTCATTTTGTTTAGTGTGTGGGAGCTTCATCGTACCCATCATGGTAGAACGCCTTTTGGGTGGTTGACCAAATCGATTGCATTTGTAATCTTTTTGTTATTGACTACAGTGCTCGCATTCATCCTTGTGGCATGGATGCAGTAAGTCCTCTCATGTCTTAGATTTACTCATTGCATGAAGTGCAGGCATGCGAAAACGGGGATCCCCGTTTCCAATAAGAAAAAATTCGGAACAGACTAAAGACATTTCAGTTCCAACCTGATAAACTTTTGAGATGCAGTATTTCAACGTAAACCAAGAAGAGATTGAGAGTAAGATGTTCAACATTTTTGTTGGCATCAGTCTTGGTAATAAATTACTGACCCCAGAGCTTGCCCGTCATTATGTGAAGTGGGCGCATGACCACACGAATAAAAATGCGGTTATTTTGATTGCAGATAAGATTGATAGCGTGAACTGGGAAGTTTTTCGCGGACTTTCTCACGAAGATGCGCTTAAGAAGGTTGAACAAAAAGGATACAGTGTCGCAGGAATGTTCGACAAAGCAAGAAGAACTTTGGCGCGAGAGACTGGTGATATGGGGTATATTTCGCGGGTCCACGTTATTTTTTGGGACGATGTATGCAATGGGGGATATGATATGTTACGAAAAGTTTTGGCTGACGAATATCAGCAGAATGAAGTGTTTCAAAAAGAGGTTCTTAAATTTGTTGAAAAGTACATTGAGCTTCGTCAAACAAAAGTATCCGATGAAGATAAGCACCGTTTGGCAGGGTGCATTATAGACGAACTCCCCACATTAATTGGTGGGATATATTGGGACAAGATGCTTTATAATCTTATTCTGTACCCCACATATGTTGACAGTGGTATGAGCCAGTTCGTTCTTGATATCCGTGGCGGAAAATATTTCAACGCCTCGAAATTACAACTACGCCAAATCTCAGTTCTCGTTGAGGATTATCTTGAAAAGCCGAAAGACCTAACTCAGCTGAATGCAGATTAAGAATGTGGTGTATCACGGGGAAACGGAACGGGGAAGTACAGTTAATCAGCAAAACACATGTCATAATATTTTCTCCCTTCTTTTCCTTTCATGTTAATATAATTCACATGCTCCGCACGCTCGATAAATTCACACTCTCTGAAGAACTCTGGAATCACTATCGTTTTGAGTATTCCACTCCATCCCGCACTGCTTTTGAAAAACATTGCGCAGGCTGGCGAGCCGAGCGACCTAATTTTCACGACCGAAGGGAGATGAAAATGGAAGTACTCTACGTGGTGCATAGCAAAAACAGAGCAGAGTTTTATGCGTGTTTTTCAGGAGAAGTGCGAAAAAGAAAAGATAGCCATGACTCCGTCGACAACATCATCAATATCCTCGACCTTTCGGGAACGAATAGTGCCGCATCCATGAGTTATCAGTATGACAATCTCTCTCGCTTAACCCGTGCATCAAGTGCCGATGCACTCACCGACTGGTTTCAAACTTATGCACACAACACTCACTTATCATTCGACACTATGAAAAGAAAAATTTGAAAAAATATTTATCATGAAACTATTTTTTATCGAACATGTGGGACTTTTGCCCTTAATATTCCAAACAGTGCTTTTTGTGGGGGCGGTTTTTGTCTATTTTTTTGCGAAGCGGAAAGCGTTTGCGGCGAAGTGTTTTATCGGAGGAGGAATCGGATTTTATATTTTTTATCCACTGCTTCTTTCTTTGCTCCAATATGTAACATGGGCAGCTGATCCCAATCTCGGAACATCGTTTCTGACACTTCCACTCGACCCCGCTACTCCATGCCCCGAGTGGCTCCGTCCTCTTTTTGTAGAGGAGCATGGGTATTTCCTTTTTTATGTACTCGGGCGATTTTGGCTTCGCGCGGTGCTTGGGCTTTCTACGGCGTTTCTTTTTTACTTTTTTCTTCAAGCGGTTATGCGCGCCAAGCCGCACGCACTTCTCCCTGTGGAATCACTCATCGCGCTCATGTTGGCACTTGCCGCAGGATGGCCTTTGGTGCTTATTTTCATTCTTCTCACCTTCGTATTCATCGTGCTTCACTCGGTGGTGAATCTCCTTTTGAAAAATCCTCGCACACGCATTATTTTTGCGCTTTTCTTGGCTTTTATTGTAGTGATATTATTTGGCGATTTTTTCAAGACCTTTTTCCAGCTGAGTGTCTTAACGGTATAGGTCATTCTCTCTTTTGCTCAATCACTCTATAATTACGCACATGGGGAATAAACTCACGCAAATTCTCCCGGGGCGTATTTCACGTTCTCGGGTATTCAATAATCAAATTTTAAAGAAGTGCAATGGTTATATTCTCATATTGCTCTTGAGTTTTTTCCTTCCTTGTTTTGCCTCTGCCGCCACCCTCACGCGCCCCGCAAACAACCTCAGTCTCGTGGGCTACTGGCCGATGAATGAAGGAACAAGCACGCAAGCGGGAGATTTTTCGGGAAGTGGTAACACGGGAACACTCACCAGTGGCCCCACATGGACTGCGGGGAAATTTGGGCAAGCGGTTAATCTTGATGGAACCAACGATTACATTGATCTCGGCAGCAATACGAGCCTCAATGTTGCCTCGAGTCAGGCATTCAGTGTGAGTGGTTGGGTGAAAACGACAGAGAGTTATGGCCCAATCATGTCGCTCCGTAGCAACAGCTCTGAAAATCCCATCATCGATATCATGGTCGGCTATGATGGCGCAGTAACCAGTAGTGGAAGCCTCATGGCTCTGGTGCGCTCTGATACAAGCAGTAGCGGTCAGGCGCGTGTTACAGGAGGAACGGTAAACGATGGAAGTTGGCACTTTTTCACACTAACGCGCGATGCGGGCTCAACAATCACACTTTATTTGGATGGCGTGTCCCAAGGAACCAACTCTGGGGCGAATTCTGGAGCTGCTATCACAACGACGACCTATCGGGCAATTGGCGGCGAACGCTATTGGACAGCGACTTCTTTCGGTACAGTAGACCAGAGGTATCTTGTCGGTCAGGTTGATGAAGTACGGATGTATGTTGGCAAACAGCTTTCCGCAACAGAAATCGCCAACCTCTACAAATCCGGACTCCAGAAATTAAACTCCTCCCAAAACACCAAAGGAGTAACATCCGGCTTGGTCGGCATGTGGAGTTTCAATGGTGCGGATGTGGATTGGTCAAAAAATAAAGCCTACGACCGTTCAGGGCAGGGGAATGACGGAGTATTTACCAATATGAGTACCTCCACCGCCCCAGTGATCGGAAAAGTCGGCCAAGCGCTCAACTTTGACGGCACCAACGACTACGTGAGCGTTCCCGCCGCAAGCAGTATTCAAATCACCGGAGCGATCAGTATTGGAGCATGGGTCAAAACATCGAGTACCGGTGTCCAAGAGATTATCGGAAGCCGGAGCGGGGGCACCAACGGTTTTGGCTTGGCACTGCGCGGCAGTGCGGGCACCAATCGCCTTCGATTTACGTACTTCGGAGTTGTGGATTGGGAGAGCAGTAACAATGGCCATTATACGGACGGACTCTGGCATCATTATGTAGTGACGAACGATCTCACGAGTGTGAAGTTTTATCGTGATGGAGTCCTCTTTTCCACCTCAGGAACCGCAGGAGCACCGGGAACTGTTTCTACTGTCGCACAGGCACTGGGCGCGATGAACGATGGCGGAAGTCCCAACAGTTACTTGAATGGGAGTCTTGATGAAGTGCGTCTGTACAACCGCGCCCTCTCCGCCGACGAAGCAAAACAACTCTATCTCATGGGTGGATCAAAATTGAACTCCTCCCAAAACACCAAAGGCCCCACCTCGGGCTTGGTCGGCATGTGGAGCTTCAACGGGCCGGACGTGAGTTGGTCCGCCAATACTGCTTATGATCGTTCAGGGCAGGGGAACAACGGTACCATCACCAATATGTCCACCTCTACCGCACCGGTGATCGGGAAAGTGGGGCAGGCATTCTTGTTTGACGGGACGAATGATTATGTCTCAATGAGCTCGGCTCCTGTCACTGCGTTTCCGATGACTTCCGCGGCATGGTTTAAGACAACAAGCACTGCAGATGCATACCGCACGATAACCAATCTCGACTGGAGTGGCGGAACACAGCCGATCGTTATTCTCCAATTTGTCACGAGTGCGGATACATGCGCGAGCGTGGGTAAATTAAAATATGTTGTTCGGGATAACGCCGGCACAAATTTCAGTATTTGTTCGACGAGTACGCTCAATAATGGAGCATGGCATCTTGCTGTCGGTGTCAGTCGTGCGGCAAACGACCATGAATTCTACGTCGACGGCGTCTCGCAGGGCACTTCGGCGACGAGCCTCGGCGCGATCACCCTCAATCAATTCAAGATAAGTAATCGATCCTCAGGACAATATTTCCCTGGAACTATCGACGAAGTCCGCATGTACAACCGCGCCCTCTCTGCCGCCGAAATCACCCAACTCTATTTAATGGGCAGATAACCTTTGCAAGTTAGTGCCGAAAAGATTTGAAGAGTGTTATAATTGAGAGGATGCACATTACCGAAGACACACTCCGGTCACTCTTGGTGAATTCCGGATTTATTACCGAAGAGGAATTTGTCGCTGCAAAGGATGAAGCACGGCGCAGTAATCGAACGATTGCCGATGTCTTAATCGGGGGTGGAAAAATTTCCGAAGACTATCTTCTGGAAACCATTCAGCCGTATTATGACGCGCACACCATCAATTTGAAGAAAGTCATCATTCCCCAAGAAACGCTTGAACTTATTCCCGAACTTTACGCAAAGTCGAAAAAGATCATTCTTTTTGAATTTGATAAAAGTACGAATGTGGCAAAGTTGGGAATGCTCGACCCTTTCGATTTTGATGCCATTGAGTATGTGCGCGCCCGTCTTGGTGCATGGGTGGAGCCGTATCTCATGACGGCGACAAGTTTGCGCTACGGACTCAAGCAGTATAGGCAACAGTTGGGACTTGAATTTGAAAATATCATTGCGGAGAGTATCAAGCAAACCATGGCTACCGCGGCGGACGGTGATATTTCCAAAACCGCCGCTTCGGTACCCATTGTAACGATTGTCGATACGATTCTTGAACATGCGGTAACGCTCAATACTTCCGATATTCACTTCGAACCGCTCCCGAACGGACTCTTGGTCCGGTTTCGCGTTGATGGAATCATGCAAGAAATTGTTGAACTCCCTCAGCATATTGCGCCTATTTTGGTCGCGCGCGTAAAAATTCTTACGGCCCTTCAAATCGATGAACATCGCATTCCCCAAGACGGTCGTTTTCATTTTGAAATGGATGACAGTTCAAGCGTTGATGTGCGTGTCAACATCATTCCCGTCTTTCATGGTGAAAAAGTTGAAATGCGTATTTTGAAATCAACGAGTCGTCCGCTGACACTTCGTGATCTCGGGCTTTCTGATGTCGCGTCCCTTATTATTAGCGAGGAAATTAAAAAACCTCACGGTATGATTTTGGTTACGGGACCAACCGGGCACGGAAAAACCACGACACTCTATGCAATTCTTCATATTTTAAATACCCCATCGGTGAATATTACGACCATTGAAGATCCCATCGAGTATGAATTTCCTCGCGTGAATCAGACTCAAGTCAATGCGAAGGCGGGAGTAACCTTCGCCAATGGTCTCCGTGCATTGCTCCGTCAGAATCCCGATATCATCATGATCGGCGAAATTCGCGATGCCGAGACGGTGGATATTGCAATTCATGCGGCACTCACGGGTCATCTTGTGTTGTCATCGCTCCATACGAATGATGCACCTTCGGCACTCCCTCGCCTTATTGATATGGGTGCGGAAGCGTTTCTCCTTACTTCAACCGTCAACGTGATTATCGCACAGCGTTTGGTGCGGAAGGTGTGTACTTCGTGCGTTGTTTCATATCCAACCCCCCCTGAAATCAAGAAGATGATCAAAGAGCAAATGCACGCATTGAATGATACGCACATCAAAGAGGTTCCCGAAACGCTGTTTAAAGGAAAAGGCTGCCACGTGTGTAGCGGCACCGGTTTTCAAGGCCAGATCGGCATCTTTGAAGTATTTCAAGTAACCGAGCAAATTCGTGAGTTGATGCTGAAGGGCTCCTCCGTTGCGCAAATGCGCAAAGAAGCGATTGCTGAAGGGATGATCACGATGTTTGAAGATGGTCTGAAAAAAGTTGAACTCGG
>Ga0209515_10008464_pt1 | contig 12005 bp, 10 predicted proteins | sample Subgroupgradi54m_FD_187454 | JGI IMG/M metagenome (GOLD analysis project Ga0209515, IMG submission 187454) | Subsurface groundwater microbial communities from S. Glens Falls, New York, USA - GMW60B uncontaminated upgradient, 5.4 m (SPAdes)... ... | reverse complement strand
TAAACCTTGCATCAATTGCTAGAACAATACATTGTGAACCAAATGCTTTTGCCCCTTCTGTAATTAAAGGAGGATTTTTTACAGCAGAGGAATTGATGGTTATTTTATCTGCACCAGCTCTTAAAATTTCTTTCATCTCATCAATGCTTGATATTCCTCCACCAACAGTAAATGGTATGAAAACCTCTCTTGCAACAGCTTCAACAATATCAATTAGTGTTTTTCTTTTTTCATGACTTGCTGTAATATCTAGAAAACAAAGTTCATCTGCCCCTTCTTTGTTATAGTATTTTGCAAGCTCTACAGGATCTCCCGCATCTTTTAAGTTTAAAAACTTAGTGCCTTTAACAACACGGCCTTCTTTTATGTCTAAACAAGGAATTATTCTTTTGGCTAGCATATTAGTAATTAAATCATAAAATGAATGATTTTACTTTTGTTCAACTACTCTTATGCTTAATTCTTTTAATTGTTTATCGCTAACCTCGCTTGGTGCGTCTGTCAGTGGACAACTTGCATTTTGAGTTTTTGGAAATGCAATAACATCACGAATAGATTTATTTCCTGTAAGTAGCATAACAAGACGATCTAGACCAAGAGCAAGCCCGCCATGTGGAGGTGCTCCCAGGCTCAAAGCATCTAGCAAAAATCCAAATTTATCTTTTGCTATATTTTCATCTAGTCCAAGAATTTTAAACACCTTGCTTTGAAGCTCAGTATTGTGAATTCTTATACTGCCACCACCAATTTCAATACCGTTGTAAACAATGTCATATGCTGCTGCTTTTGCTGCTTCAGGGTTAGAGTCTAACAGATGAATGTCTTCAGGTTTTGGTGAAGTAAAAGGATGATTTACTGAGTTTAATCTTTTTTCAACAGGATCATATTCAAATAAAGGAAAATTTATAAGCCAAGTTAGAGAATGTTTGTTCTTATCAATTAGTCCAAGGACCTCGCCAAGATGAAGTCTCAATCTGCCAAGTGCCTGGGCAACAATTTTTGGTTTGTCAGCAATAAAAAGCAAGGTGTCTCCGGGTTTTACTTTTGCCCTTGTTTTCATTTCATTTATTTCTTCTTCTTTGAAAAACTTTACTATTGGTGAGCTTACAGAACCATCAGACTTAAATGTAATCCAAGCAAGGCCTTTTGCACCAAACTCTTTTGACATAGTTAGTGCTTTTAAATCATCCATTTCTTTTCTTGAATATTCTGAGATTCCTGAAACACAAAGGCACTTAACTTCTCCACCTGACTTTGCTATCTCACTAAAAGATTTAAATTCACTTTTTGCCATAATATCTGTAAGATCTATAAACTCAAGCCCAAACCTAAGATCAGGTTTGTCGGATCCATATAATGCCATTGCTTTGTCAAAATCCATTCTTGGAAATGGGCTTGTGAGTTTTACACCAGCTGCGCCAAAAGCACTTACTAAAATTTGTTCTACTGAGTTTAAAACATCATCCATCTCAATAAATGACATTTCAATATCTACCTGTGTAAACTCTGGCTGTCTGTCGGCTCGAAGATCCTCATCTCTAAAGCATCTTGCAATCTGATAATATTTTGGGAACCCGCTTATCATAAAAAGCTGTTTGAATAATTGTGGTGATTGGGGAAGAGCAAAGAATTTTCCGTGTTGAACCCTGCTCGGAACAAGATAGTCTCTTGCTCCTTCAGGGGTTGCTTTTGTAAGTATTGGACTTTCAAGCTCATAAAATCCTAGCTCGTTTAGTTTAGTTCTTATTGCCTGAGTTATTTTATGTCTTGTAATAAAAGTCTTTTGCATTTTTTCACGACGCAGATCAAGAAATCTATACTTTAATCTAAGATTTTCATCTACATCTTCAGCCTGGTCGAGCATAAAAGGCAGAGGCTTTGATTTGTTTAAAAGTTCAATTTCTGTCGGGTACATTTCAACAGTGCCAGTTGGAAGATTTGAATTTTCTGTGCCAGAAGGACGTTTTGTGACAGGACCTTTTACAATGACAACAAATTCATTTCTCAATAGTTCAAATACTTTATGCACATCTTTATTTTTTGCTGGGTCAGCAACAATCTGAAAGCGCCCGCTGTGATCTCGAAGCTCTATAAAAATAATTCCTCCAAGATCACGGGAAGTATCTACCCAGCCTGCAACAGTAACTTCCTTCCCAATGTCAGAGTCTTTTAATTCTCCACAAAAATGGGAGCGCCTTAGTGTTGAGACATGCCATGGCATGTCTTTACTGTGAGTTTCTGATTTTATTTCGCTAGGCATTAGATTTATATTTTACACTTACTCAAGCACTCTAATTACATTTTCCACCTGTTTTACAAAAGCACTTTTTTTAATTTCATTAATTGCATTTTGTATTTTTTCTTCTTTTACAGCATGGGTGAGTAAGGTAATTGATGCTGTATTGTCAGGGTTTGCTCCTCTTTGAGTAAGAGCATTTATACTGACATCGTATTTACCGCAAATTGTTCCTATCTGTCCAACTACGCCAGCTTTATCTTCTGTCCTAATGCGCAAAAAATAACAGTTTACAGTTTCTGATATTGGTTTAATTTTTGCATATGATGAGTGATGACAAACAAGCTGTGGATTTGGCGATGTTGAATAAGAAAGCTGTGCAACGAGTAAGTTTATATCTCCGACAACAGAACTTGCTGTAGGAAATTCTCCTGCTCCGCGCCCAATAAGAGTAAGCTCTCCGACAAGATCCCCCTCAACTAGAACACCATTATTTACACCAAACACTGAAGCAAGTGTATTAGTCCTTTTAATGAATGCAGGATGGACTCTTATATCGATTTTTTGATCGCCTTCTTTTTTTGCAAGTCCTATAAGCTTTAGCCTGTATCCAAGCTCTTCAGCCAGAACAATATCTGAGAGGGTAATTTTTTCAATGCCTTCTGTATAAACATCATCAATTTTAATTCTTTCATGAAATGCAATGCTTGCAAGAATTGCAATTTTATATGCAGCATCTTTTCCAGAAATATCATTTGTTGGATCTGGCTCAGCGTATCCAAGTGCCTGAGCATCTTTTAAACACTTTTCAAAACTTAGGCTTTTGCTTAACATCTCGGAAAGAATATAATTTGTGGTCCCATTTAGTATTCCAATTATTTTTGAGAATTTATTTGCGCTTAGTGTTTGCTTTAAAGTATTTATTATTGGGATACCACCGCATACACTTGCCTCAAACTGAATCTGTACATTTTTACTGCGAGCAAGATCAAAAAGTTCAGCCCCGTGAGTTGCAATCAAGTCTTTATTTGCAGTGACAATATTTTTTTTATTCTGGATTGCTTTTATAACAAGATCTTTTGCAGGATTTAGCCCACCAAGCATTTCTACCACAATTTCAATCTCAGGATCGTTCACTATTTCTTCTAAATTTGTTGTGAAGATTTTTTTATCAAGATTTTGAGGCAAGTTCCTTTTTTTATTTACATCTTTAACGCCAATTTTTTTAATTTCTACATCTTGATGATTTAAAAGAGTTTTAATTACACCGCTACCGACAATTCCTGCGCCGAGTAGACCAATCTTAATTTTTTTTTGCGACTTAGCTGAATTCATAATTTATATTCTAACCATTCATTCTGAATGTAGTGACAAGAATAACGCATTTGAGCTTTAAATCTAAAAAGAAAATGAAGATTGCATTAAATTAATCGTAGACAACTTTATATTACAGCTTGGTCCAAAAACGTCTATAATAATAAGAGTTTCAGGGAACACTACCTACAAAGATTTATAAACATGAGCATTATTGCTAGTCCAATTAGAGCTTTTGCTGAAAGAGTTTGTATTAATCTCGGAAAATTAGATCATGAAACAGTAAGGGAAGAACAAACAATTGCAGAAGGGCAATTTTCTTGTGTTGTTGATGGTAAACAAACCCCTGTAACAATAAGATTTTTATATGAATGTGGTGAATTTATTTGTCGTTTAAAACCAACTCTTGATGAAACAGATAAAAGAGAAAGAGAAATAATACTTTTTGAAGAAATAGATCCTGGCGAGGAAGATAGTTTACCTGACTCATCAGAAGAGTTAAATCAAACACAAATTTTTAACCGAGTTTATAAATGCATAACGACTATAATGAAGTAAAACAAACTTTTTATTTAAATATTAATTCTAAGCTGACTGTTTTCTGCATCTTTTATTTCAATGTTTAAATATTTATATGCTGATTCAGTAACCATTCTCCCTCGGGAAGTTCTAGTTAAAAATCCTGCCTGTAGCAAGTATGGTTCATAGCAATCTTCTATTGTCTGTCTTTCTTCCCCAAGCGTTGCTGCAAGCGCTTCTACGCCTACAGGTCCGCCATTGTATTTTTCAATAATGATTCTTAAAAGTTGTTTATCGCTTTCTTCAAGTCCGTTTGGATCGACTTTGAATAATTCAAGAGCAGCTTTCGCATCATCTTCTTTTGTAACAGAAATATTTTCATGCTGTGAATAATCTCTCACAAGTCTGGTCAATCTATTTGCAATTCTTGGAGTTCCACGGGCTCTTTTTGCTATTTCAAAAGCAGCTTTTCTTTCAAATTTACATTTTAAAATCCTGCTTGTGTTTTCTATTATTTGGACAAGTTCATTATCTTTGTAAAAATCCATTTTATATATGTGGGTGAACCTATCTCTAAGTGGACTGGATAAACTTCCAAGCCTTGTTGTTGCGCCAACTAAAATAAATCTGTTTACAGGAAGCCTGGTTACTCTTGCTGCTTGTGATTTTCCAACAGTGAGATCAAGGACAAAATCTTCCATTGCTGAATAGAGTAGCTCTTCAGTAACTTTGTTTAGTCTGTGGATTTCATCAATGAATAAAACATCACCAGCACTTAGTGAAAGCAAAACACCAATAATATCTTTGGGTTGGGCTAAAGCTGGCGCACTGAAAACCTTTGCCTCAGTTCCTAGTTCTTTAGCAAGAATAATTGCACAACTTGTTTTTCCAAGACCAGGAGAGCCATAAAGTAAAATATGGCCAATGCTTGTTATATCCTCTCTTTTTTTTGCAGCTCCAATACAAACACGTAATAACTCTTTTAATTTTGGCTGCCCAATATATTGAATAAAATTTTGTGGTCTTAATGATGGTTCAAGTTGTTGGTCTAGCTGAGTGGGTTCAGACTTTAAAGAAACAATTGAATTTGGGTTCTTGCTCTTCTCGCCAGTGCTTTTTTTTGGCTTTTGTGAAGAATTGTCGGATGTTGAGATTATAGCCATAATTTTCTTAAATAGTGAGTGAATTTCATAGTTTATGTTATCACGGGTTAAAAAATAAAAAAGTTAAAAGCGTTAGGTATAGCTTACATTTTGTCTTTAGTGATAAAGTATTATGCAGTGTTTTCAATGCTTTTGCGAAAGTAAAAGACTGGAAACCCTGGATAGGTGGTTCTTTAGAAAGAAAGGAGTATGAGGCACTTGGAAAAATGGTAAGTAAAGTGCCGATTATACAAAAATGAATAAAGCAGAACTAGTTGAATTGGTAGCAAATAAGACAGGTACAAGTAAGAGACAAACAGAAGAAAGCTTAGATTATGTAATAGGCGCTATTACTAAATCAGTTGCAAGAGGTGAAAAAGTAACATTAGTTGGCTTTGGCACCTTCCAAAGAAGAGACCGTCGAGCAAGAAAAGGTCGTGACCCAAGAACAGGAACTGAAATTGATATTCCTGCAAAGAAAGTCCCTGCATTTTCTGCCGGTAAGCAATTCAAATCAGCAGTAAATAAGAGATAAAATAACCTAACCGTAGGTACGTAGCATGCTACGTACCTACTTGGGTAGAAACATGAAAAAAAATATTGCACTTGCTGGATGTGGAAGCTGGGGAAAAAACTTGGCAAGAAATCTCCATGGCATAGGAGTTTTAAATACTGTTTGTGATGCTGATCCAAAAGTTTTGGACTGGGTAAAAAAAACATATGGAGTTCGAATATCAGTAAGCTACTCAGACCTAATATCTGATCCTGAAGTAAAAGGGATTGTAATTGCTACACCTACACATACGCACTATGCATTAGCAAGACTTGCACTTTTGGCTGGAAAAAATGTTTATGTTGAAAAGCCACTTGCAAGAGGTTACTTGCAAGCACAAGAATTAAATCATTTGGCAAGTGTAAAAGGACTTACTCTTATGGTGGGTCATCTTCTTCTTTATCATCCTGCAGTTAACTGTCTTAGGGATTTAATTTTTAAAGGAGAACTTGGAGACGTCAGGTTCTTAAACAGCGATCGTAGAAACTTTAATCAACAACAAAGAAGGGACAACAATGTAATCTGGGATCTTGCACCCCATGATATTTCAATGATGAGCTATATTTTAGGACTTGAGCCAACAGGAATAATAAATGCCTGCGGTTGGTCAACAAACAGCGATGGAGTAATAGATGTTGCTCACTTGGATTTAAACTTCCCGGGAGATATTCCTGCTCACATTCACAATAGCTGGATTGATCCGCAAAAACAAGTTTTACTCACTGTAAACGGAAGCAAAAAAACAGCAGTATTAAATGATATAAGAGTTCAAAACAAACTTGAGCTATATTCAATTGAGCTTGACGGGACAGTAAAAGTAGAATCTGTAAGCTTTAGTGAGGATGAGCCTTTAAGGCTTGAATGTGAACACTTTGTTCACTGTATAGAAACAAGCGAAGCCCCAAGATCAGATGGCACAAGTGGATACCAAGTAGTTAAGATACTAGAAGAAGCAGAACAAAAAATGCACATAGAGAGCAGATTAATGCTTTCAAAATTTGTATAAACTACTATGAGGATAGACAAAAGCATTTTAAAGTCATAGAATATAGAAACCTTTAATAAAGACAATTGAGATTGTTAATGCTGTGTGCTTAAAAAACAGCAAAGCAAATTTTGATTAGAGGAGTATCAATGGCTGTTAGCAAAATTAGTTCAGGCGGTTATTTAAATAGACTCGGTCGTTATCTTGTTCTTCTTACAGGAGTTGGTGGTGCTGTTGGGGGGACTACATACTATCAAAATCAAAGATTTCAGGAGGCGCAGGAAGCAAATAGAGTAACACATGAAAGAAAATTGTCTGATTTAGAAGAAGGCTTTAATAAAAAATTAGCAGGTGTTAGAAGTGGATTTGATGCAAAATTATGGTTTGAAACAAGAAAAAGTGAAGCGCTTATTAGTGAAGCAAATAAAAAGCTTGAGGAACAAGGAGCAAAATTCAATGAAGATTTAAGACAAGCTAGAACACAAGTAGAAGATCTCAAAAGACAAGCAAATGAAGATAAAGAAACGACAAGAACTTTGAATGAAGAGTTAAAACGAAAAGGAGAAGCTATAGACAATTTAGCAAGTGGACTAAGTGATTTAAGTCAAAAAGTTTCCTCGCTAAGTGAACCTGAGAAAAAATTATTAAAGGTTATTCAAGGGGCACTACCTTCTACTTTTGTAATATCAGCTGGTCCAAAAGGAGAATATACATGGTCAGGATTTTTTATTAGAGTTGGTGAAAAAAGATATGGGGTCACTTGTGGACACTCATATAGTGATGTAGTTGACTTCAGTGGAATAGTTAACATAAAGGGAGTTGATGGAGGAAAATTAAAAATCAGGGGTTATAAAGACTTATATAAATTTCAAATGACTCCACAGCCTTTGTCTGATGGAACAGTTGCATTCTTAAATGTTGCTGATGGAGACCAAGTGGTTTTTCCAGTATCTGATAAAGAAAATTCTGAGTTAGATCGTCTCGAAAAAGAAAAAGAAATAAAAATTGGACTGAAGATCCGAGATTTAACCAAACCACTTGAACCAGGAGAGCCTCTATTTAACAATGGATATCCAGAAGGATGGGAATTTTCTGTTGGTCGAAGACATGTAATGAATACTGTTAAAGTGTCCATGAATAAAGGCAAGCCTCAAGATCAGGTTCAGGTCCTTCCGGGATTCAATTCTGGTGATTCAGGAAGTGCACTAATTGACTCAAATGGTGAAGTAGCAGGAATGGCTACATGGGTTAAGATGGTAACAGTACCAATGGGTTTTGGAATCACTAATAGACAGCTAAAAATAGCCATGGCTGAAAAGTTTGGCATAGAGGAGGTTCTGGAGCCGCATGAAAGAAGTTTAAGGCAGACTGAAAAACTTGCCAGGACCTTTATGTTTCCTACACCGATGAATATAATGCCTCTTGGAAATTTTATTCCAAGTCAAAATTCGGAACAAAAAAGAAGAATCAATGTAAACACACTCAATGCACTATCAAGATTTCTTATGCCAACACCAATGAATCCTATTCCCATTGTCAACTTATTGCCAGAAAAATCAAAAAAATAAGTTTTTATTTCTTTAGTTTGCTGTTTTCAATAACATCAATAAGTTCATTAGCTTTTTCTTCGCCATAAGCATCTCTAAATTTGTGATTTGATTCTATCAAGCTTATCCAACTGCTTGCACTTCTATCTTTTATACTTTCTATCAGATTGTATGCTACGAAGTGAGGAGATTTTCTTATAGACCAATAGGTTATAAAATCCTTTAGCAGATCTGGCTCTAGTTTTTCAATCCAACTAAGCACATTTGATAACTCATTAATTGAAACAAAATTTTCATTTGATTCTATCATCATTTTTCTCGGTTATATTATTCCCTTAAACAATTCCTTGCTTGGGAGAATTTGTAACATTGTAAAATCAGCAAATGTTTTAAATTGATTCCTGATATTTATAAAAAAAAGAGGTATTATTGTTCTATACTACGTTTGTACTATTCTTGTTTAGAAATTAATATTATGGGTATGCAAAAAAAATATTGTTTTTTGTGTTTTCTTTTTGTTATAGGATTAATTTTATTTATTTTTCCGGCAAAATCTTTTTTCTATAAAGAATACCCTGATTTTCCAACACCTGATGAACTAATTATCAAAGACCAAGTTCTCTCAATGTCTTGGCAAAAATTAAATGGTCCTTTTGGTGGGCAAGGCTACACAATTAGATTTAGTCCAGCAAATTCAAACAAAATAATTGTCACTGATTCTTTTGCAGGAATTCATATTTCAAATGATCGCGGAAATGTTTGGGTTGAAAGCAATGAAGGAATAGATGCAAGGTCTGGAAAATCAGGAGATGCTATTCCTGTTTTTGTAACAACAATAGATCCAAATGATCCAAATAGGATTTGGTGTGGTGTAAAAAATGCAATGGGAGTTTTTCTTTCAACAGATGGAGGAATTACCTGGCAACATAAGGACAATGGATTGCCGTCAGGGACAGATGTAGAAATTCGGGGGCTTGCTGTAAAGCTGGGAGATTCAAATACAATTATTGCAGCAGGTGATCTAGAAGAGATTGGTCCTTTTATGGGAGCCTTCCAGAGAACTCATGGCATAGTTTATAGAACTACAGATGGTGGAGAAAACTGGACACAGGTTTTATCTGGCGGAAACCTATTTAAAGATGTAATTTTTGATCCGAAAAATACAAATACTGTTTATGTGGCAAGTGGTTTTTTTGACAGACAGCAGCTTGAAAAACTTGAGGGGGTTTATAAAAGCACAGATGGAGGAACTACCTGGATACAAACAAATAATGGAATAAGAAATTTCTATGTTACAAATATAAAATTTGATCCAAATGATTCAAATACAATCTGGGGAACAACTGGAATGATTCCTCAATTTGATACTGATGTAGAAAATCAAGATGGTGCAATTATTGTAACTCGAGATGGTGGAATGAGCTGGAGTGAAGTAAAAAGACAAAGAAATAATGGTTCTCCACAGTTATACTCAGCACTTGGAATTAGCCCAACAAATCCAAATATAATTTATGCAGGAGCATTTGGAATATTCTTTAAATCTGCTGATGGTGGAATGACCTGGACTGAAACTGGCTTTGGTCCTCTTGGATCAAATGCTGGGCACCCAATAGACATAACAGTTAATCCAAATGATGAAAATACAGTTTTTGTTGATAGTTATGTGGGAGGAGTTTTTAAATCAACAGATGCCGGGAAAACTTGGATTACAGATGCTTTTGGGTATTCAGGCACTCAAGCAAATGGTGTTGCGGTAAGTCCTGATAGTAATAAAGTTTTTGCTACTTCAAGATCAGGAATATTTTTAAGTGAAGATAAAGGAATAAACTGGATTCCTGTTGGACTTGGTGATGTTGGACTTGATGAGCTTCAGGCAGTTGCACCAAATCCTATTGACAATAATAAGGTTCTTCTTGGTGACAGTAATAATGCTATGAGTTCAATATTTCTTAGTGTTGATGGTGGAATGAGCTGGAAGACAGTTTTTATGCTTTTTCCCGAAGAGTATGCATTTCACCCATCGAGCACTGGCTTAGATGGAGAAATTGCTTTTACTGATATAAAATGGTCAAAGTCAAACCCAAATATTGCTTTTGCAACATGTGTAAAGAAATCTTTATTTCATGACTTTGTTGACTCAATTGGTTGGGGAACCTTTAAATCTGCTGATGGAGGAATGACCTGGATTAATAAACAAAATGGAATACCTGGATTTAAAAATACATGGTCAGTTGATATTGATTTGAACAATGAAAATATTATCTATGCTGCTACAAATGATGTAGGGATAATTAAGTCAACAAACGGAGGGGAAAATTGGAACCAAATAAACAATGGTTTTGGCAATGTAACATCATTTCACTCTGTTTCAATTTGTCCTGCAAATACCAATGTGCTTCTTGCAGGGACGGCTGATGGTCAGATATTTAGAACAACTGATGCTGGTAGTACCTGGCGGCCTGTATTAAGCGATGTTCGTACCTCTGACAATATAGTTTCAATTGTTTTTAATCCTGTTGCTGATAAACACCAGGTTTATGCTGCAGGAAATGTAACCGGGTTTTATGTATCTAGTGATGATGGTGTTACATGGTCACAATACAATGATGGACTTACAATGCGGGAATTAACAGATCTTGATGTTACACCTGATGGTTCTAGCATTTATGTGGCAACAAACGGAGGAGGAATATTTAGGCTTCCAATCACAGGAAACCCTCTTACTCTTATAAGATCTCAGATAGAAGCACCAAGCAATGCAGGTATAGATGCAGAAAACAACAAAAAAGGAAATGATTCTTCTGCTGCCACTTCTTCTTCAAGCTCAAGCAGTGGAGGCGAAGTTATACAACAACAATTTTCTTTAAATATTGAAGGAGATGCTTTAAATGGAATAACACTTTTTAAAAACAAACCAGCAAAAAGTTTTTTAATTTTTAGCTTTGATCAAAATCTTTTTAACACTGGCCTTGAAGACAGTAAAATTAACGTAACCTCTAACTTGCCAAAAAAAGCTTTAGTTATAGCACCAAACAAATTTTCTTTAACAGCAAAGGATTCAAGCAAGAGAGTAAATTTGATTATTCCACCAATTAAAAAACTTGAAAAAATAAGAGAAATAAATAAATTATTTCCCAATGGCATTCCAGAGTCAATAGAATTGATGATTACTCAGACTTCACAAGGAATGACCTTTTCACGAAATATTAATATTCCTCTATTATCTTCTGGCAATTAAAAACTTCTTACAAAGAAAGCTCTTTTTTTATAAGCAGATCTTCTTTTAGATCAATATCTTTTAACTTAGCTAACCCAGCCCAAGTATTTCGCCAAACTAATTTTGCAGTAATTGTTACTGGTTGTAAGAGTAAGTCGCGACTTGCCCCTACAGTAAATTCATACACAGAGATGTCTTTTTCATTAGCCTTTATCCTGGTATCATTTGCAATAAAAACATTCCACCAGTCTTGAGCGGGGATTCCAAGCTTGTTTGCAATTTTTCTAAACCTTATTCCGCTATTTCCATGAGTTGCAGCATATTCGCTTGAAGTTTCAGATAGTATTTTTGCAAATAGTTTACCTGGCTTTCCTTTTAAATTTTCGGCATAATTTGGCAATAAAGATCCTTTTATAAGTTTTAAATCATTTCCATTTTTATCTTTTGCTTCAAGGACTAAAATTGCATTTCTCATTGGAGAGCCTGTAGGGA
>Ga0209515_10008462_pt1 | contig 12005 bp, 9 predicted proteins | sample Subgroupgradi54m_FD_187454 | JGI IMG/M metagenome (GOLD analysis project Ga0209515, IMG submission 187454) | Subsurface groundwater microbial communities from S. Glens Falls, New York, USA - GMW60B uncontaminated upgradient, 5.4 m (SPAdes)... ... | reverse complement strand
GCGCGCGAAAGATATCGTCGATCGCGTCGCGGCTCGCAGTGAACGCCTCGGTGCGATTCAGCAGATCGTCTGGCGACCACAGGTCCGGCGTCCACCCCGCGAGCACGAACTCCTCTGGCGGCCGCTCCCGCGCGAGAATGACCCATGCATTCACGCCTCGGACGAACGCCTCGGCGATCGTCTTCGTGTCGGGTCCGTAGCTCGCCCACTCCGCGTCCGGATCGCCACGGTACTGCATGCGGCGCGTCATCGCATCGCGTTCGATGAAGTTCGGGCCCAGCACTTCGGACAGCCGTCCCTGCGCCGATCGCCGCCACAAATCCATTTGGAACAACCGGTCCTGCGCCTGCACGAACCCCTGCGCGAAGAACAGATCGTCCGCGCTTCGCGCGTAGATGTGCGGCACGCCCCACGTGTCGCGGACGATGCGCACCGGGGCGGTAAGGCCGGCGACGGCCACCGAGCCTGACACCTGCGGCACCAGCGGCGGCGGTAATGGCGGCGTACGGCGACAGGCGGTTGAGCCACCGAGGATGGAGAGAAGACAGAGTATGAAAAGCCACGGAGCCACCGAGACACAGAGATCCTTTTTGATCTCCGTGACTCTGTGGCCGCATGTTCTCTGAGCCTCGGTGGCGGATACACTACGATGCATGGCAATCAAAGACGCATTGCTCGCGGATTACGACCACGAGATGGGCACGACGCGACGGCTGCTCGATCGGCTGCCCGACGACAAGCTGGATTGGAAGCCGCATATCAAGTCGATGTCGCTCGGCGGGCTGGCGACGCATATCACCAACATCCCTCACTGGGCCGGCACCATCCTCAACGATCCGTCCTTCGACCTGGCCGAGGCGCCACCCAACGCGGCGGACAAGACGTCACGCGCCGACATCCTCGCGTCATTCGACGAGACACGGGCGCGGACGCGGGCGTGGATGGACAAGACCGACGGCGAGTACAACTCGCTGTGGACGCTGAAGCGCGGCGGCCAGCAGGTGTTCTCGGCGCCGCGCGGCTCGGCCTTCCGCAGCTTCGTCCTGCACCACATCATCCACCATCGCGGCCAGTTGAGCGTGTATCTCCGGCTCAACGACGTCCCCATCCCGGCCATTTACGGTCCGTCCGCGGACGAAGGCTGGTGAGTATACAATCCCCCATTATGAACGCACGCCTGACCGCTTCGTCCCTCGCGATCCTGATCGTCGCCTGTGCGGCGGTCCAGATGCCGCGCGCCCAGACCACGGCGCCGCCCGCCGCGCCGCCGAAGAAAAACCCGTTGCTGAAACTCGCGGAGCCATGGCCGGACGCGGCCGCGCTCAAAGCCAAGCGCGCCGAGGCCGAAGCGCGGCCGCTGTTCCAGAGCACCGATCCCCTCGAGTTCACCCTGACCGCGAACTTCAACGCCCTCAACAAGGATCACAAGCCCGAGAGCACGACGCGATATCCGGGCGTCATCACCGTGACCGGCAAGGACGGCGCGCCGACGGACATCCCCGTCAAGCTGAGCGCCCGCGGACACTTCCGCCGCATGGCGCGCAACTGCAGCGTCGTCCCGCTCCGCGTCGAGTTCCCGAAGGAGGGCATGGCTGGCACGGTGTTCGACGGCCAGACGACGCTGAAGCTCGGGACCGGGTGCGAGGACTCGAAGGAATACGAGCAGATCACGCTGCGCGAATACCTCACCTACCCGATGTTCAACCTCGTGACGCCGCTGTCGTTCCGCGCGCGGCTGGCGCGCGCCACCTACACCGACGAGAAGTCGAAGAAGAAGAGCAACGCCCGCTACGCGCTGTTCATCGAGCACGAGAACGACGTCGCCAGACGCGACGAAGGCCGGATCGTCGAGCTCCAGCGAATCACGTTCAAGGATCTCGACGCCGAGTCGCTCACGCGGGCGATGCTGTTCGAGTACATGATCGGCAACACCGACGTGTCGATCTGGGCGCTGCACAATGTCCGCTTCGTCCAGAAGCCGGACCGCACGCTCACCGTCGTGCCGTACGACTTCGACCTGTCCGGCTTCGTGCACGCGCCGTACGCGATCCCCGACCGAAAACTGGGGCTGCGCAGCGTCGTCGATCGCATGTATCGCGGACCGTGCCGGACGACGGACGAGTTCGACGCGGCGGCGGCGCCGTTCCGCGCGAAGCAGGCGGACATGCTCGCGCTCGTCGCCTCGATGCGCGACCTCGATCAGGACGCCCGCCGTGAAGTAAAGGACTATCTGGAAGCGTTCTTCCGGACGATCGACAAGCCGGCGTCGATCAAGAAGCAGTTCGTCGACGGCTGCAAACCGACGCCGACGATGTAGAAACGGAGAACTCTACCGCTGCTGAGGCGTCGCCGGCGCGGCAGTCGGAGGCGCGGTGGTCGAGAAGAACCCGATCATCATTTCTTCCCACGTCTGATCGCCCCACCGCACGTCCTTCGTCGGATCCGGATTGAACTTGTTGCCGGTCGAGTTGTCGAAGTGCGCGATCACCTCGATCTTCGTGCCCTTCGGCAGCACCTTCGGCGTCGCCAACTCGTAGCTGATCTGCCAGTTGAAGTCGTACTTCGGCACCGACAACAGCGTTTCGTCCGTGCCGTCCGCGTAGTGCGCGATGTAGGTCATGTCCTTGCCGCGCACGTGCATGTGCGGCGTCATCGACGTGACGATGGTGTCGCGCGTCAGCGGCGTCGTCGCGCGCACTTCGGCGTTGCCGTCGTTGGCCGGAATCACGAAACGCGGGTTGATCGCCATGCCGCCGGCCGCCATCTTCGTCGGCGGCTGCTTGGCATAGATGACCCCGATGGTCGTGCGGTCCTTGTTCTCCGTGCCGTTCGCCGTGTAGTGGATCTGCATGACGATGTCCGAGTTGCCGCGCAGCAGCCGCGCGACTCCCGGCTCGAACACGAGACCCGGTTTGTTCGGCGTCACGCCGCCGATGTTCGTCGGTCCGAGCTCGCCGCCCGGCTTCGGCACGCTACCGGCCGGCTGCGTGAACGCGAGGACGTGATGTACCTGCGCGCGCGCACTCGGATGGATCTCGATCGCCTGAATCCACTTGTCTTCGGTCAGCCCGGTCGGCGCCCGAAAATACTTGTACGGAATCGTGCCCGTCGCAGGAATGGTGAACTCCTCGTCCATCGCGAAGACTGCATCCGGCTTGCCGATCGTCCAGCCGTCGACAAACGTCGGCTGCGGCGGGAGGTCCTTGTCGTCGCCCTTCGGCGCACCGGCATCCACCCACGCCACGATCGTGTCGATCTGCTTCTGCGTCAGGCTGGGATCGTTCTTGAACGTCCCGTGCGCGGGGTCAGCGCCCCACGGCGGCATGGCGCGTGAAACAACGCGTTGCTTGATCGAGCGAGCCCAGGGCCGCGCGTCGTCGAACGTCATCAGCGACATCGGTGCGAACATCGTCGGCCGGTGGCACTCGACGCAGCTCGTGTTGAAGATCGGCGCGACGTCCTTCGAAAAAGTCGCCGACGGGTTGCCATCCGCAGCGAACGCAGCCGCCGGCAGAGCCAGGAGGGCAGCAAACATCATGTGTCTCATGACGCCCATTTTACCGCACGGCCGAGGCTCGCGGGCCTGAAAAAGACTAGTGGGAGGGGGCAGGACCTAAGGCCTGTGATACAGTGATACTGTGAGAAATGTCACGGTATCACTGCCAGACGAGGCGTACCGCCGGGCCCGCGTCGTGGCCGCGTCCAGGGATACGTCCGTGAGCGCGCTCGTGCGCGAGTTTCTGGAGACGCTTGACGCGCAGACCGACTTCGAGCGGCGCGCGCAACTCGAACGCGACACGCTGGCGTCCGTCAAGCGCTTCCGCGGAGGCGATCGGCTGAAACGCGACGCCGTGCACGAGCGTCGTGCGGTTCGTTGACACCAACGTCCTGCTCTACGCGGTCAGCACGGCGCGAGGCGAGGCAAAGAAGGGCGCCGTCGCCCGTTCGCTGCTGAGGGAGGAGGACCTGGCGCTCTCGGCGCAGGTGCTGCAAGAGTTCTACGTCCAGGCCACGCGCGCCGGCCGTCTGGATCCGCTGACCCACGATCAGGCGGCCGCGCTCATCGACGCGTGGCTTCGCTTTCAGGTCCAGGAGACGACGCCGGCGCTCGTCCAGGCGGCGCTGGCCACGGCAGCGCGTCATCGGATCTCGTATTGGGATGCGGCGATCGTGGAGGCCGCGCGAATCCTTGGCTGCCGCGTCGTGCTCTCGGAAGATCTGAACGATGGTCAGGACTTCGACGGCGTTCGCGTCGAGAACCCGTTCCGACCCACCTGACCCACCCGACTTACCTGCCCTACCAGACCTACCTGACCGACCCGCCCTATTTGGCCGGCCGAACCGTCGGGTACTTGATGCCCAGCTGCTCGAGGTAGTTCTTGTACTTCGTCGGGTCGTAGTAGTACTTCTTCATTTCCGGCCGATACTTGGCCATGATCTGTTCGTTCAGCCAGATCGCCGGTTTGTCGTCAGGTCGAATCAGCGGGATGTACTTGGTGGTTTTCGTCTGCACGTTCCGGAAATAGTCCCACGCCTGCGCAGTGAGCTCCGGCTTCATCAGAAAGTCGATGACGGTGAGCGCGACGACTTTGGCGCCGGCCTGAATGCCTTTATGCGCAATCGGCGTCGCCATCGAGATGGCGTTCGCCCAATTGTGACCGGGCCCGGCCGCCATGTTGGACGGAAAACGCAGCGTCACCGTCGGTACGTTCCACGAGATGTCGCCGATGTCGTCAGAGCCGCCGCCGCGCTTCTCCTCGTCAGGAATCATCTCGCGGCCGCGCAGCGGCTGAAGCTTCGTCGCCAACCCCACCTCGGGCACGTTCAGCTCGTGCTGCAGTGCCTTAGCCAGTGTCTGGTCGGCTTCGGACCACTGCGGGAGCCCGACCTTCTCGATGTTGGCGTGCATCGTCTCGGCGATCGTCTTGTTGAAGTGGCCTGGCCACGCGGAGCCGAGCACCGTCATCGAGACGTCCGTGTCGGTCATCATCGTGGCGGCCTTCGCCATGGTGTTGCCGATGTCCCACAGCTTCTTGATTTCCTCGTAGCTGGTTTCACGAAAGTAGTACCAGACGCTCGCGTTCGGCGGGACGACGTTGGGCTGGTCGCCGCCGTTGGTGATGACGTAATGTGAGCGTTGCTGGAGGCGGAGGTGCTCGCGGCGGAAATTCCACCCGATGTCCATCAGCTCTACCGCGTCGAGCGCTGACTTGCCACGCCACGGCGCGCTGGCCGCGTGCGCGCTCTCGCCCGTGAAGCCGTACTGGACCGACACGAGGCCGTTCTGGTTCGCGGAGTCGCCCCAGCTCACGCCGAGGTTGTCGCCGACGTGCGTGAAGATGGAGATATCCACGTCCTTGAACATCCCGGCGCGCACGTAGTACGCCTTCGTGCCGACGAGCTCTTCAGCGACACCCGGCCAGAGCATCAGCGTGCCCTGGAGGTGCTGCTGCTCCATCACCTTCTTCACGGCGAGCGCCGCGGCGATCTGCAACGGCATGCCGGAGTTGTGTCCCTCACCGTGGCCGGGCGCGCCCTCGATCATCGGATCGTGATACGCCACGCCTGGCTTCTGCGACGCCTGTGGAATGTCGTCGATGTCCGAGCCCAGCGCGATCACCGGTTTGCCCGATCCCCACCGCGCGGTCCACGCCGTCGGGATGCCGGCGACTCCGTGCTGCACCGTGAAGCCGTTTTGCTTCAGGATGTCGGTGAGATATTTCGTCGTCTCGAACTCCTGGAAGCCGAGCTCGCCGAAGCTGAAGACCGAGTCGTTCCACTTCTGGATGTTTTCCTGCATGCCGTCGACTTCGAGGCCGACGTTCCGCTTGTTGAGATCCAGCTGCGGGTTGGGGGCGGCGTTCGCGACCGGCGCTTGTGGCGCCTGTGCCGCGCCGAGCGACACGGCCGCGATGACCGCAATGAACAGGGACGAACATCGAATCACGCGCATTGAACTTCTCCTGGTTCGCTCGGCTGCCGCCTCCGCGCTCCGTTTTTCTACCGAACCACCCCACCCGACCTGCCTGCCCTACCTGCCCTCTACTGTCCCGACGGCTTCGTCGCAGGCTTCACCGTCGTCGGATACTTGATGCCGAGTTGATCGAGATAATTCTTGTACTTCGTCGGGTCGTAGTAATACTTCTTCATCTCGGGGCGGTACTTCTCCATCCGTTCCTTGTTCAGCCAGATGGCCGGCTGGTCTTCGGGCCGGATCAGCGGGATGTACTTCTTGTCCTTCGTCTGCGCCTTGAAGTAGTCCCACGCCTGCGCGACCAGTTCCGGACGCGTGAGTAAATCGATCACGGTAAGCGCCACGACCTTCGCGCCGTACTGGATGCCCTTGTGCGCGATCGGCGTCGCCATCGAGATCGCGTTGGCCCAGTTGTGCCCCGGGCCTGCCTGAATGTTCGACGGGTAGTTGATCGTCACCGTCGGCACGTTCCAGGAGATGTCGCCGATGTCGTCTGATCCGCCGCCGCGCTTTTCCTCGTCGGGAATCAATTCGCGGCCGCGCAACGGATTGATCTTGGTCGCGAGACCGGTTTCGGGCACTTTCATTTCGTGCTGCACGGCTTTGGCGAGCGCGATGTCCGCCTCGCTCCACTGCGGGAGCCCCACTTTTTCGATGTTCGCGTGCATCGTCTCGGCCACCGTCTTGTTGAAGTGTCCCGGCCACGCAGAGCCGAGCACCCTCATCGAGACTTCCGTGTCGGTCATCATCGTGGCGGCCTTCGCCATCGTGCTGCCGATGTCCCACAGCTTCTTGATTTCCTCGTAGCTGGTCTCGCGGAAGTAGTACCAGACCGACGCGTTCGGCGGCACCACGTTGGGCTGATCGCCGCCGTTGGGGATCACGTAGTGTGAGCGCTGCTGGAGGCGCAGGTGCTCGCGGCGGAAGTTCCAGCCGATGTCCATCAACTCCACCGCGTCGAGCGCCGACTTGCCGCGCCAGGGCGCGCCCGCCGCGTGCGCGCTCTCGCCCTTGAAGTCGTACTCGACCGACACCATGCCGTTGCCGCCGCTGTCGCCCCAGCTCGTCTGCAGGTTCGCGCCGACGTGGGCGAAGATGCAGATGTCGACGTCCTTGAACGCTCCCGCGCGCACGTAGTACGCCTTCGTGCCGAGCAGTTCCTCGGCGACGCCTGGCCAGAGCTTCAGCGTGCCCTGCAGGTGCTGCTGCTCCATGACCTTCTTGACCGCGAGCGCGGCCGCGATCTGAAGCGGCATGCCGGAGTTGTGTCCTTCGCCGTGGCCAGGCGCGCCTTCGATGATCGGCTCGTGCCAGGCGACGCCGGGCTTCTGCGACGCCTGCGGGATGTCGTCGATGTCGGAGCCCATCGCGATCACCGGCTTGCCGCTGCCCCACGACGCCATCCACGCCGTCGGAATCCCCGCGAGGTTTTCCTGAATCGTGAAGCCGTTCTGTTTGAGGATGGTGGTCAGGTATTTCGACGTCTCGAATTCCTGGAACCCGGGCTCGGCGAAGCTGAACACCATGTCGTTCATCTTCTGGATGTTTTCCCCCATCGCGTCGACTTCCATGCCGACGTCGCGTTTGAACTGATCGGTACGGGGGTTCGATGCCGCGGCGGGCGCCGCGGGTACGGGCGCCGGTTGTTGCGCGGCGGTCAACGAGACGGTGAACGCGGTCGCGACAGAAATCAAAAAGAGATGTGACGTACGCATGAAGACCTCTCGATACGGGGACTAGGGGCTAGGGACTAGAAGAACACGAATCGGCACATTCTAGACCAGTCCGCATCCGCAGGCCCCAGCCCCAGCCCCCAGCCCCGACAGGTATCATCGTCATCGATGGACGCCTTCGTGCCGCGCGATTCCCTACAAAATGGTCATTTCATGACGCTCTACAGTTGGGGAAACCCGCGCTACTTTCCCCACCTGCCAACGCCGACGCGCCGGTACTTCGACGTCGCGCGGGCGACGCGTGTTGTCGCCGATTGTCACTGGCAGGCGGAGCCGTGGGCGCACACGACGCTCGTCGCACTCCACGGCTTGAACGGATCGAGCGAGGCGCACTACATGCGCGGGCTCGCCGCCAAAGCGTTTGCGCGCGGCATGAACGTCGTGCGGCTGAACCAGCGCAACTGCGGCGACACGGAACATCTGTCGGAGGGATTGTTTCACTCGGGGCTGACCGCGGACGCGGCACATGTCGTCGACGAGCTCACGCGCGTCGACGGGCTGCCGGCGATCGGCGTCGCCGGCTACTCGCTCGGCGGCAACCTCGCGCTGAAGCTGGCGGGCGAGTACGGCGCACACGCGCCGAAGACGCTCATCGGCGTCGCGGCGGTGTCGCCGATCATCGAGATCAGCCAGTGCACGCGGGCGCTCGAGCGGCCGGGTAACGGGCTCTATCAGTGGAATTTCGTCCGCGACCTGAAGCGCCGCATGCGGCGCAAGGATCAGCACAACCCCGGCCACTTCGATCTGACGAAGCTCGACGCGATCAAGACCGTGCGCGAGTTCGACGAGACCTTCACCGCGCCGTACTTCGGCTTCCGCAACGCCGAGGACTACTACCACCGCGCGAGCGCGATGCGCGTGATCGATCGCGTCCAGGTCCCGGCGCTCGTCATCACGGCGGAAGACGACCCGTTCGTGCCGCCAACACCTTTTCGCGATCCGAAGATCACCGGCAACCCACACATTCATCTCCGCATCAGCGCGCACGGCGGCCACTGTGGCTTCGTCGGCCCACCTTCGGCGACCGATGACGGGTACTGGGCGGAAAACCAGATAGTCGACTTCGTCGGCGGTATTGCCGATCGCGGATTGCGGATTGCGGATTCAGAGGCGGAGCGCCGGTAAGAACTTCTTTCGTGCACTCAGGTCGGCCGGCAAGCCGTCCACGGAGCCGACGAGATCGGCGATCGCATCAAACGCCATGGAGAGACGCCGTGTGGGTCGGGCGGTGCGCTGCAGGCGCTCGCGAACAACGTCGGACTTCGAACACCGACGATCGCGCGATTCCGCCTCGATCTCAGCGACGAGCGGATCGGGCAGTCGTACGGTCAACGTTTTCATAGAATCAGTGTATTACGGTGCTGCCCGGCATGGAGACACGAGCGCCTTCGCGCTCGAACGCTCATCGGCATCGCGTCGGCGTCACCGAGCACAAGACGGCCCCTTCGTACCTTCAACGCCCTTCCCCGAACGATGGCTACTGGGCCGAGCGGCAGATCGTCGACTTCGTCGCGCGGCTGGCCAATCTGACATCTGAAGCCTGACATTTGCCTGACATCTGAAATCTCAGCATACAATCACGCGCATGAGCCTGACCCCAGGCACGCGTCTCGGCCCGTACGAGATCGTCGCGCCAATCGGCAGCGGCGGCATGGGCGAGGTCTACAAGGCGCGCGACACGCGCCTCGACCGCGTGGTCGCCGTCAAGATTCTGAACGCTCAGATTGCGGCCGGCACCGACGCGCGCGAGCGCTTCGAGCGCGAAGCCCGCGTCATCTCGCAGCTCTCGCATCCGCACATCTGTCCGCTGTTCGACGTCGGCGACGAGCGCGGCACGGCGTTTCTCGTCATGGAGTACCTCGAGGGCGAGACGCTGGCGGATCGGTTGCGGAAGACTCCGCTGACGCTGACCGAGACGCTGCGTTTCGGGATCGAGATCGCGGGCGCCCTCGACGCCGCGCATCGCCACGGCGTCGTGCATCGCGATCTGAAGCCCGGCAACGTCATGCTCACGAAGACCGGCGCGAAGCTGCTCGATTTCGGGCTCGCAAAGGTCGGCGCCGTCGCGGGCGTCGTGAGCGGTGCCTCAATGATGCCGACCACGCCGCCGAATCTGACAGCACAAGGAGCGATCATCGGCACCTTCCAATACATGTCGCCGGAGCAGCTCGAAGGAAAAGAAACCGACACGCGCACGGACATCTTTGCGTTCGGCGCCGTACTGTTCGAAATGGCCACTGGGCGCAAAGCCTTCCAGGGCGCGACGCAGGCCAGCCTGATCGGCGCGATCCTGAAGGACACACCTGTGCCCGTGTCCAGCATCATCGCCACGACCCCGCCGGCGCTCGACTTCGTGATTCGGAAGTGTCTGGCCAAGTCGGCCGACGCTCGGTGGCAGACGGCGCGCGATCTGGTCAGCCAGCTCGAGTGGATCGCGCAAGGCGTGTCGCTCGCGGGCGCTGAGGCGGTGGCACCCGCGTCAGCCGCGCGCCGATCTCGTGCCGGCGCACGAGTCGCGTGGGCAGCTGCGATGGTGTTTGCCGCGGCGACGCTCGCACTCGGTTGGCTCCACTTCGGACGCACGACGGCGCCGGCGGCCGTGATCGGGTTTCAGTTTGCGCCGCCTCCAGACACGACGTTTCCCACAGGCATCACGGCTCCCTTTCAGGCCGTGTCCCCGGATGGACGGCGGATCGCGTTTATCGTGGTCAGGAATCAACAGAACGTTCTCGCCGTGCGCCCGCTTGACAGCGTTCAGGTGCAGGTATTGGGTGGCACCGAGCAGGCAAACCTGCCGTTCTGGTCGCCGGACAGCCGATCCATCGCGTTTTTCGCCGGCGGCAAGCTCAAGAAGATCGACGCGAAAGGAGGGCCGCCGCAGACGCTCTGCGACGCGACCCCGGGCGCGGGCGGCACCTGGAACGGCGACGGAACGATTCTGTTCTCGACCGGTACCAATAGCGGTCTGTCTCGCGTGCCCGCGGCCGGCGGGAATCTCGTTGCGGCGACCACGCTCGACGCCAAGCTGACCGAGGTTTCGCATCGGTTACCATGGTTTCTGCCGGACGGCCGGCATTTCCTGTACATCGCCGAACCGCCCTTGGCCGTCTACGTCGGCGCGCTCGGCTCGAGCGATCGCGTCAAGCTCTTCTCAGCTGACTCGAAAGCCATCTATGCCGACGGGCATCTCCTCTTCATCAGGCAAGGCACGCTGTTGGCGCAGCCGTTCGATGCCGGCCGTCTCGAAACGACGGGCGAACAGTTCCTGGTCGCCGAGAACGTGAAAAATAACTCTGCGACCGGGACCGCGGCGTTTTCCGCATCGTCCAACGGCGTGCTGACCTATCGCACGGGCGGAAGTTCTGGCGATCTCGCGCAGTTGACGATGCACGACCGCAGCGGCCGGCCGATTGGTGACATTGGACCACCGGCCACCTACATGGGCATCGACATCTCGCCGGACGAACACCGTATCGCGGCGCTCAACCACGTGGACCCTGGCGGGGGCGACGTGTGGGTGATCGATACGGCGCGCGGCACGAACTCGCGTTTTACGTTCGACGCCGGCCGGCACAGCGGCGGGCCGATCTGGTCGCCCGACGGCAGCCACATCGCGTACGTCGCGGAGGCGGGCACGCCCACGATTCGGCAGAAGGCCTCGAGCGGCGCGGGACAGGACGAACAGCTCGTCGAGACGGTCCCCGGGAATACGACGCTGACGGATTGGTCACGCGACGGTCGCTTCATCCTCTATCAAGGCGTCGATTCCAAGACACGGACCGATATTTGGGCATTGCCGCTCTTCGGCGATCGCAAGGCGTATCGTCTCCTCAAGAGTGAATTCGAAGAGAAGAACGCGTCGCTGTCGCCTGACGGCCGGTGGATCGCGTATCAAACGGACGAGTCAGGCCGGTACGAGATCTACGTCCAACCCTTCCCGTTGACGGACAGCAAGTGGCAGGTGTCGACGAGCGGCGGCGGGCAGGCGCGGTGGCGCCAGGACGGCAAGGAGCTGTACTTCCTGGGACCGGATCGCAAGCTGATGGCGGCGGACGTCCGCGTCGAGGGCGGAAACTTCAAGGCCGGCGTCCCGCAGGCGCTGTTCGACACGCGCGCCGCCCTGAACGGCGGGCTGGTCGCGACCTACTTCCCCTACGCGGTCCTCGGCAAGGGTCAGCGATTCCTCGTGTCGACGGTGGTGAAAGAAAGCGAATCGGCGCCGGTGACCGTGGTCGTCAACTGGCAAGCAGCGCTGACAGCGCGCGAAAATCGATGAAAATCGGTGCGCGTCTGACAGA
>Ga0209515_10008459_pt1 | contig 12007 bp, 12 predicted proteins | sample Subgroupgradi54m_FD_187454 | JGI IMG/M metagenome (GOLD analysis project Ga0209515, IMG submission 187454) | Subsurface groundwater microbial communities from S. Glens Falls, New York, USA - GMW60B uncontaminated upgradient, 5.4 m (SPAdes)... ... | reverse complement strand
CGTGTCGAGATTGAAGATCGTCAGCCGCGTGCGGACGGATGATGCCGGCGCCGGCCCTTCGGCTCCGGGCGGAGCCGCCGGCGCGCGGCGCGGAATGTACAGCCGGCGTCCGGCGACGTCAGCCCAGATGTAGTCCCAGTTGCCTTCGCCGCCGACCTTTGCGGTCTTGAGCACCTTGTAGGGGCCGCTCGAGTGCTCCTGCGCGGAGCCAGCGGCCACGACGAGGACGATGGCGACGATCGTAAATGCGATGAATCGGCGCATGGCGAACTCTCCTGTCGTTACTGCTTGATGACGATGAACCACGACGCGATAACCGGACCCTGAGGACCGCGGCCGCGGCCTCCTCCTGCTGCAGGCGGAGGCGCGCCGGGCGCGGGCGGCGGCGCCGGACCGCGCTCCGGCTGGAACAGATACACGTTATGTGTGTTCGCGTCAACGGTGATGGTCTTCGCGCCCGGGAATGTGGTCACCGTGGATACGACGGAGTACTTGTCGGCCGAATCCTGGTGCACGACCGTCACGTTGCCCTCGCCGCCGTTCGGAATGTAGATCAGCTTCTTCGACGGATCCCATCCCAGGGCGTCGACGCGCGTGCCATTTGGAATGACCGCGACGATTTTCCCCGTGCTCGCATCCGTGACGACGGAGTTCTTGTTGCAGCCGGAGAAGATGCGGTTCGTCGCCTTGTCATAGGCGATGCCCGTCGGCCCCTCGCACGGCGCCAGCGGCCATGAGGCGGTCGCCTTCCAGGTCTTGACGTCGATCACCTGGATGGTGTTCTTCCCTTCGTTGTTGACGAAGATGTGTCCCTTGCCGTCTGCCGCCGCGCCTTCGGGCGCGTTGTCCTCGAGCTCCGCGGTGCCGACGATGTCACCGCTCTTCGGATCGATCGCGGTAAGGGTCCCGATCGGGCGGCTGTGATTGGTGAGGATGATCTTGTCGTCGGCTTCGTCGTACATGATGCCGTCGAGGCCCGGGCCAACCATGATCCGCTTGATCACGGCGAGCGTCTTCAGATCGAACATGGTGACGGTCATATCGCCACCGTTGGTCGTAAAGCCGTGACCGGCCTTGGTGACGATACCGGCGCCGTGCACACCGGGTGTGTTCGCGATGTCGCCGAGCACTTTGCCCGTGGCGCCTTCGACCACCATCATGTGGTCGCCGCGTGACACGAACACGCGCCCCGTGGCGGCTTCCACCGCGACGTAGTCGGTTCCGCCGTCGCCCTTGATATCGAATTTTTCGACCTTGAATGTCTGCGCGTGGCCGATGCCTGGCGCCGCAAAGGCGATTGCGGACAGAACGGCCAGTGCGGTGAGTAGGCGTTTCGTCATACGAAGCCTCGCTGGTTGTTGGGAAAGGGGGGCAATTGTAGTCCTTTGAACATGTCCCGGAGATGACAGACGGCGGGCGCCGCGTGCTATCCTGCGGGGTCGTTCACTTCAAGCGGCGTTAACTGGAGGTTTCGTATGAAGCGCATTGCCCTGTTTACCCTCGGTGTTCTGGCGGTTTCGACCGGTGCATTCGCCCAGTCGGCCGACATCGATACGCCGCTGCTCGCGCTGCCCGCCAACCTGCGCGCGGACGCCGGTGTCGTCAAGTGGAAGCCCGATCACACCTACGACGCGTTGAAGCCCGCGAAGAACGGGCTGGTCTGCTACGACCGCTCCGGCTTCCCTCTGCAGGTGGCGTTCTCGCTGGAATGCACCGCCGAGGCCAATCTCCCGCGCGTCAAGCAGAACATGGAGGCCGAGGCGCTCGGCGACAAGATGAAGTCGGAAGCCAAGCTGATGGAACAAGAGAAGGCCGGCACGCGCGTGAAACCCGTGTTCGGGTCCGTGTGGTACCACCTGATGGGACCCAGCAAGGAGATGGCGCGCACGCATATGACGATCGCAGTGCCGGGCGCGACGACGGCGACCATGGGCCTGCCTGAAAATGGCAGGGGCGGCGGCGTGTGGATCATGAGTGCGGGGACGACGACGGCGCATCTGATGACGCCTGGCGAATGAAGCGCCTCATGCTCGTCGGCTTCGCTGTCGCGTCGCTCTCGGCGGCGCAGGCGGCGAAGCCGCAGACCTTCACGGGCATCATCACGGACAGCTTTTGCCCGAAGGCCGATCATTCGCAGATGCAGATGGGACCGACCGACGCCGACTGCGTGAAGGCCTGCATCGCCGCGCATGGCGCAACCTACGTGCTGTATGACGGCAAGGGAAACATCTACGAGCTGAGCGACCAGAAGACGCCGGAGAAGTTCGCGGCGCAGAAAGTCGCGGTCACCGGCACGCTCGACGCGAAGACCAGGAAGATCACCGTCACCTCGATTAGCGCGGCCAAGTAGGCCGCGCTAATTGCGCCTCACGTCGAAACTCACCTCGCTACGATCGCGCATGGCCGATCCACTGAATCCTCAGGCAAAGGAGATGGCGGACGAGTCGATGGTCCGCAATCTCGCCGCGCAGGCCGCCGCCATCTGGCCCCAGGAACACGCGCTCTTCACACGCTACGCGCTGCCGGACCAAGCCTCCATCCTCGATGCGGGCTGCGGCACCGGCGAGATCTCGATGCGTCTTGCGGGGATGTTCGAGCGGGCGCGCGTGCTCGGCGTCGACATCATCGACGATCACCTCGCGCGGGCGCGCGTCCGCTGCGCCGCGTTCGGTGAGCGCACGCGATTCGAGAACCGCAGCATCTTCGAGCTGCGACTGCCGGACGCGACCTTCGATCTCGTGGTGTGCCGCCACGTGCTGCAGGCGGTCCCTCATGCCGACCGCGTCATCGCCGAGCTCGCCCGCGTGACGCGGCGCGGCGGCTGGCTGCACCTGATCGCGGAAGACTACTTGATGATTCATTTCGAGCCGCGCCGGCTCGACCCGGATGACTTCTGGAGCCGCGGCCCCAGGGAATCTGGCGACGCGATGGGCACCGACCTGCGCATCGGTCGAAAGACGTACGGCATCCTGCGTCGCCTCGGTCTCAGCGACATCACCGTTGACTACGTGGTCGTCGATCCGCTGCGGGTACCTCGCGAGACAATCGCGGCGATCTGGACAGCATGGCGCGATGGCTTCGCGGATGTCGTGTCGGCGCACTCGTCGATTGGCCGCGAGGAGTTCATCGACCATTTCGAGGACATGATCGCGACCATCCGCGATCCGTCAAGCTACGGCGTGTGGCACGTGCCGGTCATCGCCGCGCGCGTGCCGTAAGCGGCGGGTCCGCCGTCGCCGGAACCTTCCTCCGGCGGGACCCGCCCTACACCGGTCGTTTCCTCTCGATCAACACATCCCACCATCCGAAATGGACGGCGAGGACGTGATCCAGCTCCCTCGTCTCGGTCGTCGTCTCGGTCTGACCTTCGTTCGGCAGGCAGTACGCGGCGTGGCGGGACGCGGCGAGCATATGGCGGACGCCGTCGGAGAATCCCTGGCCTGCGTACGCGATGCAGCCGGCCATCGGCAGCGCGAGCAGGTCGTCGAGCGCGTAGGGGATCTTCTCGTCCACCGTCCCCTGGCTGTCCTGGAACTTGCACTCGATGGCGAACGCCTTCTGCGAATCTTCGGCGACGCAGAAGATGTCGATGCAGCGGTTCTTGCCGATGATCGTCTTGCCGATGCGGATTTCGCGGTACACCTTGAGCGATCGTGGTCCGAATCGCCTCGCGACGTATGACGCCACGAGGTTTGCGTAGTCGGTACCGCTCATCTTGAACGTGACGCCGGGCAGTTTTGCCTGGTAGTCGGCCATCAGGTCCGCGGCGCGAGTGAATCGAGCAGATCCGGCTGGTCCCCGGTCCGTTCCGCCGTGATGTCGACCGGCACGCGCCCTTCACCGAACTCGCGCAGCCGCTGCGCGGCAATCCGCACGGCTTCCGGATTCACATCGTTGCCGAGGAATCGCCGCCCGAGCCGTCCCGCCGCGATGCCGACGCTTCCTGATCCCATGAAGGGGTCGACGACGACGGCGCCGGGCTCGGAGCTCTGGCGGATCAGCACGTCGGCGATCTCCACGGGCTTCTCCGCCGGATAGCCGCCGCGGATGCGCGGCACAGCAATGATGTCCGCGATCCCGAGGTCGTTCAGCCGCCGCTTGCCCTTCTCGAAGAAGAGGATGAACTCGTAGCGCGCGCGGTAGTGATAACCCATGCCGATGGTGCACTTGTCCCACACGAGCGGCTTCCAGAAGCGGAAGCCCGCCTCCTCCGCCGAGGGTTTGGCGACGAACATCGTCTCCGCGTCGCAGAGGAGATAGAAATGCGTGTCGGGCTTGAGCACGCGATGGATTTCGCGAAAGAGCTCGCCGAAGCGCGCGTTCGGGAAGATCGTGAACCAGTCGTTGCTCGACGCCTTGCTGTGTTTCAGCCGCGTCGTCGTGCCGACGGCGCGATGCTTCTCGAGCGATTCATACGCCGGATCGGTGATGACGAGATCGATCGACTCCGCCGGCAGGCTCGCGAGCCATGCAACCGCGTCTTGTGTGGAGAGCTCGAACGGAATCAGGGTCACGGGATGCGTCATTCTACGACGACGGGTTGGACAGAGCAGGTCACACGTCGTTCGGGCATTCCCCTACCACCGATTCGCGATCCTGGGGCCGCACGGTTGTGAACAGCGTGCGTTTGCGCACCAAAGTGGGCGGGGCCGACGCGCCGTTGCCGCCCCACGCGAGCAGCCATGTGCAACCGTGTGCGATCGGTCCGGCACCACGCTTGCGACACCCGGGCGCGCATGCGCACGCTCGTTGCCGACGACGACCCCATCATCGCGACCATCCTGTCGACCATGCTGGCTCGCAGCGGCATGGAGGTTACCGTCGCGCACGACGGCGACGTGGCCTGGCAGGCGCTCAATTCGCTGCAGCCTCCCGCGATCGCCATCCTGGACTGGATGATGCCGAACCTCGATGGCCTCGAGCTGTGCCGTCGCATCCGGAGCACGCCTCGTCTTGCGGGCACCTACGTCATCCTCGTGACGGGACGCGACAGCCGGGAGGACCTCGTGACGGGCCTGGAAGCCGGCGCCGACGATTACATGGTCAAGCCGATCGACATGGTGGAGTTCCGGGCTCGCATCGGCGTTGGCCTGCGGGTGGCGAAGCTGCAGCAGAGTCTCGCGCGCAGCGTGACCGAGCTCAAGTCCACGCGCGACCGGCTGGCGCGCATGGCGAGCACGGACGTGTTGACAGGCGTCTACTCGCGGCGGTGGTGGTTCGACGTCGCGGCGAAGGAATTCTCGCGGTCGCGCCGGTACGAGCGGACGTTCAGCCTGCTGATGGCGGACCTGGACCTGTTCAAGCAGATCAACGACACGTTCGGGCACGAGGTCGGCGACCGCGTGCTGAATCGGTTCGGGGCGATGCTTCGAGAGACGTGCCGCCAGTCTGACGTCATCGGCCGATTGGGCGGCGAGGAATTCACGGTGCTGCTGCCGGAGACCTCGTCCAGTGACGCGCAGCACCTTGCGACGCGCATCACGGAGGCATGCCGCGCGCTCGCCGTCGACGCATCGGCGGGGGACGTGCGGTGCTCATGCAGCGTCGGCGTCACCGAATTGCGCGCCGACGATGAGCGGTTGGACAGTGTGCTGACGCGGGCCGATCAGGCGCTGTATGCGGCGAAGCGAGCGGGGCGCAATCAGTGGAGCTTCGCCGCGTAAAGGCGTGTTTCGGCCGTCGCGGCCTATCATTGCGATGGTGCTGAAGCGAATAGCTCTCGTAGTACCGGCCGTCCTGGTCCTGATTCAGTTCATTCCCGTCTCGACGACGAATCCTCCCGTCACGCGCGACGCGCACTGGAACTCACCTGCCACACGCGCGCTGGCAAAGCGCGCGTGCTTCGACTGCCACAGCAATCAGACGAGATGGCCGTGGTACGTCCACATCGCGCCCGTGTCGTTCCTCGTATTGAAAGCGGACGTCAGCGCAGCGAGAAGATCACCGTCACCCGCCTTGCCCGAGCATTTCTTTTACAGTCGCGTCGTGCCGACTCGGCTGTGTGACTCTCGCTTGTGATTCCTGGTTGAGGCGCATACAGTGGCGCCGAGGTGACTCGCCAATGGCCGATGCAAACAAGTGCGCACATCCCAGCTGCCAATGCATGGTTCCCAAGGACGGTCCTTACGGAAAGTACTGTAGCGAGCACTGCAAGAAGTCGGGCCAGCGGACAGAGCTTCGCTGCGATTGCCAGCATCCGGCGTGTCGATAACGACCTGAAATTGTTCCGTGAAGCGGGGCCGCCGGAACCGGCGGCCCCACATCTTCAGGCCAGCGCTTTTCCGTACAGTGCGAGCAGACGGCTCCACGCCTTCTCGGCCTGCGGCTCGTTGTAGACCTGCGAATCGGGAGGGCACCAGCCGTGCGCGGCGCCTATGTACACCTCGATTTCCGCGGGCAGCTTCGCGTTGGCGAAGGTCTCCTTCAGCACGTTCTTCTCGTTCGGCGACCGCATGTCATCGTTCGCGGCGATCGCGATGAGGAGCTGCACCTTGGTCTTCGCCACCTGCAGATGCGGACTGTTCGGCATATCGGTCACGAGTCCGCCGCCGTGGAACGTGGCGACAGCCCCGACGCGACCGGGCGCAGCGACGGCGGTGCGAAACGCGAACGGGCCGCCCATGCAATACCCCTGCGTCCCGATCTTCCGGTTCTTCGCCACCGACGCCTGCGCGTCCAGCCAGGGGATGAACGCCTTCGCATCCGTCATCTGCGTCGTCTCGTTCAGCGACTGGGCGAGCGGCATCAGCGACGGGATCGGCGTCGCCGAGCCCTGCGCCGCGGTCGGCGCTTTCTGGGTGCGGTAGAACGGATTCACCACGAGCACGGAATAGCCGGATTCGGCGAGCCGTTTGCTCATCTGGCGGAACGACGGCCGAAGCCCGAAGATGTCCGGCCACACGAGCACGCCTGGAGCCGTCCCGGTTGCCGGATGCACGAAGTAGCCATCGGCGGTGCCGTCCGGTGTCTTGATCATCACATCCGATTCGGTGACTGCGACCGCGTCGGCGACCTGCGGCAGCATCATGGCGATGCCCGCGCCCAGGAGAACGCCGAACTGCCGACGCGTCACCATTCCCTTCGCTTCGAACTCTTTCAGATCGTCGTCAAAATGATCCTGATCGCACATATTCGCTCCTTGTCGACGCTTGATCGCGCCGCAGATCCACACGCATGCCGTGACACTTTATACCCGTCTATCGAACTGCGCTTACACCGTCGGTTCCGCGCCGTGGAGCTTCGCGGGGCGCTACCGGACCGCGATCGGGGCGACGGTCGAACCCGTGGCGCCCACCAGTTTCAGCGGCTCGACGATCAGCGCGAACTCGTACGCGCGCTGGGCGGCGAGCTCGTCGAGCCTGAGATTCTCCAGCAGGAAGATGCCGTTCACGACGAGCGCGATCTGATGGATCGGGTTCGACAGCTTCGCGTCGGGGCTCGGTGTCACGTTGACCGGCGCGGTGTCGGCGCCAATCAACATCGGATTCTGGCGCGCGAGCCATTCGGACGCGGCGACGTCGATACCCGGGTTGGTCTTCATGTACCGGTCGTTCTCCTTACCCCAGAGGCGGCCCCAGCCCGTGTGCAGGATCACCGCGTCGCCAGGCTGCAGCGTGAGCTGCTGCCGCTGCAGCGCCTGCTGTAAGTCCGCCACCGTGATCTCGTACGTGCCGGGCAGCATCTCGACGCCTTTGAGCGCTGCGATGTCGAGCAGGACGCCGCGCGTCATCAGCGCGCCGATGTTCTCGATGCCGAGCTTCGTGAAGCCGTTCCGGGTCGCCACGTCATCAACTTTGAAGCAGTTGTACAGGCTGTCGCCAATCGTCTGGTGCGCGAAGCCGTCGAACTGCGTGCCGACCTGGCCGATTTCCGCCAGCACGATCTCCTCGTTGCTTCCCCGGCGGTTCGAGCCGGCAAGCGGCGACGTCCGCTTCGTATGCAGCTGGAACGTGCGAGTGGTTTGCAGCGGCATGCCTTCCTCGAGCCGTCGTCCCAGCTCGAACACCTGCCCCGTGCGAATGAGACGCGTCGCGCGGAGCACCGTGTCAGGCTTCATGTAGTTCGCGGCGCCGCGCTGGTCGCCGGCGCCCCACTTCGACGGGCAGCGCTGGCTGTCAGCCGGCGGGTTCCACGTCTGCGCCTCGGCACGTACGGCGCCGACGCACGCACAGGAGGCCGCGAGCGCAACGATGAGGGTCAGCCGCATGATGAACTCCTTTCACGCTACTCGAGCGGAATGCGTCCCTTGTTCTGCGCCAGCCAGGCATCGAATGTCTGCAGCGACGGATTGAGGCCACGGGCGATGTCGGGGTTGCGCGGGCCACAGAACGCCTGCTCGAAGTCGCGATTGAACTGAAACATGTTGCCCAGGTCCTCGGCCCCGGGGAACCCGAACCCGCGGAATACCTCGGGGGGTATCGCGTTGTACGCCACGTCCTTGCCAAGGGCTCGCGTGAGGGCGGATGCGAACTGCGCGCCGGTCAGATGTTCTCCGGCGATGCCGACCGTTTTGCCGATGTACTCGCTTCCCTTTTTGAAGATCCCGTACGCACACTTGCCGATGTCGTCCGAGGCCATGCTCGGCAACTTGGCGTTCCCCATCGGAAGCGTGAGCGCCAGCTTGCCGTCCGGGCCCTTCTTCGGTCCCATGCCGAAGTAGATGAAGTTCTCCCAGTAAAACGAGGTCAGGAGGAACGTCGTCGGCACGCCGAGCTGCGTGAAGATAGCGTCGGCCTCGCCCTTCGCGTCGAAGTGCGGGACTTTGTACTTGCCCAACAGTGTCGGCATGCGGTTGTCGCTGAGCGGGATCCACTTGCGCGTGTCTTCGAGGGTGGACCAGATGACATGCGTGACCGCCGCATCCTTCGCGGCCTGCGCCATCGCACGTGCCTCGGCCAGTTCTTTCTCGGGCGAAAAGTGCGCCCAGAAAAACGTCACGCAATAGGCGCCGTGGGCGCCGGCAAACGCGCGCTTCAGGCTCTGCGGGTCGTCAACATCAGCCGTGACGACTTCGGCGCCGAGCGCCGCGAGCGCTTTCGCCTTGTCGGAGTTGACATCCCTCGTCAGCGCGCGGACCGTGAACGGGCCGTTCCTGTCGTTCACGATGGCGCGGACCAATCCGCTGCCCTGGGCCCCTGTTGCGCCGACCACTGCAATGACTTTTTTCTCGGCCATCGTCGCTACTCCTGTCGATTCACTGGGACGACAAGACTCTTCCTCATGCCCGGGATTATAGGGCTCGGTAGATCGCTATTTCTGTTGCAGCCCAGCGTTGCGGATCTGGTTCGACAGGACATCCGGATCCTGGTTGCCCTCGTGGCACGCAAACTCCCAGAACTCGTCGTCCGGCATGCGCCGCTGCGCGACGCGCAGCGTCCAGGGGCGCGTGAACACCGTCGGGTCCGTGATGGTCGCTTCGTAGGTCATCGTGCTGGCATCGACGAAGATGAACCGCTCGACGATGTGCGCGTTGTCGCTGAAGAAGTCGCCGATGACGTCGAGGCGCGACTTCGCGTTGAGATTGGTCGTCTCCACGACCAGCGTGTTCCCCTCCCACCGGCCGCGCGCATCACCCATCCACAGCTTCACGTCCGGCGCGACGTGCGGCCGGCCGTCCAGCGGGACGACGCGGTACGTGTGGTACTCGTCCCAGACGAACACGACGCTGCCCGGCGGCTGAATGATGCGGAATGTTGGGAAGTAGTAGAGCCGCGGGATGCCCGGCACCAGGCACCGCGTCTGCGTGTCGACCTGCTCGGGCCTCGTCGGATTTTCGTACGACGCCTCGAGGTTCTTTCGCAGGGCGGCCGCCCACGGTTGATACGGGATGTGACCGTCCGGTGGATCGACGACGAAGCTCGGATTACGCTTGACGACTTTCGTGACCCGCTGCTCGAACTCCTGCGCGCTGCTCAACGCGGGATCGAGCGAATGCGTTCCGCCGCTGACGGGACGCCACGCGCCTTCCATGTTCGGCTGGCCGTCGGCCGTCTGTGCCGGAGGCCATGGCCTCGCCGCCCGCGGTCTCGTCTCGCCTTGGCCGAAAGCGGAAACAGACAGTGATACGAGGATCACACCCATCCCCAACGCCATCGCCCCGTGGTGCATTCTCATCACGGGCGTAATGCTAACGCGGAAACGCGCAGCCAGCATCGTTGTGGTGCACAATAGGCCCGCCGGAGGCGCCAATGAATACTCGATTCGTCCTCACGACGCTGGGTGTTGCTGCGCTGTGCGCGCTGGTACTGGTTCCCCTCGCGGCGCAGAACACGCCGGCCAGAACGTTCACACCCGTGACCGACGCGATGCTGCGCAGCCCGAGTCCGGACGACTGGCTCCACTGGCGGCGCACGCTCGACGGCTGGGGCTACAGCCCGTTGAACCAGATCAACCGGCAGAACGTCGGTCAACTCCAGCTCGCGTGGTCGTGGGCGATGCAGCCGGGGTCGAACCAGGCGACGCCGCTCGTCCACGACGGCATCATGTACTTGCCCAACCCGAACAGCATCGTGCAGGCGCTCGACGCGGCCACCGGGGATCTCATCTGGGAGTATCGCCGGGAGTTTCCGCAAACGGGCCAGGTTCCCATGGGCGAGCCGCAGCGAAGCCTGGCGATCTGGGACGACAAGATCTACATCAACACCGCCGATGCCCACATCATCGCGCTCAACGCGCGCACCGGCAGCGTGGTGTGGGATACGACCGTGGCCGACCACAGCAAGGGCTACGAGTACACGAGCGGTCCGATCGTCGTCCGCGGCAAGGTCGTGGCGGGCATGACCGGATGCACGCGCTACAAGGAAGACCTCTGCTTCATCACGGCGCACGACGCAAAGACTGGTAAAGAAGTGTGGCGCACGTTCACAGTCGCGCGGCCGGGCGAGCCGGGCGGCGACACATGGGGCGATCTGCCGGCAATGTTTCGCGCAGGCGGTGACGCGTGGATTCCCGGCAGCTACGATCCGGCGACAAACCTGATTTACTGGGGCACGGCACAGGCCAAACCGTGGGCGCGCGCGGTGCGGGGTACCAACGGTAATGCGCTCTATACGGATTCCACACTGGCCCTCGATCCGGACACCGGGCGTATCCAGTGGTACTACCAGCACATCCCGGGCGAGACGCACGACATGGACGAAGTGTTCGAAAACATCCTCGTCGATGGTGGCGGCCGCCAATCGCTCTTCAAGATGGGCAAGATCGGCGTGCTCTGGGAGCTGGATCGAAAAACCGGTACGTTCCTCAACGCGTTCGACCTGGGGTACCAGACGCTGATGACGATCGACCGGCAGACCGGCAAGGTCTCATATGGTCCCGGCATGATTCCAGAGGTCGACGTCGAGGTCGAATGGTGCCCGAGCACGGCCGGCTTCAAGAGCTGGCGTGCGATGGCCTATCACCCGCAGGCGCAGGCGTTCTACATACCGCTGAACCTGACCTGCGAGAAGGGCACTTTCCACGCCGTGGAGCGAGTGCAGGGCGGAGGCGGAACGGGCGCCGTGAAACGCATCAACACGTTCCACCCGAAGTCGCCGAGCCAGCTTGGCGAGTTCGTGGCGATGGGGCGCGACGGCCGCGTGCTGTGGAAGCAGCGCGTGCGCACGCCGTATAACACCGCCGCGCTCACCACAGCCGGCGGCCTCGCGTTCGTCGGCGACTGGGATCGCCACGTCTATGCGTACGATGTGCAGACGGGGGCGTTGCTCTGGCAAACCAGGACGCCGACCTCGGCTCAAGGATTTCCAATCACGTACTCGGTGCGGGGACGGCAGTACGTCGCGGTTCCAGCGGGTTTCGGCGGCGGGAGCTGGACGTCGCAAATTCCGATCGAACTGACACCTGAAATCAAGCGACCCGCGGCCGGGAATTCGATACTCGTGTTTGCGCTCCCGGATGCCGGGCGGCCGGCGACCGCACGCCTGCAGTAGCGAGGAGAACATGATGAGACTCATGTGTTCCCTGGCCATCGTCGCGGCGATTTCCGGAGAGGTGGCCTCCCAGGGGCGGT
>Ga0209515_10008456_pt1 | contig 12010 bp, 11 predicted proteins | sample Subgroupgradi54m_FD_187454 | JGI IMG/M metagenome (GOLD analysis project Ga0209515, IMG submission 187454) | Subsurface groundwater microbial communities from S. Glens Falls, New York, USA - GMW60B uncontaminated upgradient, 5.4 m (SPAdes)... ... | reverse complement strand
GTTTGCGCTCTAAATCGTTCTGGCCAAACTAGTTTTGTAATTATAAGGCCTTCGTTCTGTATTACCATACCCGTGATAAGCGTTATCAATAAACCGCTTGTCCAATACCGACAGGAAGATCCCGAAATTGTTCGTTATATATTAGGAGGAAATGTAATATGGGATCCAAAAAAAGAGTGGTCTTTATTGCAAGAAATTATGGAGAGACAAAAAACAAGGGCTTAGCCATTCGGCAGCCCTTTTACTTTTCTCTTTGTCCTGAAGTTGCTCTAAAGATTAAGTAAAAAGAAACCACAGCCACTATTATGCTTAGAATCCAAAAGAGAAAAGATCGAAAAATACCGCTGGCGCCTATCATCGTTGCCAAACCACCGCTCGCTGATTGCGGGGATGTTTTAATCGTAATAAAATTGTTAATCGATCGCGGGTTGTTTAAATTATCTTTGTAATCTAGGGTAAAGTTCCAAATCAAATTATTTCCCTGAATTGCTTTTGGTTTAATTACGGCTCTGCTATTTATCGCGCCCTGGCTGTGCGCGCCTAGAGTTCCTACCATAAAACCAATTTGCGATTGGGATATAAAAACAGGAAGTAAGCTGGCGTTTAGATATTCGGCCTCTTCGGGAAACGAAATTTTTAAGGATAGATCATGAATTGGATCATCATCCCCGTTTAAATAAACCGCGGTTAAATTTATAATATCCCCGGCCTTAAGTTCGTTTTTATCGTTGGTAAGAATTAGAGAAACTTTTGGCGCCGTAGTTTCTACCGGTGTTTTTTGTTGTGTTACTATTGGTCTAGCGTATGTTATCGCGGGAACAACGGTTGAGTATTCAAACTGCGACAGGGTATTAAAACTTAACAAAATGCCCCGCACTCTGCCTTGGGCATTTTCTGCTACCGCTTGATAATAGTAGGTGGTATTTGAAGATAATCCGGTAATATTGTTGGAAAAATCTAAAGAGTTATAGTTGCCGACCAAAGTCTGCCGCACTGTTGAATTTACTAAGGCCGGAGTTTGGCCCCATTCAAACCAAGCCGAAGTTAAAAGATTATTGGGCACGGCCGATCCGTTGAGAATGGCCACGTTTTGAAAAATGGATGAAGCTGATCTAGTTGCGACAATCGGCGCTCTTTCGTTGCCTTGGGCATAAGAGGTATAAGAGTAAGAATAAGAGTTTACGGTTATTAGATTTAAGATGTTGCCATACGCAATACCATTGGAGTTTTGCGCTAGCGCGCGATAGTAATAGGTGGTATTGGGCGAAAGGCCGGTTAAGGTTTGAGAAAAATTAACAAAAGAAGAGCCGGCTCCAATTGAATTAGAGCTGATTGACGAGCCCAAAGAAGGAGTTGTTCCGTATTCAAACCAAGCATTGGTATATAAATTATTGGGGTTGATATATCCTTGCAAAGTTGCATAAGTCGGCCCAACTCCGCTGGGTGGATTAGTATAGATAATTGGGGAGGAACCGAACTGTTGCGTTGTTTGTTGAATAGCGGTGGTGAAGGATAAAATACTGCCTCTTACGGCGCCGTATGAATTTTGAGCCACAGCGCGGAAGTAGTAAGTGGTGTTTAATTGTAATCCCGCAACAGAGTAAGAAAGGTTTAAATTGGCAGAAGAGTTGCCCATAGTTTGAGATCCGGTTTGACTTCCCAAAGAGGCCGTAGTTCCATATTCAAACCAACCTTCCGTTGCAGAGTTGTTGGGGTTAACAGAACCATTGAGGGTTGCGGAAGTTTGATTTATATTAGTTGCGAAATTGGTGGTAGTCGTAGGAGGTTGGCCGGTGGAATTTTGATTAGTATTAGTATTGGTGTTAGTAGAGGTGGTATTAGTTTGCGTGGTATTGGTAGTATTGGTGGTATTGTAATTACTAGTGGTGTTAGTGTTGTAATTATTAGTATTGGAATTAGTAGCGGTATTGGTAGTGGTAGTAGTATTCGGATTTACTATTATTGCCACAGTTCGACAGTTGTCAGCATCGCTTTCGTTGGATTCGGTTACTTGATAGTTAACATCAACACATACCCCGACGTAATAAGTTCCAACTTGCGGCGGGGTAAAGGATAAACTTTGAACATAAGAGGAGTTAACCTCCAGAGTTGGCACGCCAAAACCGTTGATTTGGCCAGCAGTTGGAAGACCTGGACCAGAAAAAGCAGTCTGGGTCCAGGAATTTCCTTGAGTTCTGGCCTGACCGTTATTAACTATGGTGGCGATAATAGAGAAAGATGTTCCTGCGGTTGCCGTAAGGCCGTTTGGAAGCTGAATAGCGAGATTGGGAAGGACGGTATTAGTGTTATTAGGATTAGGATTGGTATTAGTATTGTTTACTGGCGCTGATGAAGAAAGGGCTAGAGTGACGAAATGTTTACAATAAGTTGTGTTAGCAACACCGTTATAACCAAAAGTCTGCCAATCAGCACCTAGCGCGCGGGAACAATCATTAGCTCCGCCGTTAGCTCCACCACTGGTGGAAGGGTAAACCGATTTTAGGTTATCAATAAAATTACGAGGGGTTGTGCTCGTAACACTAAAGTGTTTACAAAAAGTTATATTGGATGTGCCGTCATATCCCAATGACTGCCAGCTAGAACCTAAAGCTGCTTGGCAGTCTATATTTCCACCATTGGTCCCGGCGTTTGCGGAAGGCCAAATAGCTTGTACATTATCCACCAAAGAGATGCTGGTTTGTTCATTAAAATTTATAGGGTGCGCGCAGTATTGGATATTGGAGTATCCGTCCCAGCCAAGAGACTGCCAGCCAGAACCTAAAGTTTGCTGACAAAGGGCAGGGTTGTTGGATGAGGGCCAAATAGCGTGTAGGTTGTCTGCAACCTGTATTGAAGCGTAGACAGTGTTGGAGTAAAACAAAACAGCCGCCAGCGCTATCAGAAAAGCCAAGACGAAAAAAAAGTATATTTTTTTATAATTTGCCAAAAATCGCATAAGTTCACTGTAATTTAACACCAATTACTTTAAGATGGCAACCCTATATTGATAAAAAGAGGATAGCAGAAGTAAGGGATTAAAACCAGTCTATTTTCTAAACTATAGCATATTTACATTAAAAGTCAATATCTCGTTATTTTGTTACGAGGCCCTTTTATTTTTGTTACAAAAGTGATATTAGATAAGTAGATAACAATAATTTAAGGGAGAAGTATCTTGGAAGATAAATTTCTTCAGGGATATTCTGATACCCTAATCAGTGAGAGGGTGCTGGCTCTTTTCAAAGCATACGGAGCTTATCTAGATATGGAAGAGACCGGCAATCACTATTTGTTACCTTCCGGTTCTCACTCCAGCAGATTTTATAATCCCAAGCCAGCTCTTCAATATCGTGATATATGTGAACTTCTGACTCTCATTTTATTTCGAAAGTTAGCCCACCTTAGAATTCTTGAATCCATTAACACGGTGGTTGGGCCGGAAAAGGGGGCAGATCCGCTTATCTATATGTTATTGCACTATTTGCCGGAAACAAACGTTAGGGCAATTTCATTTAAAAAAGCTGGAAAGGATGACGAGGGAAAGAATATTTTTTTGCCTCCCAGGGGTATTCAAATTGATTCTAAGGCCTTAGTATTAATAGTGGATGATGTTTTTGACACGGGGGGCAGTGTCAAATCAGTCATTAAAGGCATTAAAGGTTGTGGAGATGCTTATATTCTTGGAGTTGCTTGTTGCATTAATAGGGCTCCGCAAAATTGGTCTCCTTTTCCTTTGTGGGCGACTATGCCTATAGTTTGGGCCTTTAGAGATCCTGTTATTAAATATCCAGCCGATAACTGTCCTTACTGCATTAATAAAGTTCCTTTGGTATAGGTGTAGATATACTGATAGGGGATAACCTGTTAATTATAAAACTTAGTGTGGCTAAACAAAGCCACTTTTTGTTTTAAGTAAGGTGGTTTGTAAGTATTGAACTATGTGTAGAAGTGGTATAAAGTAGAGGAGAAGTGGTGAGTTGTGGATAGTTGTGTGGATAACTTAACTGATTTGGGGAAATCTATGCCAGGTAGTGAAAATTCGGCTACTGCCTGGCAGTAAAATGGTTAATCACTGCCTAATTTCTACTACCTGATATGCTTATAGGTGAATACACTCATAATATTGACGCTAAAAAGCGTTTAGCTATTCCGGCTAGATTACGCAAAGAGTTAGGCGAACGAGCAATTCTAACCAGGGGTTTGGATAATTGTTTATTTCTTTACCCGTTGCAGGAATGGCAGAAGTTAACTGAGAAATTGTCTCAATTGCCGGTTGGACAGGAAAACGCCAGAAGTTTTTCAAGACTTATGCTGGCTGGGGCGGTAGAAGCGGAACTAGATCAGCTTGGGCGTATTTTAGTTCCCGATTATTTAAAAAGTTACGCCGGGTTAAAACAAAAAGTAGTAATTGCCGGAATTTATAATCGTCTTGAGATATGGGATGAAGAGCGCTGGATAAGCTACAAGGCCGAGGTAGAAAAAAATACAGATATGATTGCAGAAAAATTGGGAGAGCTCGGACTTTATTAAATTATGACAGTGCATAAACCGGTTTTATTGCGGGAGGTGCTTGAAATATTTAATCCGGAGCCAGGTCAAATTTATATAGACGCAACCATAAACGGCGGAGGGCACGGCAAAGAGATTCTGGACGGGGTTGGAGAGAGCGGGAAAGTTTTGGGAATTGATTGGGATTGCCAGTTATTGGAAGAATTGAACAACACCAATCTTAAAAATTTAGAACTTGTTTGCGGTAATTACGCTAACCTTAAAAATATTGCCGAATCTGCTGGTTTTAAAAAGGTGGACGGAATTCTATTTGATCTCGGTTTCAGCTCTTATCATCCAGCAAGATCGGGTCGGGGGTTTTCTTTTCAAAAAAATGAACCCCTGGATATGAGATATAACTTACCAAGCAATGAACTTACGGCCGAGAAAATCATCAATACTTGGAGCGGGGAGGCAATTGAAAATATGCTTCGTGCCTACGGAGAAGAACAATTTGCCGGTAGAATCGCCCGAGGAATTTTACAGGAGCGAAAGAATAAAAAAATTACCACAACAGGAAAACTTGCTAAAGTTGTGGCGCAAAATGTCCCCGGCTGGTATTTGAGGAAAAGAATCCATCCCGCGACCAAAACTTTCCAGGCCTTGCGTATTGCCGTTAATAAAGAACTAGAAAATTTAGAAAAGGCGCTGCCGCAAGCGATCGAGTTGTTGAAACCCGCGGGCAAATTGATAGTAATTTCTTTTCATTCTTTGGAAGACCGAATAGTAAAAAACTTTTTTAAACAAAAAGATAGGGAAAAACTACTAAAAGTTTTAACCAATAAACCCTTAGTTTCTTCCTGGCCGGAGATTAAAGTTAATCCGCGAGCTCGTTCCGCTAAACTAAGGGCTGCCCAAAAATTATGACAATTTTGGTTTTATCTCAAAAAAAAATATTACCCCTCTCTTTTCCGATCAACTTTAGAAGAGCGGCAGAATGGTTTTGTGTTTTTAATAAAGGCGGTTTTATAAGTTTGATTTTGATATTAACCATCGTAATTTCAATAGCTGGTTATTTGGCGGTCCTTTTTCTGACTTTTGATCTCGGTTTTAAGATTCAGGCGGCGGAAAGAGAATTTGTCAAACTAAAAGATGCGGCGGCCACCCTTGAACTCAAGATACAGAAAGAAGAAACGTCATTTATAGAAAACCATAAAGATGTTTTAGAATCTATGGAAAGAGTTTCTTCCATAAAATATTTAACTATTGATAATTTTGCTGTTTCCAATCCGCAGGTAGGGTATTAAAAAATGAGAAAGAGCTCAATTGAGATTTTTATTCGGAGGCGGATTAAGATAGTCCTTCTCTTTTTTTTGCTGCTTTTTGCGGCTTTGGCCTCGCGACTTTTTATATTACAAATTGTTCAGCATCAAGAATATAGTCGTCTGGCGGCTCGCCAGCATCGTTTGGTAAAAGAAGTTTTGTCTGAACGGGGAATAATTTACGCTCAAGATAAAAACGGTGAATTAATACCCCTTACTCTTAATAAAAATTATAAAACCTTATCTGTTTCTCCGAAGGACATAAAAAGTTTAGAGGAAGTCCTTAATTTTATTTCTAAAAATTTTGCTATCGGTGATGAAGCAATAGCTAAAAAAATTTCTAAAGAAAATGATTCCTACGAGGTTATTTTAAAAAAGATAGAACCGGAAAAAGCTGAAAAATTAGTTAAGCAGTTGCCCGCCGGTGTATTTTTTGAGGACGAAAAAACAAGAATTTATCCTCACGGAACCATGGCGGCACAACTTTTAGGATTTGTGAGTAAAGAAACGGACGAAGATAAGGGCCGTTACGGACTTGAGCGTTTTTATGAAAAAGATCTTTTGGGCAGGATTGGACTTTTTGAAGGAGCCAAAGACACGGCAGGATTCTGGGTGGCTTTAGGGAAAAGAGTGGTAAGTCCTTCTGAAAATGGCTCAAGTCTTATTTTGAGTATTGATTATAACATTCAATTAAAAGCAGAGTCTTTGCTTAAAACTGCTCGTGAGAAGTGGCAAGCAACCTCCGGATCTGTTTTGGTTTTGGAGCCCAGTACCGGAAAAATGTTTGCTATGGCCTCAAGCCCGGATTTCAACCCCAACGAATTTTCTAAAGAAAAAGATTTTTCCGTCTTTTTAAACCCTTTGGTTGAATCTATATTTGAATTGGGATCGGTTTTGAAACCAATAACTATGGCGGCCGGTCTTGAAGAAAAATTAGTTGAGCCTAATAGTACTTACCATGACCCGGGGGAAATTAAGATCGGCGGTTATGTCGTAAAAAACTTTGACGGTAAGGCGTACGGAATTCAAACTATGACTCAAGTGCTTGAAAAATCTCTTAACACCGGAGCAATATATGTGGCTAAACTTTTGGGACACGAAAAACAATATAACTATTTAAAAAACTTTGGTTTTGGTCAAAAAACCGGTATAGATTTACCCGGAGAAGTGGCGGGCAACATTGCCAATCTTGCTGCCGGTCGGGAAATTGATTTTACGACAGCTTCTTTTGGCCAAGGTATTGCCGTAACCCCTTTGCAACTTGCTATGGCTTTGGGCGCGGTGGCTAATCAAGGAAAGTTGATGAAGCCCTATGTAGTAGAAAGGATTATTGACGGCTCTGGCAATGAGACAACGCATCAGCCCGCGACCGTAACCGAAGTTATTTCTAAAGAAACGGCTGAAAAACTAAGTAAAATGCTGGTTTCGGTCGTCAGAAGCGGTTTTGAAAATAGAGCCGGTGTAAAAGGGTATTTTGTGGCTGGAAAAACAGGAACTGCTCAAATTCCGAACCGCAATGGCTCAGGATATTCGGATAAAGTAATTCATACTTTTATCGGCTACGCCCCTGCCTTTAATCCCAGATTTCTGGTATTATTACAATTAAACGAGCCCAAAGGTAATCGCTTTGCCGCCAACACCCTGACTCCGGTTTTCCATGACTTGGCAGAGTATATTTTGAATTATTACGAAATCCCGCCGGACGAAAAATAATAATAGAGGCCTCGCGGGCCTCTGGGTGTTAAATCTGCTTTTGAATTTTTCGAATGTAGGCTTGAATGATTTCGCGATGGGAGAGAAATAGATTTCTCGGCATATGGTTTAAGGGAAACCAGCGTGGTGTTTCTCGGTTGAAAACTTTTTCCCCCAGCGGCTGTCCGCCGATAACCTCAGTAAGGAAAAGATAACGCTTATATTCTTTTCCTGTTTTAGTGCTCCTGTTTTGAACGGAGATCAGATTTTGTATTTCTACAAGATAGCCGGTTTCTTCTCTACATACTCTTATGGTTGTTTCCTTGGCAGTTTCTGGACAGCAATCACCTTCTTTGAGTTTATCGTGGCAACATTTTCCTCCGGGCAATGACCAACGCCATTCTTCTTTTTCATCCCCGTCAACCGTTGGCTGAAGCACAAGCAGTATTTCTGTTTTGGTTAAATCCTCGTCGAAATTCTTAAAACAAAGACCTAGGCAGGAATGTTTTGATACTATCTCTTTCTCCTTTTCGAACTTGTTTAAGTATAAAATAATATGTTTAAAAAGTCAATACTTCAAAAAGTCCTTGCCGTCCTGGCCAGAGCCGAAATTCGTAAATATAAACCCTTGATTATTGGAATTACCGGTTCAGTGGGCAAAACTTCAACCAAAGAAGCGATTTTTATAGTTCTCAGAAAAAAATACCGAGTGCGAACAGCGGAGAAAAACTATAACAACGAAATAGGGCTTCCGCTCACCGTTCTTGGAATACCACACTACGGCCGGAATATTTTTAAATGGTTTTCCGCATTTATCCGCGTCATCTTCCGCATTTTTATCAGTAAATATCAGTATCCGCAAGTATTAATTTTAGAGTATGGCGTTGATCGCCCCGGCGATATGAATTATTTACTTTCCATCGCTAGGCCGAAAATTGCGGTGGTTACGGCCATCGGAGATATACCCGCGCATGTTGAGTTTTTTAAAGACCCGGAGGAGTTGGTTGCAGAAAAAGCTAAATTGATTGAGGCGCTACCCGTGAATGGAACAGCAATTTTAAATCAGGATGATTACGTCGTTTACGACATGAACGAAAAGACAAAAGCCCATATTTTAACTTATGGTGCGGAAGAGCGTGCTGACCTTAGAATTACAAATTATGAACTACGAATTACGAAAGACGCGGAATTGGGTGATATTCCTGAAGGTGTTGCCTTTAAGATTGAATATAGCGGTAAAGTAGTGCCGATCCGTCTAGATAACTCTTTGGGTTTTGCCCAAGCTTATAGCGCGACAGCTGCGGCGGCTGTGGGATTAGTTTTAGATCTAAATTTGGTAGAAATTTCCGAAGCGCTGTATGAATATGAATCGCCTCCGGGAAGGTTGCGGCTGTTAAAAGGAATTAAGGGCTCTTTTATTTTAGATGATACCTATAACGCTTCGCCAGAATCAATGCGTACGGCTCTGGAAACTTTGAAAAGTCTTCCGGGGAAACGCAAAATTGCGGTTTTGGGAGATATGTTGGAAATCGGCAAATACACCGAGCAGGCGCATAGGGCCGTAGGGGATCAGGTTGCAGAATTTATGGATATACTTTTCACGGTAGGGCCGAGGGCAAAGTTCATTGCGGACGAAGCCCGTCAAAATTTTGCTTTACAAAACTTAGACGGGCCAATTTTTAAATATGACGATTCTTTTTCGGCCGGCCGCGCGCTTGATCCTTTGATTAAATCAGGAGATTTGATTTTGGTAAAAGGCAGTCAAGCTATGCATATGGAAAAAATAGTGGAGGAGATTATGGCTCATCCAGAAAAGGCAGGAGAGCTTTTAGTAAGGCAGGAATCTTGGTGGCAAAATAAGTAGTAATATTTAACGCAAGACAGAGTTGGTATAAAACGTCAAGTTAACAAAAACTGCGAAGTTTGTTATTCTTTGAAGTAGCAGATTTCGTCCTTTGAAAAAAGGAGTACTGATGTCTAAGTTAAGGCGCGATCCTTTGACTGGACGATGGGTAGTTGTCCCCGAAAGGAATAATTGGCCGGGAGCTAGCGCTTCTGGATTGGTAAAACCTCTTGCTAATACGGAAAACAGACAAATTGACGGATTTTGTCTGTTTTGCCCAGGGAATGAAGATAAAACCCTGCCTGAAATATTTGCTTTGCGCTCTTTTGGTCCCATAAATGGATCGGGCTGGAAAGTCCGAGTTATACCAGGTGACCCCCCAACGTTTAGGATAGAAGGAGATATGGATCGCGAGGGCGAAGGCCCTTATGATAAAATGCAGGGTATTGGAGCCCACGAAGTAATCATTGGTCCAGATCATTGGGATCCTTTTCATCGGGCTTCATTTGAGCAAGCGCGCGTAATTCTTAGCGTTGCCAAAGACAGAATGATTGACCTGGAAAGAGATCCAAGGTTTCGTTATCTACTACTTGTTGAAGATTGCGGGTTTGATGCCGGGGCTTTACTTAAACATCCTCATCTGGAGTTAATTGCTTTTCCAATAACGCCTTTAGAAGCGGTCTTAGAGTTACAAGCAACGAAAGCTCATTACGAAAAAAAAGCAAGATGTCTTTTATGCGATATTGCTAATTTTGAAAGTCTTGAAAGTAAGGATTCTTCGCGGGTTGTTGTGGAAAGTCCTCGCTTAATTGCTTTCGCGCCCTTCGCTTCCAGGTTTCCTTATGAAATTATGATTATGCCAAAATCAGTTACGCATGCGGCTTATTTTACTGAAATTGATGTTTTTCAGTTAAATGATTTGGTTCAAATATTGCAAATAGTTTTAAAAAAACTTGAGAGTGTCTTGGGCTATCTTTCTTATAATCTGGTTTTGCATATGGCGCCGTTTTTTAGGCATCCGGAAAGATTGAATAACGGCGAAACAATCAGAAAAGATTATCACTGGCATATACATATTTTCCCGCGGAATTTTATAAGGATCGACGGTTTTGAACTTGGCACCCAGTTTTTTATTAACCCGATTCCACCAGAAATTGCCGCAGAAAAATTAAGAGAGACAACAGTTTAATTTAGAATCCCGCTTCTGGCGGGATTTTTGACTTTGTGCTAAAATAAATAAAATTTGGCCTTATCGTCTAGTCTGGTCTAGGACGCCAGGTTCTCATCCTGGTAACTCGGGTTCGAATCCCGATGAGGCCGTTACTACCACTAATCCTAAACCCCTTAACGTAAACTAAAATTAAGCGATAAATTTTATGTCTGAAGTTGATCCAATGTATAAAGAAGGGGGCGAGGCGATGCAGTCAGAAGTAAAGAGACTGACTGAATTAGAATGGCCCCTTGAGGTTTCGGCTGAAATTTTACCTCCTGATTTACGGGGGCAGACGGTTGGAGATATAGGGTCTGGGCCTAAGAGCGGACGCAATTAAAGAATTGGCAAGATGTGCTAAAACAAACGTGGTCATGGACTATAATTGGGAAAAGTTTAATTCTGAAAATCCAACAATAGGATTATTTATCGCGGACGCGAGAAGACTGGCTGAATTAGCCGGAAGCGATTTAAATCACGGGGGAAAGCTAAAACAGTTGATTGAAATTACATTGCCAGGGGTTACAGTAAGTGAAAAGTCTTTTAATCAAGGTCTAATTAAAAATTATGGTACTCTTTCTGCTTTGGCAAAAAGTATGCAGGGTTTAGCCACGAATTTACACAGTATCGAAAATCAAACAGCGCAGAGGGAAAATCGTCCAACGAATAAAAAGTTGGTAGATACTTTGTATGAAATCAAAGAAGCTATGCGGAACTATGCAACAGAGTTTTCCCATATTGTCTCAGGGCCTGATCAGGGTCTTGGCAAGCAGTTTTTTAATCGCCCAACTCTAAAAGTGGCCCGAGAATTATTGGGTAAATTTTTGATACATAAAATGGGAAGAAAAGAGGCCGTCGGTATGATTACGGAGGTAGAAGCCTACGTCGGGCCCGAAGACAAAGCCTCGCATGCCTCGCGCGGCCGGACTGAACGCAATAAAATCATGTTTGGAAAAGCGGGATATTGGTATGTTTATTTAATTTACGGTATGTATTACTGTCTTAATATTGTTACCGAGAGAGAAAATTATCCTGCGGCAGTTTTAATTCGTTCCGTAACTAAACTCTTGTCTCCGATCGGGGAAGAGAATTTAGTTGGGGACAATTTCGTGATACGGGGGCCGGGCCGCTTAACCAAATATTTTAAAATTGATAAAAGTTTTAATGGTAAACTGGCTAATTATAAAACCGGTCTTTGGATTGAAGACCGAGGAATTAAAATAAATCCTCGTTTGGTTAAACGAGGCAAAAGAATAGGAGTGGATTATGCGGGAAGATGGAAAGACAAGCTTTGGAGGTTTTATTTATAATTCTATAGTTCAATTAGAGGACGGATAGCCCAAATTTCCATTCCAATTCCTCCTTAAAGAACAAAACCTACTTTCTTTTTTACCACAAGCAGGGTGTGGTTGGCAATAGAGTTTGCTTCTTTAGCGTTTTTTTGCAAAAGTTTAA
>Ga0209515_10008455_pt1 | contig 12011 bp, 13 predicted proteins | sample Subgroupgradi54m_FD_187454 | JGI IMG/M metagenome (GOLD analysis project Ga0209515, IMG submission 187454) | Subsurface groundwater microbial communities from S. Glens Falls, New York, USA - GMW60B uncontaminated upgradient, 5.4 m (SPAdes)... ... | reverse complement strand
CGCAGGCACCTCTTGATAAAGTTATTTTGGAATCCGATGTGATTGTTTGTCTAGGCGGTGACGGCACCATTTTATATTTGGCCGGACAAATGAAAGACCGTACCGTACCCGTTTTGGCTATCAATGTCGGAAGCTTGGGATTTTTGACGGAAGTTCGCGCCGAAGAACTTTATGATGAATTAAAACTGGTTTTTGCCGGTCAATTTGAAGTCGAAGAACGAATCTTATTGACTGCCACGGTAAGATGGGAAGGAAGTAAGGTGGAGCCCGAGCGCAGGTTCCAGGCCTTAAATGATATTGTCGTGAACAGGGAAGGATTAACTCGATATATGACGGTCCAGATCGATATAGGCGGAGAACATGTGACCCGATTCTCGGGTGATGGCGTTATTGTGGCAACGCCGACGGGATCCACGGCTTATTCATTATCAGCCGGCGGCCCGATTGTCTATCCTTCGCTCGATAATTTAATTATTACACCGATTTGCGCTCATACTTCGGCTCTGAGGCCTTTGGTCATATCGGGGAATCAATCGATCAGAATTAGAATTGCGTGTGACGAAGCGCGCGAGAAAGCGCTGCTGACCGCTGACGGTCAGAATGACATTGCGATTGACAGTCGTTCGATTGTTGATATTACAAAGTCAGAAAACCGCTTTCAATTAATTAAAAGTTCAAAACGCGGATATTTCACCACATTAAGGGAAAAATTTAGGTTATCTAATTAATCTATGGATTCGAGATTCAGGCAAGATCGAGGAATTCAAGTTTATACCGGAAGCGAACTTATTTTGAAAGGTGCGCTTGAAGGCAAAGTCAGCCTTTTGACCGGTTATCCCGGTTCTCCGCTCGCCGATTTTTTTAACTCTGCCCGTAATGTGAAGGAACTCCTCAAAGACAAGGGAATTTTGTTCCAAATTGCCAACAATGAGGCTTTGGGGGCTGCCCGCGTCAATGGTTCTCAAATGGAAGACATTAAAGCCATTGTTGCCATGAAGAGCGTAGGCGCCCATGTGGCAAGTGACAGCCTCGCTTTGGGAAATCTGTCAAAGAGTTCTCATAAAGGCGGTGCACTTATCGTTATTGGGGATGATCCGTGGTCTGAAAGTACACAGGTTCCGAGCGATTCTAGATTCTTAGCGAAACATCTGCATATGCCGGTGATGGAACCTGCGACGTTTCAGGAATTAAAAGACTGGGTTTCCGTCGGCCTTGATTTATCGGCGAAATCTAATCTTTATGTGGCTTATTTAGTGACCACCAATTTAGCGGATGGCGGCGGTTCGGTGGCGGTATATGGAAATCAGTATCCTTCCATTAACATCAAGCGCCCCGTTCAGATTGATACGAAATCTATTCCGGTAGAAGATACCGTCATTCTTTCTCCCCGAACGGCAGTGAAAGAGGAAACCTTGGCGGATCGTTATTCGGATCTTATCCGTTTTTGTCAGCTCCATGAAGTCAATAAGATTTTATATCCGGAATTATCCAGGTCAATCGGTTTTGTAACGTCTGGACTTGCCTACAGTTATTTGGAGCATGCGCTCCTGGAACTGGGTTTGAACGGTAAATTTCCGATTTTAAAACTCGGCGTTACATTTCCACTCGATGAATCTTTGGTCAAAGAATTTGCCGAATCTGTAGATCAAATGATTGTCATTGAGGAAAAACGCGATTTTATCGAAGCCCAGATTGCAAGTCTGATCAGGCAGCACTATCAGACCGGAGCGCTTAAGCGTTTTACGCCAATTTGGGGAAAGCAATTTCCTTTTGATTTGAGCGGTATTCCATCAACGCGGGGTCTAAATGTTTCTGTTTTGATTGAACGGTTAGGTCCGCTTTTCCTGAAATTAAATCTAGGAAAAATCATGGATCCGAATCGAATCAAACAGGAACTTGCGCTGATTCAGGAAACAGCTTCTAATCCGGTCAAGATCCCCCAAAGAACGCCCACTTTTTGTCCCGGTTGTCCTCACCGCGATTCATCCAGTGTATTAATTGAAGTGAAGCGCAGTTTCATGGACTCGGAGTATATGCGAAAGCATCACAATCATGATCCGGTTGATTTGCTGTTTCATGGGGATACAGGCTGTTACACGATGCTGATGTTTGAACCCAATTCGGACCTGATGCACAATTATTCCGGCATGGGCCTTGGCGGAGGTACGGGGGCCGGAATTGACCAATTTATTACGAACAAACAGGCCGTTTTCATGGGTGACTCAACCTTTTTTCACAGCGGCATGATCGCTATCTCGGATGCGATTAAACACAATCAGGATATAACCTTTATTATTTTGGATAATGGAACCACTGCGATGACGGGTCACCAACCTACGGCCGCGCAAGACTTCGATATCGTCGGCAACCGCACGATTGCCCAAAACATTGAAGAAGTTGTCAAGGGAATGGCGAAAGGGACCAACATCCCCATTTACCGTACGAATCCTGCCTACCGCGATCAATACAAAGATTTAATGGAAGAAACGCTTTTGCAGGACGGCGTCAAAATCATCATTGCGGACAAAGAATGTGGAATTACCTACGACCGGAAAGTAACGCGCGAAGAGAAAAAAAGAATTCTTGAAAAGGGATTTTTGTCTGAGAAAAAGTACATCAATATCACGCCCGAAGTTTGTGAGTATTGTCTTGAGTGCACCAAAGCAACGGGTTGTCCCGGTTTAACCATTAAGGAAACTCATTATGGACCGAAGCTGGTTACGGATTTGAGTTGGTGCAAGGCGGACGGAGCTTGCACAAAAATTCATGCCTGTCCATCTTTTGAAGAACTTGTGGTGATTCGAAAAAAAACACCTGCTGAAAATACTCATTATGATGCCCGATCCTTAAATGAAGCAAAACCAGAAGATTTTGATCATACCTGGCGTGCTTATGTGGCAGGGGTTGGTGGAATGGGAATCGGAGTTGTGACGGCCATCTTGGTTCAGGCCGGGCTCAAACAGGGTTATCAGGTTCGTTTTGCGGACAAAAAAGGATTGGCCATTCGAAACGGTGGCGTTTATTCGCATGTGATTTTTTCAAAAAATGCGGACATCATTTCTCCGATTACACCCTATGGAAAAACCAATCTTTTACTTGGGCTCGATATTTTGGAAGCCGTGCGCAGCATTGATCCAAAAATTAATATCCGCGTAGCCAGCCCAAGATTTACCACGGCGTTAATCAATACACATAAGACTCCTACGGTGACCATGCTTTTGGGTACGGAGGATTTTAAACCCAGACATCTTGAGGAGATGATTCGCCGGACCAGCCGGACAAATCGTTATTTGGGCGCCGATCTGTCAGAAATTGCCGAGCAATATTTGGGAAACAAAGTGTTTGCAAACATCATTATGCTCGGGGTCGCGCACCAGAAGGGGTATTTGCCTTTAAGTTTAGAGAACATAAAAGTTGCCATTGAAAAATCCGTTCCAGCTGATGCGGTCAAAGAGAATATTAACGCATTTAATTTAGGCCGGTTATTTGCCGTGGATCCAAAAAAATTTACGGTTGACGCACCGGATACTTATGAAAACATTTTGGACGAAAAAGAAGAAATTTTGACAAAGACACGCTGGAGGGGCGCTTGGCTGGGCCGGGCCTATCGGAAACTGGCTGTCAAGACGGCGGCTGCTTTAAGATTAGACGACGAAACAAACATGCATCTGGCGCTTCGAATTTATGATTTGATTCAGTATGAAGGGCTTACTTATGCGCGTCAATACGCGGAATGGGTGAAACAAATCCGCGGGCAAGATCGTTCCGAATTTCGCTTTCAAGCCACTCAGGCGGTTATTCGTTACCTTCATAAAGTGATGGCCATTAAAGATGAAATTTTTGTGGCGCATTTATTAACGAGCGTTGAAAAGAAAAAACGGGATTACCAGCGGTACCGAATTGATCCGGCACAAGGAGATCGGGTCGTTTACCGCCATATCAATCGTCCTGAATTTACCGTGTTTGGATTTCATATCCGGTTTCATATGATTACGCAAGATTGGCAGCTCAACATTATGAAACAAATGAAATTTTTACGGAAACTGCTTCCGGGGTGGCATGTCCGTGAAAAAGCATTCCGCAATTGGTATATCCAGCTTGTCAAAAAGTTCAATTTTGAAAATCAAGCTTCCTATGAAGCGTACGTCCAGGCACTTGAAATACCCGAGATCGTTCGCGGCTACCGGGAAGTCCGGTATCCCAAAATGGAATCCGCAAAGATCGAAGCGGAAGCTTTGATCCAAGGCAAGGAACCGCCCGCAGGACCGAAAAGCCCAAATTTAGTTCATAGTGTTTCTTAACCCAGTTTATTTCCTTCCCGAATCATGAACATGACTCAAAAAATCCGCGTTCGTTTTGCGCCCTCACCCACGGGCTTTCTTCATATCGGAGGCGTGCGGACCGCGCTTTTTAATTATTTATTTGCGAAGAAAGAAAACGGAACTTTTCTACTTCGGATTGAAGATACGGACCGCGAACGTTCACGTCCGGGATTTGAAGATGAAATTATAGAATCCCTGAAGTGGTTAAATTTAAACTGGGATGAACGCTTTCTGAGGCAAAGTTCAAGGCTTGACCGCTATCAGCAAGCAATCGAGGAATTGATTCAGAAGGGCCTTGCTTATCAAATTGAGAGTGTCAAAAGGTATGGTTCGATTGAATGATTTAGTGCACGGACCCGTGGAATTTGACACTCAATTCATTGAGGACTTCGTGATTCGAAAATCAGATGGCTATCCAACTTATCATTTTGCCTGCGTTATCGATGACCACGATATGAATATCTCCCATGTGATTCGCGGCGATGATCATCTTTCCAATACGCCCAAACAGATTTTAATTTATCAAGCGTTTAACTGGAACTATCCCGAATTTGCTCATTTGCCGCTCGTATTTGGGCAGGACAAAACGCCGCTATCCAAAAGACACGGCGCTTGCAGCGTTAAGCGCCTACCGTCAAGAGGGCTTTCTTCCCGGAGCGCTTCTCAATTATCTTGCTTTATTGGGCTGGTCGCCGGGAACAAACCAGGAAGTATTTATGCCAAAACAGCTGGCGGAAGAATTCAGTCTTAAAAAAATCAATAAAACCAATGCCTGTTTTGATCCGGAAAAATTAAAATGGCTGAATGTGGAACATATCCGCCGATTAAATCCGGACGATTACATAAGCCAGCTGTCTTATTTTTTGGCTGTAAATCCCATTTTGAACCATGTCAATTTTAAGCAGATCGCTCTTTTATATAAAGACAGAATCTGAACATTTCAGGAATTCTTGGATCAATCCGCTTATTTTACGAAGGAAATTTCACTTGATCCGAAGGCGGTTGAGAAACATTTTAAAAACAAAGAAACTCGTTCACATCTTGACGAATTAAATAAAAGTTTAAAGGGAGCCGATTTTTCTAATCCCGGCGCATTGGAAATGATACTCCTGGAAACCGCTCAAAAACTAGGGGTTCAAGCCGGAAATTTAATTCATCCCACCCGGGTAGCGATAACCGGGAGTTCGATTTCACCCGGAATATTTGAAGTGATATCACTGCTCGGTAAGGAAATTGTTTTGAAGCGACTTCAGTATGTTATAATTCATTTCGATAATTTAATTACGAAATAAGGAAAAATTCGTGAGTGATTGCCTTTTTTGTAAAATCGGGAAAAAAGAAATTTCTTCGGCAATGGTTTATGAAGATGGATCTTTATTTGCCATTCGGGATATTAATCCCCAAGCTCCGGTTCATCTGTTGGTTATTCCCAAGAAACATGTTGCGCAGATGAATGATTTGGCGCACTTGGATTCTAAACTTATGGGAGATTTGATTCTGTTGGCCAAGCAGTTGGCAGCTCAGGAAAAGATTGAAGATGGGTATCGTTTGGTTTTTAATAACGGAAGCAAAGCGGGCCAGTCCGTTTTTCATATTCATTTACACCTTCTGGGCGGTAGAAAAATGAGTTGGCCGCCCGGCTAAATTGAAAGCGAGAGAAGCGATGAACAAAAGAGTGATTGTAAGTTTTCTTATTTTTTTGGCCTTCACCCTTAATTTGGCTTCTATTTTTGCTGTAGAGAGCGCCAATCCGCCTCTTTTAAAATTGAAAGGCGAAGTTTTGGAAGTGGAAGAATTGAAGGAACCGCTAGGAAGCGCCATTTATACGATCAAAGACCTTTCTTCCGGAGCGACCGTTAAACTTTTGGCGGATCGATTCCGAAGTTTAGTGAAAATTAACGATACCCTAAAATCGGCAGGGGATGTTTTGGGCGGAAGCAAGGTCACCATTATTTATCAAAGATCTCAGGATCAAAATTTGCCCGAAATCATTTTTGCAAAAGTAACCAATTCATATTGATCTCCATGACTCAACCTCAGCCGTCCGAACTTGAACTCCAGGTCCCGCTTCATAAATACAGAAAACTGAGGCTGTATTTTGCTTATCCCTTTGCCACCGCTGTCGCTTTTTTAGCCCGAAGCACGAACCCAGGTTTTTTAATGGGGATTCCAGTCATTATGTTGGGTGAGGCCATCAGAATTTGGTCTCATGGTTATATTCATAAAGCAAAGGAATTGGCTATGGACGGGCCCTATGCTCATGTGCGAAATCCGTTGTATGTTGGCAATTTTCTGATCGGTTTTGGATTTTGCCTTATCATTTGGAATCCCATCATGATCGCTTTGTATGTCATTGGTTTTATGGGTGTCTATTGGATTACGATTAAAGCGGAAGAGCAAAGGCTGGCGCTTAAATTCCGAGGGCAATTTCAGGATTATATGAAGCATGTACCGCGATTTATTCCGCAATTTGTTCCTTATCAAAAAAGACCGCGGGCAAAATTTGAATTTCAGCGTGTGATGAGACACGGCGAACAAATCACAATTTTTGCAGTGATCACGTTGTTGTTGATTTTGTATCTTCGCCAGGAAATTTTTCAAGAAGGCAAACCTATTGCATCGCCGGATTTGGCCATTTTTAACGTGCTGTTACTGGTCAGCAGTTTGCTGCTCATCGGTACTTTTATTCAGCGCTGGGTCAAAAAGAACGTTTGATTTTGCGGCGGTGGCGAAACTGGCAGCCCCGACTTTCATTGAAAATATACAACGAAGTCGGGACAGTGCCGACTTCCGATATTTTCTTGAAATTTCTGCGGCTATGGCGAAATTGGCAGACGCGCAAGACTTAGGATCTTGTCCCGTAAGGGGTGGGGGTTCAACTCCCTCTAGCCGCACTTTGCATCGGGGTTCTCCGCCAAACAACGCGGCGAGATTCGTCCAAAAGCGTTGTTGGACGGATTCCGCCAACGCTTTTATGGCGAAAACTCCCTCTAGCCGCAGATTTTGCTATACTTGTGCATTAAAATAACCGCTCAATTAACGCTTCCTTATGTCTAAACGATTTATCTTGGTTTGTTTCTTACTCATCTATTCATTATCTTTATCCATTTTCATTTCCAACGGAAATGCGGCCAACCTAAGCAGCGTCGGTAAACGGATTTCTCCGGTTTATGAAGAAATGCTGGCAAACCAAATTTATTTGCTTTGGCGGGAACTTTTGTCTCAGAAAGCGGTCCAAGAGCAAGATCCATTTTATATCCAGTCCATCGTTGACGATCAATCTCTGACGGTCGATCTTGGTTCTATCCTGAAGAAATACCACCCCTCAGTGAATTGGAGGACGAACTTGGAAGAGGACGGTTCTTTCGCGGGAATTTTATTGATTCCAGGCAGCGAAAAACTGCCGGGGCCTAATATCAGAAGCGGACAGGGCTACCTTATGGTTTTTGTGAATGAGCCTGAAGACAAAAAAATAACGGCTGAATTAAATACCCATGGATTTACGCTTCATTCGGAACTATCTCTTTTTGAACTGGAATATGTAAAAGATGAAAAAGGAAGGCAGATCATTGATTTAGATAGGCCGCGTTTTATCAGCCAGATTTTTGAACGGCTTGTTCAAGAAGGAATGAATCCAGTTAATGCGCACTTGGCGGCGGATGAAGCCATTAAAGATTTTAGAAAATTAAAGAAGCCAAAATTGGTAATTTTTGATAGAATATCTGCTTAAGAAAAACAAATAAAAGTTTATTTCAACGCCTGATTTTAAGGAATTTTTATGAGCGAAGCAACGAAAACGATGCCAAAATCAAAGCCGAATACAAATCATAAAGCACTGATTACGTGGGTCAATGAAATGGCCGCCCTGTGCAAGCCGGACCATATTTATTGGTGTGACGGATCTGGAGAAGAAAAGAACCAGCTTGAAAAGGAAGCTTTAGCCAGCGGCGAAATGATCAAGTTGAATGAAAAAATACTTCCCGGTTGCTACCTTCACCGCACCGCTCATAATGACGTAGCCCGTACGGAACATCTCACGTTTATCTGCACTCAAAAGAAAGAAGATGCTGGTCCGAACAACAATTGGATGCTGCCTCAAGACGGTTATGCAAAAGCAAGAGTCTTTTTTGACGGCGCCATGAAGGGCCGCACTCTGTATGTCATTCCATTTTGTATGGGCCCAGTCGGTTCGCCTTTTAGCAAAATCGGCATTGAGCTGACGGATAGCATTTATGTCGTTCTCAACATGAGAATCATGGCGAGAATTGGAATGCCGGTTCTCAATGCGCTTGGAACCGACGGGGAATTTACAAAAGGACTTCACTCAAAAGCGGATCTTGATATCAACAGAAGATTGATTCTTCATTTTCCGGAAGACAATACCATTTGGAGCGTGGGTTCAGGTTACGGCGGAAATGTTCTTTTAGGTAAAAAATGTTTGGCGCTTCGTATTGCCAGCTGGCTGGGCCGGAAAGAAGGCTGGATGGCGGAGCATATGTTGATTCTCGGAATTGAACGAAATGGTGTGACCCAATACATCACGGCTGCATTTCCCAGTGCCTGCGGAAAAACAAATTTGGCCATGTTGGTTCCGCCGGAAGGTTTGAAACATAAAGGATACAAAATTTGGACCGTCGGTGACGATATCGCTTGGCTCCGAATCGGTAAAGATGGTCAATTAAGAGCTATTAATCCCGAATCCGGATTTTTTGGCGTTCTTCCGGGAACCAATTCCAAAACAAACCAAGTGGCAATGGCCACCATGAAGAAAAATACAATTTATACGAATGTTGTTTTGGCAAAAGATGGCACCGTTTGGTGGGAAGGCGGGGATGGAAATCCGCCGTCTGAAGGAATTGATTGGATGGGAAATCCTTGGAAGCCCGGCATGAAAGACAAAGACGATAAACCCATTCTCGGCGCACATCCAAATAGCCGGTTTACTGCTCCCATTAATCAGTGTCCGACATTCTCATCCAAAATGGATGATCCTGAAGGCGTTCCGATTTCGGCCATTATTTTTGGCGGCCGCCGTGCGCGCGTTGCGCCGCTTGTATACGAAACATTTAACTGGCAGCATGGGGTTTACGTTGCGAGCCAAATGGCTAGTGAACGCACTGCCGCTCAAATGGGCAAGCAAGGCGAGGTGCGCCGTGATCCTATGGCGATGCTTCCGTTTTGCGGTTATAATATGGCCGATTATTTTGGTCATTGGCTTTCCATGGGCCGCAAACTCAACAAACCGCCTAAAATTTTCCATGTGAACTGGTTCAGGCAAAATAGCCAAGGCAAGTTTATTTGGCCTGGTTTTGGTGAAAACCTGAGAGTGCTGGAGTGGATTTTGGCCCGAGTGGAAGGGAAAGGTGAAGCAGAGGAAACCCCCATTGGGTTTGTTCCCAAGCCAACCAGTATTGATCTCACCGGACTCAATCTTGAATCGGGTTCCATGAATGAACTTTTATCCCTTGATTCAAACGATTGGCTTGAAGATTTGAAGCTGCAGGAAGAATTTTACGGCCAATTTGGTAATCGTCTTCCCAAAGAAATTAAATTCGAACTGAATGGACTAAAACAAAGACTCGAACGTTCAAAATAGTCTGCAGTTTCAGTTCGCAAAAGGAATATGATATAAATCCTTATGCCTGCTAAACTACTCGTGGTAGATGATGAAAACGGTATCCTCGAAGAAGTGAAGACTTTTTTTGAAGAAGAAGGATATCAAGTTTTTGTGGCAGATAGCGGGGAAGAAGGAATTCAACTTTTAAAGCGCGAAAAACCAGATGTTCTTTTGGTTGATATGAAACTTCCGGATATGTCCGGGTTGTTGGTTCTTAAAGTTGCCAAGGAATCGAGTCCCCTAACCAAGGTTATTGTGAACACAGGTTACGTAGACCAGGTTCTGATTGATCAAGCCGAAGAACTGGGACGCGATGTTTTCCTTCAAAAACCGTTCGATCTTTTTTGCCTTAAAAAAGAAATCGAACGTCTTTTAGGATTGTAGCAATGTCCAAACAAGCGATTCTCATCGCAAGCGAAAATAAAAAAGCGGTAGAATACATCGCTGATTATTTTTCCGAAACAGAATCTATCCCGACTATTGTCCGTTTGAAATCAGATCTCTCGATTTTGTCCACTTTTAAACCGAATTTTGCTTTTTTCCAAGGTGATTGGCTTGATCAACGTGTCAGCGGCCGGTTAAGCCAGTTCAAAACAGAAAATCCAAACGTAAAATATTTTAGTTTGGGGAACCTTTCTTTTGATGGCGTTAACTGGGACGGAAAATTAGAACTTCCCATCGATGAACGGACTTTCCGGAAAAGTCTTTTGAGTCAAGTTTCGTTTCCCGAGCCCATCAAGCTGTTGATCGTGGATGATGAGGTGGAAATCATTGAAGTCATTCAAGATTATTTTGAAGTTCGAAAAGGTCCGCCGTTTCAGGTTCGAATTGCTTTGAATGGGTTGGAAGGCTTTAAATTGGTTGAGCAGGATCGACCTCATTGTATCATTCTGGATATTAAAATGCCGGTTCGGACGGGAGTCGAATTGTATCGCGATTTATCGCATTCCGAACACCGGATTCCGACTATCATTTTCATTGATTCAACGGCCGCGGACGATATTCTCGAAATTAGAAAATGGGGTGCCCCCGTCTTTGTCGAAAAAGGGGGACCGTCAAGTGCCATGCCGGACATGCTCGCCTTAGTTAAAAAATTAGTCGCCTTTTCTTAACCCAGAGCGCTTCTTTTTAGCCACTGGACCATGTTTTAGGGTTGATCAGACCCATAAACTGCCAGGTTAAGCAGAGTAATTCCTTATTTTTTTGTGTAAACGTTTTTCCAGAGACGCCGATATTATTAGTAGTAACTAAGAGATTATTAAACGCTAATTTTAAACCTCAAAACAAACACAACACAAAGCTAGGAGATAGCGCAATGATGAGAAATGCAAAGAAGATTATCGCAGTTTTGGTAATAGGTATGTGTGTGGTTGGAGCGACGGCGTATGCCGAAGAAAAAGGCAGCGGGCCGTTCACAAAGTTTGGCCGCGGGGTTACCAATATCCTAATGTCGCCAGTCGAACTTGTCTATCAGCCGATGAAAATGCGGGAGGATAATAACTCGCTGGTTGCCTGGATCGGCGGCATTCCAAAGGGAATTGTTTACTTTCCGGTGCGCTTACTAGTCGGTGTTTATGATCTAGCCACGTTTCCTCTTCCTTGGCCAAAAAATTATGGCTATTGGATAGAGCCGGAAACTTTGATCGAAGGATTTGATGCTATAAAGTACGAAAAAAAGGTGTCGTAATTCTGCCTGAAAAATAGTAGTTAAGCTTTTAAAGAAAGACGAGTAACACTCCTGAAGTCGAAACAAGGCGAAGTCGGAATGAATCGACTTCGCCTTGTTTATTTTCTGAACTTGTTTCGGTTAGTGATAGCTTACAATCTTCAAAATTTCAGGATAGCTTTCCTAAAAACCAACGTTAGGCAAGAATCTAGCTGTTCAGCCTAAGACTTGCGTATGCATTCAAAAAGGGGTTTGACCCCTTTTAACTGACTGTCAAAGTGTAATGCTCCCCATTAAGCAAGGGTAAAAAAGTGTGGAGTTGAGCTCGGTGTTGGTTGCACTAAAGTGCTGCCCTTTTGGGGCTGATGTTTTTGTTCAAATTGGGTTGGTGTTAAATAGCCCAGCG